>Ga0209986_10000470_pt1 | contig 38433 bp, 6 predicted proteins | sample BlataG_FD_183168 | JGI IMG/M metagenome (GOLD analysis project Ga0209986, IMG submission 183168) | Deep subsurface microbial communities from Black Sea to uncover new lineages of life (NeLLi) - Black_00105 metaG (SPAdes) (version 2) | ecosystem: Environmental > Aquatic > Marine > Oceanic >... | reverse complement strand
GCTGAACAAGGGCGGTCGTTTTGTGGAGATCAGCAAGCGTGACATCTGGAGTGCCGCTCGTGTGGCTCAGGAGCGCCCCGACGTCAACTACACTCTGGTGGCAGTGGACTTCCTGCCTGATGCAGCAGTTCAGTCTGCTCTGCAAAGGCTGGGCTCTCAGCTATCTTCTGGGTTGCTGCAGCCTCTACCGCAAGTCACACACAGCCTCGGCTCTGTGCAGGCTGCTCTGAGGCAGATGTCTCAAGCCAGGCACGTCGGCAAGATTGTGGTCAGTGTCCCCGCCTCCACCCCTGCAGCAGCTGTAGCCGGTGGATCGATGATTGTGACGGGCGGCCTTGGCACCCTGGGTTCTCTGACTTCTGCATGGATGGCACAGAACAGCTCCTTCCATGTGCAAGCCACTGGCAGGACTGCTCGCTTTGGTAAGGGAGACAGCAGCCCTCTGGCAGCTTTGATTGCTGCTGGGTTTGGTGGTCTGGTGAGCTTGACCAGTGCTGATGCTTCATGTGGTGAGGATGCTGCAGCTGTGTCTGGAGAAGGCTTGGTTGTTGGCCTGATGCATGCTGCTGGTGTGTTGTCTGATGCCACCCTCCGCAACCAGACCCTGAAGGGCATTCGCACTGTGTACGGCCCCAAGATCAATGCCTTGATACACCTTCAACAGCAACTTGGCATTGCTCCTTCCGTTTGCCAGGTTCTCTTCTCCTCTGTTGCTTCTTTGCTTGGATCTCCTGGCCAAGCCAACTACAGCTCTGCCAACACTCTACTTGACAGTATGTCAAAGGCATCAATGGCAGGTGGAATGAGTAGTAGTAGTGTTCAATGGGGAGCCTGGGCTGGTGCTGGTATGGCAGCTGGTGATACTTCAACTCGTATGCGTGTGGAAAGAACTGGTCTTGGAATGGTTGAGACTCAGTCCGGACTATCTGCTCTTCAAAGTTTGCTTTCATGCAAGGTCGCTGCCTCCCCTGCTGTGGTATCGGCAGTACCTTTCCGTTGGGAAAGATTCCTCGATGTGCAGTACCACGGAGAAGTACCTCCCCCTATGTTTGCTGCATTTGAATCTGAAATTAAAAAGCAAAAGGTTGCTGGACCACCTACAAAGAGAAAAGTTGTTGGTAGTAAAAAGAAACCACAGCCTAAGGTATCTGAGCAAGATGCAGCAGTTTCAGCTGAAGAGAGAGAGCAACTCATGGTGGCCAAAGTTCAAGAATCAGTCCAAGCTGTTCTTGGCACTGAAATTGCTACTAATCAACCATTAATGGAAGCTGGTCTTGACTCTCTTAGCTCTGTTGAGTTTAGAAACAGCTTGGAATCCAAGGTGGGTCTGGAGCTTCCAACCACTCTGGTGTTTGACTATCCAACTGTTGCCGCTATGGCTGGCTTCCTTGCTACTAAAGTCAACACTAGTTTGGCTCTACCTGAAGAGGAGGAAGAGGAAGGCAGTGAATACGAGTATGTCACTGAGGACGACATAGTTGACTCTTCTTCTCTAATGCTAGGTGCTTCTACCACTGCATTACTTTCTACTCAGCAGCAGCAAGGCTATCATGTTGGCATCACTGGGTTGGTTGTGAGATCCCCCAAAGATGCTCTTGCTGCTTCTCAGTTGCAGCCAGTGGATGCTGTCTCTCTCGTTCCTATGAGCAGATGGGATGTTGATGCTAATCAAGAGTTGTTTGGTGGCCTTGCTGTCAGGTTTGGTCCATTCTTGAGTGATATTGACTTGTTCGATGCTGGTGCCTTGGGAGTGACTGGACCTGAAGCTTCACTGATGGATCCTCAACAGAGACTGGTTCTAGAGGCAGTTGGGGAGTTGTTATTATCCACAATCAATAGCAATACCTACTTTTTATCATCAAAGCAGGCAATTATTGGTACATTTGTTGGATTATCATCAACTGATTATGCTAAACTGACAGCAAAACATGTCAAGGGTGTGACGGCCTACACTGCAACTGGCAGCACTCTCAGCGTGGCTAGTGGTAGGGTCAGTTATACGTTTGGATTGAGAGGTCCAGCTGTCACTGTGGACACTGCTTGCTCTTCATCTCTTGTCAGTTTGCACATGGCATTCAATGGACTGATACTGGGTCAGTGCACGCAAGCAGTCAACTCTGGAGCGAATCTAATGTTGGCAGTGGAGACACCAGCTGCCTTTGCCAAGTCGGGAATGCTTTCGGCAGATGGGAGGTGCAAGACTCTGGATGTTGCTGCAGATGGCTATGTTAGAGCTGAAGCTTGTGGAGCTGTGTTCCTTGAAATGCTTCAACAGTCAACTGTTGATGATGGCAGTAGCTTAGCACTTATTGCTGGTACGGCTGTCAATCAAGATGGTAGATCCAGCAGCTTGACTGCCCCCAATGGTCCAGCTCAACAAGAAACAATCCGTACTGCTCTCAAATCTGCAATGCTGTCTCCAATCAACCTTCAAGCAATTCAAATGCATGGTACTGGTACTGGCTTGGGTGATCCAATAGAAGTTGGCGCATTAGCAGCTGTCCTGGTTGATGATAGCGAGGTAAAGAGTCAGAATGGAAAAGCTCATCCGTTGGTCCTCATGGCATCAAAGTCATTGATTGGCCACTCTGAGCCAGCAGCAGGTGTGATGGGACTTGTTCACACCCAGCTCTCTCTTGCATCAGCCGCCGCTCTACCTATTCTCCACCTGAACAGTGTCAATTCCTACATTGCACCAGTGTTGAAGCCAGGAAAGTGGAGCTTGCCTCGACAACAAGCTGGCTTTCCTTGCAAGGTTGGAAACAATAGCAATCCTACTATTACCAGTGCGACGGGCGTTAGTTCTTTTGCTTTTCAGGGCACGAATGCTCACATCTTGGCTTCTCAGCCTTTGGCAAACACTCTCCCAGGCAAACGTTCCCAACTTGCCACCAAACTGTGGAACAGAGTCAGTTATTGGGTTGTTCCTCCCATGTTTGACCTGATTAAATCAACAACATCCATTGCTGGTGGTCCGGCAGGACAAGTTCCTTTGTTTGAAGCCCCTCTTCACAGTGCAAAGGCTTCATTTATGTGGGATATGGTTCACAAAGGAATTAGTGTACTCTCTTTAGGTTGCATGATGGAGATTGCAGCCCAGGCAGTGGTACAATTGGGAGCAGGAGGCAGCAATAATAATCATGTGGCACCATCATCTCAGCTCTTGACATCTGTGGTTGCTTCTCCACAAGCTTTGATTGATTATAATACAACTGCAACTGCACTGATTGCAGTTGCACCTTCACAAGGAAAGGTGGAGATCTCTTATGGAGCTGCTCTGTGTGGTAATGCTACAATCAGCCAGGCGTTACATCTTGATTCACATACTGAGGAGGCTTCCAACGCAAGTGGCTTGATTGCAACTTTGCTGTCGACTTCATCAAGAACATCATCACAACCTTCTTCTTTTGCTGCAGTAGCCAAGTCGAGTTCCAGTGAGCTTGCTGTAGCTCTTGGACCTGACACTATAGAAAGTGCCTTCCAGTTGGCTCTTTCTTCTCTGGCTACCACAGTGGAGAGTGTCTCTCTTCCATCATCGAGTATCACTGGTACAGAAAAGGTGCAGTATGTTATTTCCAGATACCACGATGCCATTGGCAGTCTTAATGCTTCAATTATCTGCCCCTCATCAGAATCGGCAGCATTACAGTTGTCGGGTGCGTATTGTGGAAATCTTTCTACACCAATCATTGCAACATCTCAGCAACAAGAAATGCTAGAAGTGGATGATGATGTTGTATATTCTATGGTATGGTGTGTTGATGATATTTCAACACACCAAGTTGGAAGAAAGAGTAAGACATCAGTTTCGTCATCAGCACATGTAGGTGATGGAGTAGAGTCAGTAGCTGCTGCTCTTAATGCAATGCAACTGGCCCTCAGCCCTGATGGCAGTGGTGGTGGTGGTACTATGAGTCACATCTCTGCCACTCTTCCAGCGAGCGCCTCAATCACTGCAGCATTATCATCATCACTACAATCAAAGAGAGTTCTCTCTGGAGCTGCTGTTCATGGTATGCTAAAATCCATCACTCATGAAATGCCTTCATTTGCAGCAGATATCTCCATGCTCGGAGACACCCACCAACACGGCTGGTCTCTTTCAATGCTTAGCAACAATAGTACTAATACTTCATCAGATGTGTACGGTACTGCCTTCAGAGCAGGTACTTCTCTATTGCCAAGACTACTGCCTATGAAAAGAGGAGGAAATGATGCTAGCTTCATGGCAGCTCTAAAAGGAGTGGATTTCAGTGGTCGGCACATTATTACAGGAGGCTCCGGTGTGCTGGGAAGCCATGTTGCCTCCTGGTTGCTACATCAAGGTGCTGATCAAGTAGTTCTAGTCGGTCGTAGAGGAGAAGTGCACAATATGTTTGACTTGAATGGAGTGCCAGATGATAGTAGTGTGGTTGCTTTTAAAGCAGATGCTGCATTCCAGGCCGATACGGCTGAGTTACTTGATGCTACTACTATTAGTAATTGTACTGCTTCTATTTCTAATTCAGTGAATATTCATCACGCTGGTGGTGTATTGGTTGATGCAACACTATCCAACCAAACACTCTCTGGACTGAGGTCAGTATTTGCTCCTAAACAACTAGCCGTGAATAACACTGCAAATATTGCCTCATTGTTGCCTCTCAACAAGCAGACATTCTTCTCGTCTGTTGCTGCTCTCCTGGGCTCTCCTGGGCAGGTGAACTACAGCGCTGCAAACTCTGTTTTGGATGCAATGGCAGCTGAAGCAACTTTGACAGGGTGTGCTACTGTTTCTGTACAGTGGGGTGCTTGGGCTACTGCTGGAATGGCAACCAATGATGCGTCAACCAGTATTCGTCTGCAGAGAATGGGTATGGGAATTATTGGCGTGTCTGATGGACTAGAAGCTCTGCAGAGAGCCATGTCATCGTCATCAGTTTCTATCGTTGCTGCTGTGCCATTCAAGTGGAAGCAGTTTGTCAAGGCAGCAAGAAAACCATTGCCTGAATTATTCTCTGAATATGGGTTCCTTGATGATAGCAGTACGAAGACAACTGGTGATGTTGGTATTACTACTTCTACTGCTGGTACCTCTGTTACTGTGGATGTCAAGACTATTGAGGCAGCAGTTCAAGATGCAGTCAGTAGTATTCTTGGTACTCCAGTTCCTCCAACAGAGCCTCTCATGGCAGCTGGACTTGATTCACTTGGAGCTGTAGAGCTGAGGAATAGTTTAGAGGGTTCTCTGGGAGTGCAATTGCCTTCTACTGTAGTATTCGATTACCCTACCGTCAGCTCTATGACTGACTATTTATCTCAGAAGCTTGGCTCTAGCAGTGGTAAATCTGCTGCCTTTCCTACTGCAACAACAACGACTGGAGCAGCTACTAATTATTATCATCATATGATGCTTGGTAATACCCTCAGTAGTTCAGCAAGTGCCTTGGTTCCAAGTGGAAGTCTATCCCAAACTCCCTTGACAGTAGCACTGGTCGGGATGACATGGCGCAGCCCAAGAGAGGCTCTCTCCTTCTCAAGACCAGTCGATGCAGTAGGACAGGTGCCCTTCGATCGTTGGAATGTTGAGACTGATCCTCTAGCTGCCAGATATGGTGCATACCTCCAAGATATTGCAGACATAGATGTCGCTGCATTTGGATTATCAGAGACGGAAGCTTCCTTGATGGATCCTCAACAGAGATTACTCCTTGAGGCGGTCGGCGAGTCGCTATTAGCATCACCACCAGTTCACAACAGCACGTCAATTCTTACATCTCCAGTTAGCTTTGCAGAGAGAGGTATTTATGTTGGCGTAGCCAGCTCTGATTATGCTAGCTTGGTAGGTCGTCATGTTGAACGTGGAGCCTTCCATGCAACTGCCAATGCCGTCTCTGTTGCTTGTGGTAGGTTGTCCTACACATTTGGATTGAGAGGGCCCAGTGTGAGTATCGACACTGCTTGTTCAGCTTCCCTGGTGGCTCTGCATATGGCTACAAGAGGATTAGGGCTTGGTGAGACTCGTCTGTCGTATGCTTCAGGTGTTCACCTGCAATGCACTCCAACATCGACCTCTTATGTGTGGGCTGCATCCATGTTGTCACCTCAAGGTAGATGTCAAGCCCTGGATGCATCAGCTGATGGGTATGTGAGAGGTGAGACATGTATTACGACTACTCTTGCTCCAGTTTCTGCAGTTAAAGATGGTAGCAGCGTTGTGTTGGTACTTGGCTCTGCAGTGAATCAAGATGGTAGATCCAGCAGCTTGACTGCCCCCAATGGTCCAGCTCAACAAGAAGCAATCCGCTCTGCAATGATGGTAGCTGCTATTTCTCCTACAGTTGTGTCTGGATTGTCAATGCATGGTACTGGTACTCCTCTTGGAGACCCTATTGAAGTAGGAGCTGCTTTGGCTGTCTATGGAGGAGACGCTGGCCGATCTTCACCACTTGCTCTTGTTGCCAGCAAGTCTTGGGTGGGCCACGCTGAGCCTGCTGCTGGTCTAGCTGGTCTTATGTTTGGCCAGTTTGCTGTATCTTCAAGGCAACTACCTCAATTGATGCATCTTAGAAGTGTCAATCCTTATGTTAGCTCAGCTTTGGATGAGTCAAAGAGTCGCAGCAGTGCTCTCTTACCAAGGCAAGCATCAGCTTTGTCATCAAACGAGGCAACAGGAGCTGTGGTTGGAGTGAGTGCTTTTGCTTTCCAAGGTACCAATGCACATGCAGTGATTCAAGGACCTCGGCAACATCACAATTCTACTATTGCTGGTAGTGCAGAGCCCTCCAGAATTAAAGCAGTGTGGAATCGTACTCGTCAGTACGTCCTTCCTCCCTCTCATTTATTGGCTCAGACTGCCCTCATTCAAGGCTCCAAGGCGAGTGGTAACAACAAACACCGCTTGATACTTCAAGCGGAAATTATGAAATCAACTCAATTGTCATTTATATGGGATCATCAAGTAATGGATAAGGCCATATTCCCAGGATCTGGATACTTTGAGCTGTGTGGTGCTGCACTGAGGACTGTTGGAGAGGCTGATAAAGTGGTCGTCACTCGTGCTGCTATTCCTGCTCCTTTGATGCTCCCTCAGACCAGAAATACAAGTCAATTGATCATTCTGTGCTCTATTAATTTGTCAAATGGTGGTCTAGAGATTTCATCATCCAATGGAGCATCTGAGCTGATTCATGTCACTGCTCATGCTGCTCAAATATCTATCAACAGAGGAGCAGTGGTCTATCAACAACAGTCGGAGACGAGTCCTCTTCTTTCCTCACTACTATCATCATCACTGGTACAACAACAAGACAATAATAAACCAAAACCAAAACCATCTGCAGTTGCTGGTCTACAATCTAACACTGATAGAAGCGGATTCTACATGGACCCAGCAGCCTTTGACTGCTTCCTCCAACTGGGACAAGTCTTCATGTCCAGTGATCCTACTCTCAGGAACGAGGTGTACGTGCCAGCAGGTCTTGGCAGTCTCTGGATCCCCTGCAATGCTGGTCAGCTCACTCGTCTTGATACTGGCAGTACTTGGGCAGCAACAATGCCTCAGGTAAATAATGCAAAAGGAGGTGCTTTGTTGAGTGACTTTGTATTGACTCGTGGGGATATGTGTGATGATTCATTGTGCACTATATCTGGTTTAGAAGCAAAGAGTATGGGCAAGATGAGCAGTGGGTCTGATACTATTACGGTTGCCGCTGCAGTGGAGCCAGTTGAGTGTCTGTATCAGACAACATGGCAAGCAGCTGAAGCTTCTTCTGCCGCTAACACATTGATACCATCATCTGCACCTGGTGAAGTGGTGTGGGAGCTTGGTACTAGTAACAAGAAAGAGATGGTTCCAGCTAATGCTGCAGCAGAGAGCATTGCTGCCATCCAACGTCTCATTGCTACGTCTCAACAGCAACAAGGAGGCAGCAGTCAGGTCCAGCTTCAGTCGATTGGAAGCACCTTACTGCCGTGTACGATATCAAAAGCGCAGCAATCTTCAAGCAATCAAGCCGTTGTTGCTTCAATGACTGGCTTGATTAAGACACTGAATCAAGAAGTGCCCCAGCTTGGATGGAGCAGCATCGACAGCGACTGTCAGTTGCCTTTATCATCATCATCATCATCGCAAGCCCAGTTGGTGCGACTGGAGGATAGTACGGTTGATACTGATGCATTTGGCTTGGTGAGCAGGAGCAATGCTACCTTTGTTCCAAAACTGCTACAAAGTGATGCACAAGAGGCTCTTGGGCCTCATCATCTCTTCCCAATGCCAAGGGGTAGTTTGACCAGCTTGGTTCCACTGCCTGTGCCTGTCGACAGACAACTCAAACAAGACGAGGTTTTAGTCTCAGTCAAGGCTGTTGGTATTAACTTTAGAGATGTGTTGAATGTGCTGGGCATGTATCCTGGTGACCCTGGTCCCCCAGGTGGTGACTGTGCTGGTGTAGTAGTGAAAGGCCATGTTATGCATCACGGCCAGGTGGTAGCTGGTCCTGGTGATGCTGTCTTTGGGCTAGCTGGTGGTTGTTTGGGAAGTCATGTTATTACTTCTAGTAAGACAGTGGTCCCAATGCCAGAGGCAGTATCATTTGAAGCAGCAGCAACAATGCCAACTGTATTTGTGACCGTTGATACTGCTCTCAATCAACTTGCCGCCATCAAGCCAGGGGAAAGGGTGCTGGTGCATGCTGCAGCTGGTGGTGTTGGTCTCGCTGCCATGCAAGTAATAGCAGCAGCTGGTGCTCAAGCTCTTACTACTGCTGGTAGTGAAATGAAGAGAACATTGTTGAGAACTTTGGGTGCTGCAGCAACTGTCAACTCCAGAGATACAATGTTTGTTGAAGAACTGGGGCTGCTCTTCAAGAATGGAGGAGGAGCTGACGCTGTGCTCAACACACTGACTTCGTCAGGTATGGTAGCAGCTTCCTTGGCAACTCTTGCTCCTGGTGCTCACTTTGTAGAGATTAGTAAGCGTGACATCTGGTGTGCAGCTCGTGTAGCTCAAGAGCGACCAGATGTGAGGTATTCTTTACTGGCAGTGGACTTTATGTCTCCCGACGCCATGCACGCTGCATTGATGAGAGTGGCTGGTGGTCTGGCAACTGGAGATCTGCAGCCATTACCTATCTGCACACATGAAATGACTGCTGTGGCGACTGCTTTGAGGCAGATGTCCCAAGCCAGGCATGTCGGCAAGATTGTCGTCAAGGCCAGTGGAGCCATTCAACAGCAGCAGCACTCTCACTCGGTAGAAGGAGGGCGATTCCTCGTCACTGGTGGTGTTGGTGCTCTGGGAACCATAATGTCAAGATGGCTACTTCAACAAAAGGTTCGTCACCTGGCTCTGGCCAGTCGTAGTGGTCTGTCAACATCTGATGTTCATCAGGTGCTTTCCACCTCTGCAAGAGATGCTGCCATCACTCTCAGTAAATGTGACGCGGGATTAAATGAAGATGTAGCATGGGCTGCAGAGGCATTCACTGTTGCATCTCCGTTGACTGGTTTGTTGCATGCTGGTGGTGTGCTTGCAGATGCTACTGTTTCTAATCAAACATTGGGTGGTATTCGTGCTGTATTTGCACCCAAAGTATCAGCATTGATGCATCTGAGCAAGACAGTAACCGACATGAGCCCAATGGTAACGAGCATCCTCTTCTCATCAGTAGCTGCTTTGCTAGGCTCTGTTGGCCAGTTGAATTATAGTGCTGCAAATTCTTGGCTTGATATGATGTCTGCCCAATCTCAGATTGCAGGAACTCCAGCAATGAGCGTGCAATTTGGAGCTTGGTCAGGAGGAGGAATGGCGGCAGCTAGCTCTTTGAAAATGAAGTCTATTGGTCTTGGTGCCTTGACTCCAGAAATTGGTCTGGCTTCATTGACTGGACTATTGAGAGTTGCAGCTGATAAAGCTAGTAGCTGTTTACCATTGCATCCACTGGCAGCAATGTCGCCAATTGACTGGCCTGCCTTCTTGAGTGGAATGCCGGGAGATGCCGTTCCTCGCTACTTTGAGGCTTTTGCTCACTTGAAAAAGTCAGAGGCTGCTGTTGCTGCTACTGCTGTTAATGAAGTATTGCAGAGCTCTGTTGTGGTTGGTGCTGTTGGCCTCTCTCCAGAGGAACGTAAGAAGTATCTGCTCGGTGAAGTCGAAACCGCTGCCAATGCAATTATTGGGGGGTCAGTTTCTTTGGACGAGCCTCTCATGGCAGCTGGACTTGACTCGCTTGGAGCCGTTGAGCTCAGAAATAGCTTGGAATCGAGACTTGGACTAGAGTTGCCTTCTACTTTGGTGTTTGATTACCCTACTGTGGATGCTATTGCTGGCTTTGTTGATGTCACTACTGCAGCCTCTGCCACTGCCGCTGTTGATGATGAACAAGTAACTGCACTTGACGGTGGTGATTTTGGAACGGTTGTTCCAGGACACATCCATTTGGATACATATTCAAAAAGCAGCGACTTCTCATCATCTCTCGCTATCCTTGGTGTGGCAACACGATCTCCAGTTGATGCACTTGAATGCACAATCCAGCCAGATGTGATGGGACCACTGCCCCCATCACGCTGGGACGCTGACCTTCAACTAACTGCTGACCTTCCAGCACGCTTTGGTGGTTTCCTATCGGATGCATACCAATTTGACAGTGGCTTATTTAGCACAACAAGCACAGAAGCAGTACTGATGGATCCTCAACAGAGGATGCTTTTGGAAGTAACCGGAGAGGCGTTCCATGTCGCTGGGCTTGGTGTGTCGGGAGAGAGGGCTGGAGATGATAACGTTGGCATCTTTGTTGGAGTTTCTACTCCTGATTATGGAGATCTAGCAAAGAAACATTCCTCTATTAGTGCATACTCAGCTACAGGCAGTGCATTGAGTGTAGTTGCTGGAAGAATTTCCTATCTCTGGGGCTTCAAGGGGCCCAGTGTCGCAATTGATACAGCGTGTTCTTCATCATTGGTGGCAGGTCACATGGCTCGGCTGTCAATGCAACAACAAGGTGGCTGTTCAACTGCTGGAATCTCAGGTGTTAAGTTGATATTGACACCAGAGACATCTGCTATGTTCAACAGAGCTGGAATGTTGACCAAAGATGGAAGGTGTAAGACCCTTGATGCAGCTGCTGATGGGTATGTGAGAGGCGAAGCTGTGGTTTCTATCATTGTTCAGCAGCCAAAGCAGTTGGTATTTGCTCAAGCAAGTGGTATTGGTAGTTCTATAAATGCATTGGCTATGTTGGTTGGATCTGCAGTCAACCAAGACGGTAAATCGAGCACACTCACCGCTCCCAATGGCCCAGCACAGCAGGGAACCATCCGCCAAGCACTCCAATCAGCTGCATTGCCCCCAACAGCAATGTCAATGGTTCAAATGCATGGTACGGGTACTCCATTAGGTGATCCTATTGAAGTTGGTGCCCTTGCTGCTGTGTTCAACAAGTCTTCCTACAGCATTGCTCTAGCTGCCGGTAAGACTAGTGTCGGTCACACGGAACCTGCTGCTGGTGTGGTCGGTGTTGCTCATGCTACCAAGGCTCTGACTTCCTTCATTCTACAGCCAGTGTTGCATCTCCACAGACTCAACACATACATGGAGGGAAGCGTATCTGGTGCAAATAAGGAATTATTTGTCATGCCAAAAGCTGGTGGGGCATGGACTAGTCGTAGCAGTAAAGTGGCTGGTATTAGTTCATTTGCTTTCCAAGGCACCAATGCACACATCCTCCTCCAATCATCATCGTCATCATCCTCACAGTACTCATCTGGAGATGAGATTTTGCAGTCCCCAACACAACTACCATGGCAACAAGAGTATATCAGTGTCTTGCCTCCCTCTCACACTATGGTGAGTCTTTGCTCTCCTGCTTCTACTGGAGGTCAAAACAAAGTCATATTTGAAATGGATGTTGCCCATCCAAGACATACTTTCTTCCTAGATCATCAAGTATCAGGAAAGATCATCTTCCCAGGTGCTGGTTACTTGGAACTGGCTGCAGCCGTCTTTAGAACATTGCTCCACGGAGATGATTCCATGGGTGCAGCTATTATAGATACGACTATTTCTTCACCTTTGATCCTGCCACCACAGCCTGTTGGGTTCTACTTGAGAGCTGAAGTATCAGTGAAAGATGGGCAGTGTGTTCTGATGTCATCAAATGAAAATAGTGAGAGAACACAGCTTCTACAGCATGTCAAGACTCACTTTGCTCGCATAGATAGCGCTTTGCTGTTGACTACGGTGCCTGTTGTGATTGAGAGAATGGCCACGCTGTGCTCTGAACCACTGGCAACACATTATGTCTACACCAAGCTTGCAGAAGCAGGGTTAGAGTATGGCCCCAACTTCCGTAGATTGAGATCAGTCAAACAAGGAGCAGAGGCAACTGTTGCCCGTGTTTCTCAACCATCATGCAATGCTAGCTCTGAGTTCCTACTTGATCCATCTGTGTTGGATAATGCTCTTCAGTTGGGTGGTCTGGTCAAGCAGCAATCCAGTGATGGTAATAATAGTAGTATTAAAGATAAGAATAGTGGTGGTGGAAATACGTATGTTCCTGCTGCATTAACTGCCCTTCACTTGTCGTTCAAGACTACAGCTACTTCGGCTACAATGGCTATGGCTTGGAGACCTGATGGTGCCGTTGATAATGATGCAGCTGTTGTTCGCAACCATGCTATTATGTCGACGCAAGGTGGGTTCATCTGTCAACTTCATGGTTTGGAAAGCCGATCGACTACTGGTGGTGGCAAGAGCAGGACACAGCGTGTTACTGCTGTTGAGGATGATATGTTGTACGATATTACTTGGGCTGCTGCAGAACTTAACACTAGCACTATTGCAGCCATCTGTGTTGGCAACAACAATGCAGCCATCACAACAATCAAGCCCAATGATCAAGGCACTTCTCTCTATATGGCAGCAAGCAGCATTGCATCTATACAAGGAGCAGTGGCATCAACTTCATCTCAAATAGCTCTGCAGACCTATGGTCAGCACCCTACTACTTCTATCACCGCTGATGCAAAGCCTCCTGTTAGCGGACAATTGTGGGGAATGATGAGAACTATTGCTCAAGAGTGTCCTGGCTTGGGAGTCAGTGGAGCTGATGCTGATATTTTAGCTCCCACTACAACTACTACTGGTCAGGTTGCTGCATTTAATGTTTCTGGAGGAAGTATTAATAATACTTCATCTACCACTGCTAGATTCGATGGATATGGAAGTGCAGTAAGAGGAGGAACAGAGTTCTTGCCTCTGATGAAGAGAAGTGTGGCTAGGAGTGCTCCTGCTGCCTTCCAACTGCTGCCTATGCCAAGAGGTAGTTTGAATGGATTGACTCCTCAGCCAGTGATGATTCCATCATCATCTGATGGCCAGGATTTGCCTTCCGGTAGAGTAGCAATTGCTGTGAAGGCTGTTGGTATTAACTTTAGAGATGTGTTGAATGTGCTGGGCATGTATCCTGGTGACCCTGGTCCCCCAGGTGGTGATTGTGCTGGTGTGGTAGTGAAGGCTGGGCCTGGTTGTGATCTTGTAGTTGGTCAACCAGTGTTTGGACTTGCTGCTGGTTGCATGGGTAGCCATATCATAGCATCTGCGAAGACGATGGTGCCTTTACCAAGCTCTTTGACATTTGAAGCAGCGGCCACAATGCCAACAGTATTTGTGACCGTCAATGCAGCACTGGTTCAAGCAGCAGCAATGCAAGCAGGTGAGCGTGTGTTGGTACACGCTGCAGCTGGTGGTGTTGGCCTAGCAGCCATTCAGATAATTGCGTCTGGAAAAGCAGTCGCATTGGCAACAGCTGGTAGTTCTGACAAGAGAGGGTTGCTGAGGAGTCTTGGTGTTGGTAGCATTGGTAACTCAAGAGACATCTCGTTTGTGGATACTTTTGCTGAAGTTGGTGCTGCTGATGTTGTATTGAACACATTGACTTCTACTGGGTTTGTTGCTGGCAGCTTGAGTGTGCTGAATAAGGGTGGTAGATTTGTGGAGATTAGTAAACGTGACATCTGGAGTGCAGCTCGTGTTGCTCAAGAGCGCCCTGACGTCGACTACACTCTGGTGGCAGTCGACTTTATGTCAGAAGATGCTCTGCAAGCTGCTCTTACTCACGTTGCCTCAGTGGCTGCTGATGGCGGCATAGCTCCCTTGCCTCACATCACCCACGATATGAATGCTGTGGCTGCAGCTCTCCGTCAAATGTCTCAAGCTAGACACGTCGGTAAAGTCGTAGTTAGAATGCCAGCAACAATGGCATCTCCAGCAGTCAAAACAACAATGACAGTTACTGGTGGTCTTGGTACACTGGGTCAATTAGTGACTTACTGGCTACAAACTCAATCTGTATCAGACATCCAATTGCTTGGTAGGAGTGGTTTGGCAACGGAATCAGGAGCTCTGTCTGACAGCATCAAGACAGCATTCTGTACCAGTGCTCTGACTATTACAAAGGCTGACATCAGCTTTGGTGAAGACTTGTCACTGGCCTTGTTAAATAGTGGTGAAAATAAGAGAGAGATGCATGGCATTATGCATGCCAGTGGTGCTCTTTCTGATGCCACCATTGCTAATCAAACCATGGCTGGCATTCGTACTGTATTCGCTCCCAAGATCACTCCGCTAGAGAACTGGGTTTCATCTGGAATCACACATCTCAGCCCATCTGCTGGACATGTGCTATTTTCATCTGTTGCCGCCCTTTTGGGAGCTCCAGGTCAAATCAATTACAGTGCAGCAAATGCTTTGCTGGATGCTGTATCGGCCAAGATGCAACAGAAGGGTATGGTGACCTCTAGTGTGCAGTGGGGAGCTTGGGCTGGTGGAGGTATGGCTCTGGAGCAGACTGCTGCCAGGGTAGAAAGAATGGGGATGGGGATGATTCAGCCTGAAAATGGTTTGGCTGCCTTGCAGGGCATAATGCTGATAGCAGGCAATGCTTTCTCATCATCATCACCAGTGACGGGAGCCAATCCATTCTTGTGGCCCAAGTTTATGCAGAGACTGCAGCAACCTACTCAATTGTTTGAAGAATTTGCACAGCCAGCAGCCCTACCTGGATCTGGTGCTACTGGTCAATCAAGAGCCGCAGCTGCTGCTGCTGCTGTTACCACTGGTGGCAGTGTTCATGTTGGTAAAGAAGAAGTTGCAGAGCAGGTTGCATCTGCAGTCTCAGCTGTGCTGGGCTCATCTGTGGCCCCAACTGCATCTCTGATGGAGTCTGGTTTGGATTCTTTGGGTGCAGTAGAGTTGAGAAACTCTTTGAGCAAGCAGTTTGGAATGGAGCTTCCAGCTACTTTGACGTTTGACTACCCCAGTACTTCAGCTATTGCTGACTTTTTGGTAGAAAGTCTTGGACCTGAAGAAGAAGAGGAGCAGGTTATTGAGTCTGTTGCTGGAATCGCAGACATGAGTGGAAGACAAGGAGGAGAAGCAGTTGTAGCAGGAGGTTCTTTCACTCCTGAGCAACTGGCCATCACTGGCACTTCAATTAGATTTGCTGGTGATTTGACTTCTCCTTATTCCCTGTATACCGCCTTGGTATCCAACAGAGAGCTCCACTCTTCTGGACCATTCTCCCGATGGAACACAGAGGCTTATTACAATCCCTCTGGAGGTGTTGCCAAGGTTTCATCACGCATAGGCACATTTGTACATGATAGTTTTACCTTTGACAGTGAAGCATTTGGTTTGTCGGTCAATGAGGCGTCTCTGATGGACCCACAACAACGTGTGTTGCTGGAGGAGACTGCTTCCGCCTTTACTTCTGCGGGTCATTCGCTTGCCTCTCTTGTAGGAAGCTCAACTGGTGTGTATGTAGGCTGCATTTGGTTAGAGTATGGAGAGATGTTGATGAACAATGGAGTGCCAGCTGGAGCCTACATGGTGACTGGTAATGGGCTGGCATTCATGTCGGGACGAGTGTCCTACACGCTAGGCTTGATTGGCCCATGTGTGCCGACCAACACAGCATGCTCGTCTTCTCTGGTGGCTACCCACCTGGCTGCTGCTGGTATTAGACAAGGAGACTGTGGATTGGCCATGGCCTCTGGTGTGAATGCTATTCTGGTGCCCAGTGCTGCGAGTGCAGCAATGACACAAGTGCATGCACTGTCTCCAGATGGACGGTGTAAAGCATTTGGTGCTGAGGCTGATGGGTATGGTAGAGGTGAAGGCTATGCTGTGATCATTATTGAAAGTACAAGCAGCATTAATAGAGCAGATCAAACAGTTCTTGCTTGGCTTGCTGGATCAGCAGTCAACCAAGACGGTCGTAGCTCTGGTCTCACTGCTCCTCATGGACCCAGTCAACAGGCACTTATTATGGCAGCAATGAAGGAAGCTCAATGCTCATTCTTGGGATATGTGGCTTCTCATGGTACTGGTACTCCCCTTGGAGATCCTATTGAAACTGGAGCTATGAGAAAAGCCGTAGTGTCAGGCCATGGAAAGGCGGCAGCAGCTACTACTGCTAATGGTGGCCAGGTATTCACTGTGGGTGGTATCAAGACGCTGACTGGACATCTTGAAGGTACAGCTGGTCTTGCTGGACTTTTGCTTTCACAAGTGCAGCTCTCTCAAAAGTATGCTCATGGCTTGAGATATAGAAACATCAACCCATATGTGGCTAATTCATTTGCCAACTGGGGAGTGAAGTATCGCCTGCCGATCCAGTCATCACCCAATGTCACACAGCACTCTGGTACGAGTTCATTTGGTATGAGTGGAGTGAACGCACATGCTATCTTGGCTCGTGTTGTTGAGACTGATAATGATAATAATAATGAGATTGTCAATATTAATAGTGGTGTCAATCTGACTTGGCAGAGAGATTTGCGATGCTTTGTAGAAGTCTTGGTAGCAGCTCACCCTCTATTGGGCACTGCAATCAAATCAAAGCAACAGCTACAGTTCAAATTGAAGATGAATAGCCCTTCTTTGGCCTTCTTGTGGGATCATCAAGTTAATGGAGGTCCCATCATGCCAGGTGCTGCATACTTGGAATTATCTCTAGCTGCTGCAACTGCTCTTTGCAAGGTGGATGGACCACTGGTGGCATTGACGGGTGGAGCTATTGCAGCTCCAATGCCCTTGCCTCCACCATCAGAAGCTGTTGGTACTATTTTGGGAGCTGAAATTGTACTGAATAGTGGGGAGATCAGTATTAGATCTGTATCTACATCTGCAACTGGTAGCACCCTCCATCTGAAAGGTGAGCTCTCTCACATTGAAGGAGCTGCCTCTCTCTTGAGCAATAAGATGCAGGCATCCGGTGCTGAAACTCATTGGACATCCTCACTTGAGGTAGCAAGAGTGCAGAGCACACAGCCTCAAGATGCATCAGCTGTCTATAGCAGGCTTCATAAGGCTGGCCTTCAATATGGCAAAGCATTCAGACTCTTGGATAACATCCATGTTGGAGGAAACAGTGCCACTGCAACGCAACGTGTCACTCGCTTAGACAAAGACATCACTGGATTCAAGCTGCATCCATCAGTGCTTGATAACAGTCTTCAGTTGGGTGCTGTGTTGCCTGAAGAAGAAAAGAAGAGTGATGCGACATATGTTCCAGCTGCAGTGTCAGCATATATGATTGCTTCTCCTCTGTCACAAGGCTTGAATGGTGGCGTTATCAGTCTCACGAAGAAGGATGGTGCTACTAGTGATGGTAAAGCAGCACTAACTTCAACTTTCAGAGATCATGCTCTGGTGACTGGTACTGGTCAAATATTGGCGTTGCTGGAAGGTTTAGAAGCTAGACAAATTGGCGGCACTAGTAATAGGGCAGCTGCTCTGAGCAAAGCCAAGGCTCTCGCTCAAGATGAGCTATTATACCAAGTTGACTGGGCAATTACGTCTACTGTTAGTGACAACAGCAGAACAACAGAAGGTGAAGAATCAATAGCAGTTGGTTTGATGCCATCAGCTTCAACAAACGGTGTCATCGACCCAGTATTGACTGCAGCAAACGGCATTCAGGCATTGCAAGAATCATTGGTTCAAGAAGTTGCTAGCATTCAGCTGAATACCAATCACACTGGAGACACTCGCATTGCTCCATCATCATCTTCACTATCTAATAATAAGAATGGTGATGATCTATTGTGGGGAATGATGAGAGCATTTGCTGCAGAAGCACCAATGGTTGGCCACGGTGGTACTCACACCGACCTTCTCTCATCAACTTCATCACCCTCTGAAGCATCTGCAATGATGACGCTTTCCAAGATGCCAAATTCTACACCACCAGATGGCTATGGCACAGTACAGCAAGCAGGAGCTACTATGCAGGCTACTCTTCTTCCAAGTAGTGGAGCTTCCATTACCATGAAGGCAGCTCCCTTCCATCTGATGCCCCGCCCACGCGGCGCTTTCAACAATCTGGTTCCTGAGCCAGTAGAGGTTAGTACTGCCAAGCCTGGATGGGCTGAAGTGGCTGTGAAAGCTGTTGGAATCAACTTTAGAGATGTGTTGAATGTGCTGGGCATGTATCCTGGTGACCCTGGAGATCCAGGTGGTGATTTTGCTGGTATAGTATCTAGAGTGACAGATCCAGCATTGTCAAATGGTTTGCAACCAGGTGATGCTGTGTTTGGTCTGGCTGCTGGTAGCTTGGGCTCTTACGTCCATGCGTCAACACGTACTTTGATGCATATCCCTAGTGCTCTTACATTTGAGCAAGCAGCAACCATGCCAACAGTATTTATCACAGTAGATACAGCTTTGATTCAATTGGCAAACACAAAGCCAGGAGAGAAGGTGTTGGTGCATGCTGCAGCTGGTGGTGTTGGTCTAGCAGCAGTGCAATTGATAGAGTCTCTAGGAGCTGTTACAGTTGCTACCGCTGGAAGCTCTGATAAGAGAAGTTTGCTGAGAGGACTTGGAGCAAAGGTGGCAGTTAACTCTCGTGATACTCAGTTTGTCAGTGAAATAGCAGAGCTTGGTGGAGCTGATGTTGTCCTCAACTCTCTGACTTCCAGCGGTATGGTGGCTGGCAGCTTGTCTGTGCTCAAGAAGGGTGGTCGATTAGTGGAGATTAGTAAACGTGACATCTGGAGTGCAGCAAGGGCGGCACAAGAACGCCCCGACGTCAACTACTCTCTCGTAGCAGTTGACTTCATGTCTGAGGATGCTTTGCACGCTGCCCTCACACGTGTCACATCAGGTGTGGCCTCAGGCTCACTTAGACCACTGCCACATGTGTCTCATAGTTTGGGAGCAGTTGGTGCTGCTCTCCGCCAGATGTCACAAGCCAGGCATGTGGGTAAGATTGTTGTCCGCTCTCCAGCTCTGAAGAACAGAGATCCAATCACCACATCTCCTGGTACTGTCGTCATCACTGGAGGTATGGGAACACTCGGTAGTCAGGTAGCAGCATGGTTGGGACAGCAACAAGTTCCAGAGCTGGCTCTACTAGGAAGAAGTGGCAAGTTTAATGGTGGAGCTGCTGCAATGGAGTTGTTGTCAGCAGGAGCAGCTGCCTATGGTGCAGCAGTCACAATGACAATGTGTGATACTTCATCTACAGAAGACATCACCTTGATTGGCAGCAAGTACTCTCCATTATTAGGAGTCATGCATGCTGGAGGAGTGCTGGCAGATGCAACACTATCCTCACAATCAATGGCAGGCCTTCGTGCCGTGTTTGGTCCAAAGGTATCAACCGCAACAGCGATTCACAACACAACCATGTCGCTGCCGGCGACCTTCCAAGTTCTCTTCTCATCAGTAGCTGCTCTGCTTGGCTCTCCAGGTCAATCAAACTACAGTGCAGCTAATGCATTCTTAGATGCTATGGCTGGCAGAGTACAACAACAAGGCTTGAGTAGTACTAGTGTTCAATGGGGAGCCTGGGCTGGTGCTGGTATGGCAGCTGGTGATACTCAGACGGCTGCTCGTGTAGAAAGGACTGGTATGGGCTTGGTCACTCCTCAGCGGGGCTTGTCATTATTAGAAGGTATGCTTGTAGCTACTACTACTTATATCCGCAATAGTGTTCCAGTAGTATCTGCAACGCCATTCATCTGGGGTAACTTTATGAAGAGACTTGGTCCATCCCCACCTCCATTGTTTGCTGAGTTCATCTCAACACAAGCAGATACTTTAAGAGGAGGGAGAAAGACTGGAGGAAGATCTGGTAAATCTGGTGGATCAGCATCATCTGCAGATAGAAAGGCAGCAGTCAAATCTGAAGTTGAAGCAGCAGTGGAGTCCATCATTGGAAGTGGTGTCCCTGCTGAAGAGCCTCTCATGGCAGCTGGACTTGACTCCCTTGGAGCTGTTGAACTTAAGAATAGCCTTGAATCTAGACTTGGTCTGCAATTGCCAGGAACCTTGGTGTTTGATTACCCAACAACATCAGCTCTAGTTGGCTATCTTGAGTCTGCCATGCCTGAAGGCGATGACGATGGCGATGAAGAAGAAGAAGGTGATTACTATGCTGATGGCCTGGCACTCAGTCCAATGACAACAGCATTGCCTGGTGGTGTAGTTTCATCTTCACTAGCTCCATCTGGTGATATTTTACTGGTTGGAATGGCAAATAAGTCAGCTGTCGACAATGCTATTCTATCGTTGCAACAAGTGGACATCATTACTCCTGTGCCACTGCAGCGGTGGGATCTGGAACTCGTGGGCTCAAAGACAGGTGGTCTTCCTGCTAGATTTGGAGGCTTCCTTCCCAACATTGCCATGTTTGACCTCAATGCATTTGGTTTCTCATCATCTGAAGCTGAGCTCATGGATGCTCAACAAAGGTTGCTCCTGGAATTGTCATATGAGGCAGTGAGAGAATCTTCTATGAATACACATCAGCAGCAGTTCTCAGATGCAGCAGTTGCTGTCGGTATTGCCAGTGCTGAGTACAACAACCACATTGTATCCAGGAATACAAAGGGAGTCAGTGCCTATTCAGCCACTGGAGGCGCACTCAGTGTAGCCAGTGGAAGATTGAGTTATACATTCGGCTTCAAAGGGCCAGCTTTGAGCGTTGACACTGCCTGCTCTTCCTCTCTTGTAGCCAGTCATGTTGCTATGAATGCAATGTGGACTGGTGTATCTAGCTCAGCTTTGACAGCTGGTGTTGGTCTGTTGTTAAATTCTGATACCACTGCCATGTTCCACAAGGCAGGAATGCTTGCCCCTGATGGTAGATGCAAGACGCTAGATTCTCATGCCGACGGGTATGTGAGAGGAGAGAGCGCAGGTGTGCTCTTCTTCCAAAGAACGACTTCAAATGATGGAAGAGATACTAGCAGTATAGCTGTGGTGTTAGGTTCTGCGGTGAATCAAGATGGTAGGTCCAGCAGCTTGACTGCCCCCAATGGTCCAGCTCAACAAGAAGCAATCCGCACCGCTCTCAAGTTTGGAAGACTGCTGCCAGCAGCGATGTCGCATCTTCAAATGCACGGCACTGGCACAGCTTTGGGTGATCCTATTGAAATGGGTGCTGCAGCTGCTGTTTTAGTGGATGGAGCTAAACGGTCAAGAGTGCCAATGGCAGCCAGTACCGCTAAGTCTTGGATTGGTCACACAGAGGCAGCTGCTGGTGTTATGGGCTTGACTCATGCTGCTGTAGCTGCTTCTCATCAATTGACACAAGGCATCATGCATCTGTCTACTGTCAATGCTCACATCAAGACAATATTAGACATCTCAGCAAGCAAATCTGATACTCTACCAGGATGGCACTTGCCGAGACAATGCTCTGCTGGTCTTGAAGCAGACAGATTGACTGTTGGTGTTAGCTCCTTTGCTTTCCAAGGCACGAATGCACATGCAATTGTTAGCAGAGCTGACGTTGATAACCAAGACAATCTTATTGCCACTCCTTTCAACAACAGCATATCATCATCTCAAGGAGTGCAGTGGCAGAGGCAAAGAGTATGGGTAGCACCGCCTCCCCACATTCTCCTTTTACGTAGTGTACCTTCATCTGCAGGTAGACAGAAACAAGTGGCTATTGAAACTGATTTGTCATCTACTTCTCAACTAAGCTACTTGTGGCAACATGGAGTACTGGGGCTGACTTTGTTGCCAGCTTCAGTATTCTTGGAAATGTCGTCAGCTGTTACTGGTAATGCCTTGCTATCAGGCAACACACTATCATCATCATCGGGTTCCTTGCCATTACATGTGGTGCTCAAGGGAGCAGTGTTTGCGACACCTCTCATTCTACCCGCAATTAGAGGTTCTTTGGCTACAGCTCAGAACAAGTTGATTTGCACAATTGCACCAGGTGTTGGAACAGTGGAAGTAGGATCAGTGAGTGGTGGTCAAATGAGGCCAAGAGCACACTTCTTTAGCTCTTTTGGCAGCATGTTGATGGTAGATACGGCGGATGTTGAATCTATTCTGACACATTCAAAGAGTATAGGAAGGGTGTTACTGAATGACAATACAAGAGAGTCGATTGGAGAAGCAACACAAAGTGGAATGCAGCAGAAGAAGAACACATTTGCTCTTTCAAATATTGCTCTACCCACTGATCACAGCAACCTTAGCTACAGAATACACCCAGCTGTATCAGAAGCAGCCTTCTTAACATCTGTGGTTGCTGGAGTCAGTGCATCTCCTTCACAGCGTGCACTTCGTGTCGCTGCCAAGATAAAGACTGCCATTCTAGGCTCCATTTCTCAATCAAGCGATGAAGACATGCATACGCCATCATCCTCCATTTGGACTGCTGGCTTTGCAGGTATCACTGCTAGGCAGCATTCCCAACGACTGCTTGAATCAGCAACTGCATCACTCTCAGCAACTTTGGATGGAGTAGAAATGAGAAGATTGGTGACTGGTAAACCAACTACTACAGCTCCAAGAACACCAAGATCACCTGGAGCTGCACTCATGTCACCACACACCCCGCATACTCCAATTCATCTGTTTGCTCCTTCCCCTCATACTGGAGCTGGATTTGAGTGGGGTGCTACTGCTGGTGCTGCTGGTCATGCTAGTTTTGAGGTCAAAGCATCAGACATTGATGCTGGTGCTGCTGCTACGGTTGCCTTTAGTGAGGATGATATTCAAAGATTGGTGACAGATACAGTGGCATCAATTGCTGGAGACAGTGTGGGTCACGATCAGCCTCTCATGGAAGCTGGTATTGATTCACTTGGTGCTACTGAGCTACAACAAAGCTTGGCCGATGCTCTTGGAATGGAGTTACCATCGACACTGGTCTTTGACTACCCAACCATTGATGCAATGGCTGATTTCTTGAGCACCAAGTTGTCTGGAAATACATCCTTGGTAGGTGCTGCCAATCAAGACATGTATTCTAACAGTATGTTATTAAGCAATGATTATGGTTCTTCAGCTGTGGCTATTGTTGGTGGTGCAGGCCACTCTGACCTTCTCCAAACCTACACATCAGGGGACCTCACCTCTCGTGTTCCTCTGAGCAGATGGGATACCGACTCCCCTCTCCTTGTCTCAGAGGAAGGTGGGCCGCCCTAGTTTGGAGTGTTTATGCCAAATGTGGACATGTTTGATTCTGAGTTGTATGGTATCATGAGAAGTGAAGGGATCACTATGGACCCTCAACAGAGGCTGTTGTTACAAGCCACCTTTGAAGCAGTTCAACAGCAAGGTGTCAACAAGGTGTTCAATCATCATGTTGGTTCTTACGTCGGCATTGCAGCAACTGATTATGAAAGCTTAAGCCACAGAAATGGAGTGGCTATTAGTGCTTATAGTTTTACTGCTGCCTCCCCTAGTGTAGCTAGTGGACGTGTGGGGTACGTGTTTGGATTGAGAGGGCCCAGCGTTAGTATTGACACAGCATGCTCAGCGTCCTTGGTCGCAACGCACATGGCATGTGGTGCACTAAAGACTACCCCAATGGAAGGAGCCTTTGCTGCTGGTGTATTGCTTTGCCTGGTTCCTGAATCTACTCTAATGCTTCACAGAGCAACAATGCTTTCTCCTGAAGGCCGATCCAAGACTCTAGATGCTTCTGCTGATGGGTATGTTAGAGGAGAGACGTGTAGATCTGTATACCTCCAGCTGGCATCAACTGTATTGCATTCTTCTACTACAAGTGGTAGTGAGACAGCTGTGATGGGACTTATTCTTGGATCTGCAGTGAATACTAATGGTAGAGCAAGCAGCTTAACTGCTCCTAATGGTCCAGCTCAGCAGCTGCTACTCAGAGAGGCTTTGGGTTTATCGGCTAGGTTGCATCCATCTGACATCGATGGAATTCAAATGCATAGTAATGGGACCTCCCTTGGTGATCCAATTGAAGTGGGCGCCATCTCAGCTGTATTATTAGAAGGAGCCTCACAAGGAGCATCTTTGAAAAGAGAGAAGCCCTTCTTCTTTGCTACAGTCAAGGGCTACACTGGCCACCAAGAGTCTGGAGCTGGTGTTGCTGGATTAATGGAAGCTGCTGTGTTGGCACAGCATGCTGCTTTGCCACCAGCACTCCATCTCAGGAACCTCAACCCTCACACATTTGGTGCTCTGTCAGTCCATGCCGTGGCTATTGGAAGAGGAGGGCCTTCTGCACTGCCAATGATCAGTGGAGAGAGAAGATTGCAGCTTGGTGTGAGCTCATTTGGAGCGCAAGGAACTAATGCACATGCAGTGGTGGCTGGTAGTGGAGCCCCTGCATCTATTATTGAGAAGAAACTGATGTCAGCTACTGGTGATGGCAACAACAATAATTGGAAGCTCAGTAGATTGTGGGTGTGTCCACCAGCACGCTCTTTGCTGTCCTTGGCTATTCCTATTTCCAAGAAGAAAAGCAGTGGTGGTCTTGGTAGAGGAAAGATTGGTAGAGTTATCTTTGAAACCAACTTGGTCTCCTCAAGACTATCCTACCTCAACGACTTGAAGATCTATGGGAGAGCTAGTTTGGGAGCTGGTACTAGCATCAGCATGGCAGCATCTGCCCTTCAAGTTCTGCTCTCATCATCAGAAGGCCAAGGCGCAATGGTACTTGCTGATCTGGCATTGGTGGCGCCTCAACCAATGCTTCAGATGTCAGAGATACGTAAACAGCAGCCATGCATTGGTACTATAACTGTGATGATGAATAGTGGTACTACTGAAGTTTCAATGTTCCACGAGAAGCTCCTTCAAGGAAGGTTCACTGCTGGTATAGCAGATGGTAGTTTGGATATAGAAGGAGTGGAAGGAGAGAGTAGTGAAAGTGGAGAAAAGGCAGCAAAACTATCTCCTGCAGTCAGAAGCATATTATTGCAGCAGCAAAATCAGAATAATGTAGCTGATAAGGAGAAACAACAACAGAGAGCATCAGCACTAGCTACTACTATGCTCTCATCCAGAGATCTCTCTCTTTCTTCTACTACAAGTGCTACTGATTTGTCTTCCTATGCAGTTCACCCAACATTGTTTGAGGCAGCTACATGCCAAGCAGCTTCATTCACATTGGGACAGCAGCTCAGTTGGGTGAGGTCTATTGCAGCAGTCTCCATCTCATCACCATCACCATCACCATCATCTGGTAATACTAATGATTTAGCATTAATGGCTATGCTGAAGAGGAAGAAGGATATCTGGGCTGCTGGATCCTCTTCTCTGGTATCTGAATCAGGCCCTGCTATTACCACTCTAACTGGTGTGGTACTGGGAGAGCATGATGTTGCTCCTAGCTCACCTGCTCCTCATTACACTGGTGAACAAGTTGAAGAGGGAGTAAAGGGTACTGAAGAAGCCGCAGAAGATGAAGATGGACTCGGTATCGATGCTGATAATCCATTACTGACAATGAGTGAGGAAGAGCGTACTATGCATTTACAAGCTTTGGTTATGACTGAAGTACGTAACATGGTAGGACATGCTATTCATCCTGATGAGCCTCTCATGTCGGCTGGATTGGACAGTAGAGGAGGTATGGAGCTGCGTCGTAATTTGGCTGATAGTGTTGGACTACAGCTGCCAGTAACACTGTTGTATGATTATCAGAATGTCAATTCCATTGTGGAATTCATTGGAGAGACGGTGCAAACTGCAGCCGCTGGAGGTGTAGATGGTAGTGGAACAGGTAGAGATGAAGACTCTTCTGATGAGGATGATGAAGGTGAAGTTGGTAGAGGCAGAGGCAATGCAGCAGCAGCTGCTGCAGCAGCAGGCCCATCAGAGTTGCTCAAGACCCTTCGTCCTGAGCCAATCTCCAAACCTCTCTTCCTTGCTGCTCCTGGTGTTGCCAATGCACAATCAGCCTACTTCTCCTTCTCACAATTCCTCCAATGGAGCACCCAGCCAATTTATGTTCTTGACAAAGACAACGACTTGGATCTCCGTGCTCTAGCTCTCCAAAATGCACATGATATTGTTGCCATTCAACCAGAAGGCCCCTACCTGTTGGGTGGTCATTCGTATGGAGGAGCTGTAGCGGTGGAAATTGCCATGGTCTTGGAAGAACTAGGACATGAAGTTGCATTAGTATTGATTATGGATACACCACTGACAAAGCAAATTAGACCTGGTAAACCAGACGCAGAACACGCTACTGATGAGGACTGCCTGGAGCTGATGGAGATGATTTTGGGTGCACTTGGACGAGATGCACTGGGCTTGGGCTCCTCTATTGCTCATCCTAAAGAGAGTGACGAGTGGAAGGGTATGACCATGGACCAAAGATACGAGTTCTTTGCCCCCATCTGGCGAGTCATGAGAGATTCCAATATGAATGCAGAGGAAGTAAAAGAACAGATCCAATATGTGGCTCTGGTCACCAAGCAAGCTTCTACAGTGTCTGATCTCCGTCATCATACCTACACCGCAGAATCTCTTGAATCGCCAGTCGTTTACTTTAGAGCAATGACTGAAGGTGTGTGTACCTACTTTGACGATCGGAAGCAAGCTCCGGTTCCTCATGGAGCATGCTGGTATGATGTATGCAAAGACCTAGAAGTAGTGGACATCCCAGGAGACCATTTCTCAATATTGCGTCAGGATGAGGCAGATATGAATGTCATCATTACTCAACTCAAGTTGAAATTGGCTCCACATGGCTGGTCAGAGACGGTGAGAAGAGATCAGAAGAAGTATACAGTGGGAGCAGATGAAATTAGAGATATTGATGCGTACTTGAGGAAGATGGGTATTGATGATCCTGGATTGAGAATGAGGTTGGAGAGTGCGTTGCCATATGCTGGTGGTGCTCAGGGAGTTGAAGGTGCTTTGTCAGATGGAGATGGTATTGATGATTTGCAGCCTATTATTGCCATCAATGCAGCTGCAGTCAAGCTGCAGAAGGAGATGTCCATGCAACAACAAGCTGGACAACGTGGTGGCATGGTTGGTAGTGGAAATGAGGGAGGAGATGGCATGTTGATGACAATGCCTGTTCTTGCTGTGTGCATGGATGCCAACAGAACACTGGGTGGTATGGAAGCTTCACTTTCAAGGCTGGATGTGCCTTGCTTTGCAGTAAGAGTACCAGCTGATGTGGCATTATGGGAAGCTCCCGATGTTTCGGAACTTGCGTTACTAGCAAGGAAAGCTCTGAGAGAGAGGCTAGGCAGGCACTGCAGGTTGATCATTGGCGGTGTCGGTTTCGGGGGCATCCTTGCCCACGAGCTGGCTCTGCAGCTAGATAGAGAAGGAAGTAGGGCAGTGGAGGCCCTAGCTCTATTTGAAGGACACAGTGTGGTTAACAATCCAACAGTTACTCTCAACTGGCTGTCTGACGCTGCTAGAGATGAAGTCTGCCAAGTTGCAGCTCTCGTGCTCCCAATGATTCAGTCTGCAGTAGCTCAACAGAGCAAAGACGGCAGCAGCAGCATGCCACCCACTATTGATTCATTAGCAGTGAGATTGGCCAGTATTGATGGATATGATGAGCAACTAGATTACATTGCGTCATTCAAACCAGAGCAACAAGAGGCAGTGGAATGGGATCAAAAGGTAGATGCTTTATTGGGACGTTTAGCATACTTCAAGTCCATTACTGCTGCGTATTCTGCTTCGGATATATTTGCGGGACAGACATTGTTGTTTGCATCTTCCAATAATTATCAGGCTACTTCACCTACAATTACTGGTAATGGTCATGGTAATGGAGGTATGACAAGTCCAGGAGGTTCTGCACTACTGAATAGCTCGGAGATTACTACTGCAGCAGTACAAAACTTGGCAAGAGGAGGGCCAGGAGGAACATGGAGAGCTATTCGTTTCATGGTACAACCAGTAGCTGCACATGCTGTGCCTGCTGGGCATCAAGCAGCAGCTAGTTCCATTCAATCTGCTATTATGCAGTCTATAGCCCGTAGAGCTGATGCAGAAGATATTGCTTCTATTGGTGGGTTGGCTCTAATGTCACCAGTGCCTGCTCAGTATTACCCCCACCACCCCATTGCTGGAGTCGGAGGAATGCCAATGACTCCAACCAGTACAACAGCTCTTGCTACTCCTAATACAGCTACACCAGGACCCAATCACAGCAGGAGACAAACACAGCAACAACAGGTAGCAGCATCTTCATCACCATCAGAAGGAACATATACAGTCATCACCCCACTCAACAGATTGTGTCCAGAAAGGAGGTACATACTGAGGAAGAATAGTGGGCCACCAGCAGGTGGTCTGTCCTTGGTGAAACCAGTAACACGAGTGCCAGTGTGGCTGCTTCATACTGAAAGAGGTGATATCTCAGTAGCTCAAAAGGAGCTGGCTGCCAGTCTACCGATGCCTTGCTATGGTTTGGCAATGGGACCTGATGCTGAAATGTGCGTATTGCCTAGTGCTGGTGCCGCTAATGGTAGTGGTGGTGAAAGTGGATTGAACAAGTTGGCAGAAGAGTACTGTACAGCTATTATATCAATGCAACCAGCCGGCCCCTACATCTTAGTAGGAAGCAGCATAGCTGGTGCTGCTTTGGCACACGCTGTCGCAGCTAAACTCGATGAAAGACAACCACCCACCAGCAACAACAACAGTAACAACACAGGTTTAATAATCTTGGACGGGTGTGTAGGATGCCCCCCCCTCCCACTCCACGATCCAACATGGTATGCTCTCTTCTACTTGATGAGAGAGATTGGTTCATTCGAGGGTACTATGGGAGAGTTTGTTGATTACGTGAGAAATGCAGGAAGTCCATCACAGCAGTTGAAACTGATATCAGAGCTGAAACCTACCGATATGATTATCGGAGAGGACGCTTGGGATGCTGCTGTGTATACTACTTTGGATAGATCTTCTGTGTTGAAGAGACTTATAATGAATAGAGAAGAAGAAAGAGAAGGGGAGGGAGAAGTGGTATTCAGAGGGCCAACTGCCCTGATTCTGCCTCGTGGAAGACTAGGAAGGTTGTTTGCAGAAGCGAGTGAGAAGAGGTTGGAAGAAGAGCAAGTGATAGAGATTGGACTGGAAGAGAGACATACGGAATGTTTGTTGAGTAAGAAGGGGCGTCAGAGTGCAGTGATTGCATTGACAGATGCAGTCAGTCAACTGCTGCAGCGTCTGGGTTGATTTTTTGAGATGAAAAAGGAAGAATAAGAGAAGGAATAAGAGAAAGATTGAAAATTTAGTACAAAGAAGATAATAATAATATGAAAAGCCAGGAGCAACATCCCTGCATTGAGAATTCGTTGTTTTTCCCCCTCTTTTGAGAACTTATTTTTTCCCCATTGTACAGATTTAGAAAGGTGTAAACCATATACTATACTTGTCAGTTACATTGTCCTGTTGCACAGACGCTGTATACATAGCAATCTGCTACAAGTACATATTCTCCGCGTAAAAAGATATAGGCTTTAAAAAGGCAGAATATGAAAAAAACAAAAATAAAAAGCTGCAACATGAAAAAAAAAACAAAGCCGCTGAGAAAAATGCAAGTACTGTATTTAAGAATAGTGCTACCACCCTTCAAGGAAAATAGTATCTTACCGATGCCTGTCCATCTTTCTCCCCTCTCTACTCTCCTCTCCTCTCCTCTCTCCTACCTCCCTTTAGTAGTAGGTATTCCTATAGACCCACCCACGTGGCTTATTTCTGATCATCAGCTTCCTAGTCTCGTCATACACCACAATAACAATAAAGTAGGGAACACCAACAAACCAATACAATATATTCATCGGTCTAGTTCCCCAGACATCCTTGAATCCTGGTACGTATGAGATCAGGGCTACAATCACAAGCATGAAGACGGCACCAAAGTTGAGGACACGATTCCTCATACCTTGCTTGAAGATGGTTTCAGTTCTAGTCTTGCAAATAAGCAAATCTCCGACACGAGCGACCACGACTGATGCAAAGTACACAGTTTGAGCCGTTGCAAGGACAGCTTTTTGGTAGTCCACATTAGGCCAGTATTGTGGCTCAGCATTCCACCAGTAAAAAGCGCCGGTCTTAGCGACACTGTCTTTGAAGGCCAACTTACGACCAGGGAAGCCAAAGAGATCATTATCGGTGACACTACCAGCACAGTACGCATCAAACAGCTCCACATCACCTGGTGTCAGGATATTAGCATATGTCAGCTGTGGTGCTTCTGGCAGCACAAATGGATTGCTTGGATCAAGGGCATCGGCATTCTTCAATTCAACAAACTCTGCATGTGCTCCGAGAAGATAAGCTTTCACTTCTTCACTCAAGTTGTCATACCAGCCACAGGTACGTGCACATACTGCTGCTTCTGCTGTGCTCGTGTCCCAAGACAGGTCGCTGTTTGGAAGAGCGTCAGTAGGAGTGTATCCACGGAACCCGTATTCAGTAAACTCTACAAATGGATCTCCAGTACCAATGAATGGAATAGGGCAGCCATCATAACAGAAGGCATTCTTAGTGCCAAGCTCATTCTCTTGTATTTTGTATAGAGTATCTTGGCCGTTGAAAGTAGTTTCTGGAGAATCGCAAGTAAATCCACAATTGCTTGGAGTAGGAGCGTCACCAGAGAGATCAATATTGCAAGCCAGTTGAGTTCTCTCCCATTGGATACCATTACCAATAAGGTTACTCCAAGTGTAGCCATAATCATTCATCACTGTCATAAAGCCAAGGAAACCTGAAGCAGTTTGGAGCAGACCAATTTGGAAGTAGGAGAAGGAAATCAACTTTCTAGACACAAGCCTATCTACTGCTGGATTTCTTGGAGGCCTCATCATGATGTCAGCTTCCTTTGGCTCGTATGCCAGAGAGATGGCTGGAACCATATCGCACCCCAAATCAATGGTCAAAATGAGAATGGTAGAGATGGCTAATGGGAAACTGGCAGCAACGTAGAGCAAGAAGGGAATTTGTTCGGGGAACTTTGAGGCAAGAGTGTAGGCAATGGACTTCTTCAAGTTATCAAAAATGACACGTCCTTCTTCTATACCATTGACAATAGAGGCAAAATTGTCATCCATGAGAATCATATCTGAAGCTTCCTTGGTGACATCTTTACCTGCAATACCCATAGCAACACCAGTGTTGGCACGCTTGAGAGCAGGAGCATCATTGACACCATCACCCGTGACGGCAACATTTTCACCTCTTCTTTGACAGTTTTCAACAATGAGTAGCTTGTGAGCGGGAGACACACGGGCGAACACAATCTGCTCGTGATCCAGGGCCCAATCCCACTTGGCTTGTCTTTCAACTGGGTCTTCAATTTCCATCCAGCTTCTGATGTCGTCACCTTTAATGACCACAGCTTTACCAGCATCCCACTTGTCTTCGTCAATGATACCAACCTGCTTGGCAATAGCTTGAGCAGTGATGGGGTGATCTCCAGTCACCATGTAGACCTTCACTCTGGCTCTCTTGCACTTGGCAACAGCCTCAGGAACACCTTCACGTGGTGGATCTATTAAAGACATCAGACCAACGAATGTAAGGTCATCAAAAGTGAAGTTTGGCTCTGGTTTGTTGGTGAATTGGTAATCCAGACTCAGTTCCTTCATCTCACGGTATGCAAAGCCCAACACACGCTCACCCATGGCTCCCAGGCTCTCATAAGCTTCATTATACTTCTTCTGCCATTCTTCGTCCATCACAATCTCTTCTCCCTCGTCTACCATGATCTTCTTGCATTTGTACAGCACACGCTCTGGAGCTCCTTTCAAAACCAAGATGGGATGCTTGGCGTTGGGGTTCTCTGGCTTGTGAATACTCAGCTGCCATTTGTTGGTAGAATTGAACTTGATTTCATGGATTTTAGGGTTGGCATTGTTGAAATCTGCAACATCTCTCAGGAGCTGGACACCCTTGATCAGACCACTCTCAGAAGCATCACCAGTGCAGTCCAAGCCAAGGAGGTTAAACTCGGGGTTCTCCATCTCCTCTTTGAGATTGATAGGAGCGGCCTTCTCATCCTTGGGGTCCACAACAATGAAACGGGAGTTGTTGCACAGTGAGGCAACCATTTGAAGTGTTTTGAATGTTGGATCTTCTGGGTTGTAGACTGGTCCTTTAATAACACCTGGTCTCATGGCTGCCTTGAGTTGAGGGCGGTTACGGGCAGCTGGAATGGTGACCAGAGTGCCGTTATACCAAGCATGCTGCACAGTCATTCTGTTTTGCGTCAACGTACCAGTCTTATCTGACGCAATGACAGTTGTGCTGCCCAAATTTTCAACTGAAGGCATACCTTTGACCAAAACATTCTTGGCATACATGCTCTTTGCAGACAAGGCCAGAGCAACAGTTAGGGTGACCAGCAGTCCTTCAGGGACGGTACCGACAATGATACCGATGGCGAACACAATCATGTCAATGATAGAAGCCTTGGCCACAAATACACCAATCAAAATGAAGGTGATACCGATGGTAATAGCCAAGATGGAAATATAGTAGATGAAGGTATCAACTTCCTTTTGGAACTGAGTCTTTTCATTTGTACCAGCAGAAGCAGCAAGTCCAGCAATCTGTCCCATCACTGTCTTATCACCAGTCCCAATGACAATACCTTTACCAGAGCCACTAGTCACAATAGTGGTGTAGAAGCATAAGTTTTGAGCTTCCAATGGCACCGTGACAGGCTTGCCATCAGAGTCCAGCTGCAGGTCGGGATAACGTTCAACAGCCTCAGATTCACCAGTCAATGATGAGTTATCCACCTTCATATCTTGAGCAAACACCACACGGATATCAGCAGGCACTTGATCACCGTCATTTAGCTCAACTACGTCACCAGGTACCAGTTCCTCTGCATTGAGAATGGCCCAATGTCCATCTCTTAAAACTTTAGACTTTTTAGGCACCATCTTTTTAAACCCTTCCATCACACTATTTGCCTTTGATTCCGTATAGTAACCGAATGTGCCTGAAATCCAGACAACTAGCACCAATACTACACCCAAGTACAGATTAGTGGGATCACTTGTGTCAATGCCGTATGCAACAAATGATATCACACCTCCAAAGAGTAGCAGCAACATGAAGATATCTGCAAATTGAGAGAGATACTTGATCCACCATGGGGTAACCTCGGGAGGTGTCAGTCTATTCCAGCCATATTTTTCACGGTTTTGGAGCATCTGGGCACCAGTGAGACCAATCTCTGCCGAAGATCCATAATAGTCGTAGCACTTGTCGACTGGCCAGGTGTGCTCTGTGAAGCCAATCTCTTGACGGAGCTTTTCAGCTTGTGAAACGTCGGTAGATCCTTTGTTTTTGCGGAATGTACCTGCTAGACGCTTGCTCAAGCTCTTGGAGGGGGGCTTGGCAGCACCACCATTGGCATTGGAAGTGGAGTCGCTATTGTTGGGTTGTTCGGACATTGGGTTGTCTGTGAGGAGAGGTGGAGGGAGGAAGGAGCGGGTAGGGTTAGGGGACGAAGTTAGGAATCAGATGCTGGAATCGAACGTGCATTGCATATATATGTGTTTCTAGAGTGCATGGGGATGCGAGCTGGGGTATTTTGAATGCCTTTGGTAGAACTTTAATTGAATCAAAAAGCCCTAGGCATGTTGGTGGAATAGCTCCAACATTACTCGCCAGAATCTATTTGAGACACGCATACAGAAAGATGAGCCCACTATCTTCACGATGTATACATGACACTCCCCAATGAGCGTTCTATTGAAGAATGTGCTCCCATTTTGGAGCATGACCCTTAATCTCACAGTAGCTTACCCGAGAAAGTTTTATGTCCTGTGAGCTACGTCTGCACTATCAACTGTATCTAGATGTAATATATTGATCGCCGATCAACACAGAGCTCGCCTCACACAAAGCTGGCAACAAGAAAAAGCGATTTGATTAAAATATTCAACTTTGAGTTCTCTTGCCACAGACAGCTCTATACAAATGTATTTGAAGCCACTATGCTTCTGTATGCTTATAAGAGTTAAATATGGGCCAATGTTTTGGTGATTCCCTCACTAAATTCCTTGAGCCATGAGGGACAGATGGGACCAAGGCCGTTGTTGAACAACTTCTGTAGAGAGGGAGCTCAGCTCTCCTCGAAAGAGGGGCAGGCTTCTTCCCAATTTTCCGAGTGCAGAGACCGCAAATTGATCACTCTGACTAGATACACATGTTATGAATGACTGAGAATAAAGTTTTCATGCAGCAAATGTACCTTTAATTCAAGTGCTTTTGAAATTCCATCCAGGATACATCTTTGATGATGATTATTTAAAAAAGGCCGCCTGCCATGTTCATACTTTCAACGATAGAAGAGAAAATTAGGGTAGCTCCACAGGTACGTCGATCAACATAAATATTTCCCGAAATTCTTCCATCTCTTGCCGATCGCCGATTCATCGCTGCTCCTCTCCCTCTCCCTCTCCATCCCTCACGCCATTTCTTTTTCCAACAAACAGGAGCTTGGCAAACCAACAGACCTTGCCATCATAGAAGTCATACAACAAACATTCATAGATAAAGTACTCTTAGATGTTGGCCTCGTAGTCACCATATATGATATACTAGAAATAGGCGACGGTTATGTGTATCACAGCGACGGTGGCGCGCACCACAAAGTCGTCTTTAGAGCCGTCGTATTTCAACCTTTCCCAGGTGAAATCCTTGTTGGCAAGGTATCAGAGTGCACTGCAGAGGGCCTCCGTGTTAGCTTGGATTTCTTTGAGGATGTTTATCTCCCCAGTTATTACATTCCCAATCCTCAGCATTATAATAAAGAAGATGAGCTTTGGGTGTGGCATTATGATGACGGGGGGGGAGGCAAGGAGATGCCCCTAACACTTGAAAAGGGGCACCCGATCAGAGTAATGGTAGAGTCTATCAAGTTTTTCCCTTCACCTTATGGAGATAACGCAGATGATGATGCACAAGGAGGGGGAGGTGGTACTGAGAATGGTGGAGGGAATCATAATAACAACAATACTGCTACTGTTATTGATCCTGGTGGCAATGGAGGTGCTACTATGATTACTACTACTACTAAAAGACAACATGTACCAATGAAGGTGATTAGCAGGATAGATTTAAATGCTGGACAAGGATTAGGAATGACTCACTGGTATACAACGGATGAATAAGAACAACAACAGGTGCTGAGTGATCATTGTAAAGGTAATGGAAGTTCTCTTCCCCATTTTCAATCAATTACACATATAAACATTAGTTGTGTCCAATTTGGGTCCGTAACATCCTCAAAACTCGCATCTCTACCCTCTCCCCTTGCCACCTATGCCTCAACAACTCCACAGCCTTTTTCTCTGCCTCGTATGCCTTGGGTGCATCAAATTGCATGGCTCCCATCCCCATTTGCATCTGCATTTGCTGCATTGCGGCCATATCATTAATAGCTTGATCCTTGAACAATAGTATCAACACCCCTCGTAATCCAAACAGCAGTAGAATGTAGAAAGAAAGGGAGGTAAAGTAACTAGGATCTAGAGAGGGCAGGTCGATGCCTCGTTGCAGCATTACTCTGAATCTGGGGGAAAGAGCAAACGGGATCTTTCCAAGAATGAAGCCAGAGAAGAAGAAACTAACAACAAAACCCATGAGCATCTGAGGGACAATGGCACTTAATTGCTGTTTGAGCATGCCAGTCATCATGTCTGGGTTGGTGAGCATGGCTTCTTGCATGCTGCGGCCTTCTGGTTTTTGGTTTAAAACACCAGTGTCTTTGTCTACCAAGTAGGATCTGCGCATTTTAAAGGCTGATTCTGGGATTAAGGTACTATTGGCACGTAAAAGTTGGGATCTAGCTACTATGGCTTTGGTTTTGAGCTCTGTTTTGTCTGTTGGTTTTGAGCTGGAGGAGGAACCGCCTCCAAACATCTGCAAGGGGGAGCGAAAAAGAGAGAGGGAGGGCGAGAAATGAGGTTGATTGATCACTTCGTATGTGATGACGGGTGATAGCTACGTTTATGAGATGCTGAATTTCAACTTACTACTGATGCATATTGCCTAAGCAACATCATTAGTAAGATGGTCGCTGTCAAGGGAAGGAGGACCCAATCCCTGACATCTCGATCAAGCACCAAGTCTACAGACATATTGATTTCAGCTGCCAGTTATATGATCTAATGTGAAAGACACTTAAACGTGAAAGGTATATTTGAACTGCAGGTATTAGAGAACAGTCTGTAAAAAAGGGAGGCGGTGAACTCGGCTCAAGAGAGAATTCAAAGGCATAGTTTTCCTGGTGTATTTAATATATAGACACAGACTGCTCTCCATCTCAGACAGTGATGATGATACCAGTCAGATGCCATGGGATGTGGCAGGAAGGACAGAAGAACAATGATAATATCACCTGATGTGCAGCAAGCCTCTCTTCTTCTTGGACCTGAAAGGCGGTGCCAGATTGTATAAGCCAGGTTTTCTTGTTCAAGAAATCCTCAACTGCACTTCTTAACAGTTTGGTAGATATATGCACATATCAAAAACACCTTGAACTACCTGTCTTTACAACCAGACGTCTCAAAGTGGGAATTCCATTTAGTTGTTCACATTTCTGTCTTCCAACAAGTTGTCTGGTGAACATGGTTACCGTTACGTGTTATAAAACGAGTCATGTTTTAAAACATAGACTGGCTATGAAGCAACAAGTCTCTAAAACGACAAGTTGTGTTATTCAACCCATTTGCAGCAATCTGTCAAGAGCTACCCAAAGAGGGAAAAGACTGAATCTTAGGGCGCAAGCAGCATCAAATCTCGCATCGGAACCACCCATTAGTGTACACGCTGACAAATCACCAATATTTAGGGAAGACTGGACTGCTCCAGAGCCCAGCAGATTCAATCCTGCTAAGAGAGCTTTCATAGAGCAACATAGGTAAGTAATCTGCATCAATACCCATCCATGTCGGCCTCTACACCATACAATAACCACTAACCGCTGCTTGAGGCTCTAATTGGAAGGCATTTCTATTTCTGTCACACAACTACCGCACAGTGGTCGTCACACACATCCTCTTTCTTCTCTCTCTTACACACACATTCACTCACCCACCAATACACACCCTCTCCACCAACCTCCCTTTCACAGGATCCGAGGCTCTGAAGCAGGCCCAGACCAGAAAACCACCATGACAGCCGTCGCCAACATCCTCCAAGAAGTCGCCGGCAATCATGCCGTCGCCATGTGGGGACGCAGCGACGAAGGTTTTGCCACCGACCCAGCCCTCGCTGACCGTGGCCTCATCTTTGTCATGACCCGTATGCAGATCCAAGTCACCAAGTACCCACATTGGGGCGACGTAGTAGAGATAGAAACTTGGTTTCAGGAATCTGGGAAAATTGGTGCTCAGCGTGATTGGGTCTTGCGAGATGCTGCCACTGGTGACATCCTTGGAAGAGCCACCTCCACCTGGGTAATGATTAATATGAACACACGTAGGCTGAGCAAACTGCCAGATGAGATCCGTAGGCGATGCTATTACTACCAAATGGATCCTCCCAAGGATGCTCTGCCTACAGAAGTCACCAGGCGTAAGATTCCCGACATGAAGACTGGTGACACTAGCGGTAGCGAGAGTAGCAGCGATAGCGACAGCAATGATGTCGCTGGTAGCAGTATCGCAAGTGGGATAGCTGTTACCCCAGGCCCTAATCAAGTTGCTCGTAGGAGCGATATTGACATGAATGGCCATATTAATAATGTGGTCTACATGTCTTGGGCTATTGAAACTGTTCCAGATGATATTTACACTGATGCACATCTGTATCAAATAGAGGTGGATTTTAAAGCTGAATGTTATGCAGGTGACGAGGTTGAAAGCCTAGTTTGTCAGGCAGAGACTCCAGATGTTTTATTGTCTAATGGAGCAGGGGTGGGGGCTTTGACGTACAATCATTGGTTGCGTCGGCGTGAGGGGGAGAAGTGTACAGAGCTGGTGAGAGCTAGAACTACTTGGAGAGTGGGGGATGCTTGATTTAGAGGCGTGTTAGTAATGTTAATAGATTTACTGATGCTGTTGTTAGTAAAGGAATGAGGTTTGTGTGTGTATACTGGATTGTATTTCTAAGTGATAAATGAACAAGATATCTGCCACCCTGGTAGTGTTTTTTTTTTTTTTTGAATAGAGGGGGCAGGCTGATGCCACTCTCATCTTCCTAGTTTCGTGCATCTC
>Ga0209986_10000469_pt1 | contig 38459 bp, 25 predicted proteins | sample BlataG_FD_183168 | JGI IMG/M metagenome (GOLD analysis project Ga0209986, IMG submission 183168) | Deep subsurface microbial communities from Black Sea to uncover new lineages of life (NeLLi) - Black_00105 metaG (SPAdes) (version 2) | ecosystem: Environmental > Aquatic > Marine > Oceanic >... | reverse complement strand
GTCTGTGAAAGGAAGAAAATAGAAATTGTTAAATGGCTAAACTGTTAAATTGTTACTTATCCCTTTGGGCAATTGTTGAAAATAGTGCGATAGGCAAAGAATGTAGAGCCGAATTGTATTCGGCTTGGGAAGAGAGACCTGCCAGCGTCTATGCCGAAGGCATGCCTTTGGCAAAAGACCTGCCTGCCCGCCGTAGTATGCGAAGGCGGGGCAGAGTCTGTGAAGGAGACGGGGAGACTGGGTGTGTCAAGGTGTTTATGTGTTAGTGGATTAGTGGGTTAGTAGGTTAGTGGGTTAGTGAGTTAGTAAGAATTTCGGATCGTGAATTTTTATTTTTAACCTGTAGACAAATATCAGGACAAGAGACTAAGAGACTGGGAGACTGGGAGACTGAGAGACTGGGTGATAGGGAGCAAGATAAAAGACAAAAGACAAAAGTAAAATAACCAAATAACCAAATAACCAAATAACCAAATAACCAAATAACCAAATAACCAAATAACCATGAATGACCACCAGACAATGCAAAATACACCATACAAAGCTAATTACCACAGAATTATCTATTCTCTACTTAGATAATCATTCCTGCTCCAATGGTGTTGTTATTTGCTTCTTCAATAAGGATAAGGCTACCTGTTATCCGGTTGGTTCGGTATGAATCATAGAATAGCGGTTGGGTTGTTTTGATGGATATCCGGCCTATTTCATTCAGACCAAAATGCTTATCGTTATAATCCTTTTCAACAGAATTGATATCGATTTTATATTTTAAATCTTTAACGATACATTTTAATTCATTGGTTGTATGACGGAGGATATATTTTTCTCCCAACATCAGAGGTTTTTCGTTTAACCAGCAGATCATGAGATCAAGTTCCCGGCCAATTTCCGGTTCTTTATTCTCTCCTACAATCATATTTCCCCTGCTAATATCAATATCATTTGTTAATGTCAAAGTAACCGATTGTGGCGCAAAGGCAATATCCAGGCTATCTTTATAGCTTTCAATTGATTTCACGGTGGACGTAAGTCCGGATGGGAGCACTTTAATCTTATCTCCTGGCCGGAAAACCCCACTTGCAATTTTACCGGCATAACCCCTGTAATCATGAAATTCCTTTGCCTGAGGACGGATCACATACTGTACGGGAAAACGTTGGTGGGTAAAATTCAAATCACTGCTGATATGTATGTTTTCTAATAAGTACATCAGTGTTGGGCCATCGTACCAATCAGTATGTTCTGAACGTTTAACAACATTATCTCCATATTTCGCACTGATCGGCACAAACCGGATATCTTTTACATCAAGCTTTGCTGAAAATTTTTTAAATTGTGATTGGATGTTTTCAAAAACCTCTACGCTGAAATTAACAAGATCCATTTTGTTAACACAAACAATAATATGCGGTATTTGAAGCAAGGAAGCAATATATGCATGCCTTATGGTTTGCTCGATCACCCCATTGCGGGCATCTACAAGTATTAATGCAACGTTAGCTGTAGAGGCCCCGGTTACCATATTTCGTGTATATTGAATATGACCGGGTGTATCGGCTATAATGAATTTCCGTTTGGGAGTAGCAAAGTACCGGTATGCCACATCAATGGTTATTCCCTGTTCCCGTTCTGCACGTAATCCATCCGTTAACAATGCCAGATTAACCTCATTTTCTCCCCTTCTTTCACTTGCATCTTCGATGGCTTGCATTTGATCCTCAAAAATAGCTTTACTATCATACAATAACCTGCCAATCAGAGTACTTTTTCCATCATCAACACTACCCGCTGTGGTAAAACGGAGTAGTTCCATGTTTAAGTAACCAGCATTTGGATTAGCCATTTTATAATTAATTAAACTATTGTATTTAAATTAATTGATTATGATTTTATTGTCATTCACTCGCTTAGTTACTCGCTCCCACTGTCCTTCGCTCAAACCTGCTCGTGAAGTTTGGCTTCGCCAAACGTTCGCTCACGTCATTTGCCCTGCGGGCGTCATACAATTGTCATTTGGCTGCGCCGTCATAAACTCACTTCGTTCGTGTCATTCAATAGTCAGTTTTTAGTAATTTATAAAATCTGAATCATCTTCATGAATTTGATCTCCTGTTGTTCTACCAATGGATTTGATATAATTGTTGAGTTTTACACTGATATTTTTTATCTCCTTCCTGAACTTTTCATATTTGTCTTTGTCTATCAGTTTTCTGTTATAAGCTTTGGTAAGCCATGTTTTAGTCTCATAAAGTGAACCTCGTGAGTAATAACTGAAATGTTTGGCTTCTTTGTAGTGATACCTGCCAAAGCCTTCACTTAAATTAGCTGCAATTGAGTCAACGGCCCTAACCAACTGCTTACCAACAGTATCTTTTTCAAAATAATTCCATCCGATTACTATATCCCATACATCTTCTGCAATGTTCATGGAAAGTTGATATACTTTTAATTCTTCTAATTGCATCGAAATCTGATTTTTTAGTTAATTAATACCCAACAATTTTCAAACTTTTAAAGACTATTGAATTACTATTGAATGACTATCGTATGATTATCGTATGACCATTGTATGACCAATCAAGACAAAAGACAAAAGTACAAAGTACAAAGTAAAACTACCAAATTACTACTGAATGACTATCGTATGACCATTGTATGACTATCGAATGACAATCGTATGACTATTAAATAACCAATAAATTTCTACTAAAACTGCCAAAAGAACCAATCACTGCCAATCACAAATTTCCTGCTAAAAATATCCTTCCTTCTTCCTATCTTCCATTGCGGCTTCCGATCGTTTGTCATCCCATCTGCTTCCTCTTTCCGTTGTCCTGATCGCGGCTACTTCCTGTATTATATCTTCCAATGTTTCTGCCTTTGACAAGGTTAAACCCGTACATGTAATATCGCCAATGGTCCGGCATCTTACATCCTTGACCACTACTTCTTCTGAGGCTTTCAATTTCATAAAAGGTGCCCACGCCAGCCAGACTCCGTCACGGTTAAAGACTTTTCGTTTATGTGTAAAATACAGGCATGGCATATCAATCTGTTCCATGTAAATATATTGCCATACATCCATTTCGGTCCAGTTGCTAATAGGAAAAACCCTGAAGTGTTCACCCATATGTTTTTTCGCATTAAAAAGGTCCCACAATTCAGGTCGCTGGTTTTTTGGGTCCCATTGTCCAAATACGTCCCGGTGAGAAAAGAACCTTTCTTTAGCCCTGGCTTTCTCTTCATCGCGTCTTCCCCCTCCCATTGCTGCATCGATCTTCAACTCTTCTATGCCATCAAGAAGGGTTACTGTTTGTAATACATTCCTGCTGGCATTGATTCCTGTTTCCTCAACCACCTTACCCTGATCGATGGATTTCTGTACATACCTGACAATCAACTTAGTTCCGCTTTCCTCCATCAATTTATCTCTGTACTCCAGCGTTTCAGAAAAATTGTGGCCTGTATCAATATGCATCATTGGAAAAGGGATTTTTGCAGGCCAGAATGCTTTCCTGGCAAGGTGAAACATAATGATGGAATCTTTTCCACCGGAGAAAAGCATTGCAGGTCTTTCAAACTGGGCAACAACCTCGCGAATTACGTAAATTGATTCTGCTTCCAGTTGCCTGAGGTGGTTAAGGTTATTTTCTTGCATGAGAAGTTATGATAGTATCTTATTTCCAATTCTTCAAAAAATTTTGGCTAAAATAATGAAATTAGGGTTAAAATAACATGCTTTAAAGAAGCATTTAAGGAAATTTATTTATAATAGGGGTAATTGGGTAGTTATATTGAGTAGTAATAAAGTGGTTATCATTATTTAGGTTTTTTATTGCATATTCTATTATTTCATCATGGTCAAAAGCAAGTTCCGGCAGTTTTTTCAAATCAAACCATCTTGCTTCCGTTGCATCGGAAGCTGCCATAAGCGGAGGAGGAGCGCTTTCGAAAATCCCTGTAAAAACCACCGAGATCGTTCTTCCCCTAGGGTCTCTGTCGATCTTGTCAAAAGTAAAAAACTGTCTGATATTCATATTTTCCAGACCTGTTTCTTCTTTTAATTCACGTTTAGCAGCATCGATCAACCTCTCGTCCATTTCAATGAATCCTCCCGGCAGCGCCCATTTACCCTCAAAGGGAGGAAAAGCTCTCTGTATAAGTAAAACCTGATTTGCTTTTTTCGATTTTTGGAAAATCACACAATCAACCGTTAAAGCAGGGCGGGGATATTTGTATGTGTATGGCATTGGTTTTTGGTTTGTAGTTTTTAGTTTTCAGTTCTTGGTTTCTGGTTGCTGGGTCCTGGTTACAAGGTGCTGGGTTTAAGTCTAAAGTTTAAAGTTTAAAGTTTCAGGTTTCAAGTTTAATATTACGTGTTCCGGGTTCGCTGTATTGTCCTGATATTTGTCTACAGGTTAAACATAAAAATTCAAAATTACTCGTTCCCACAATCTAACACACATGCCACTCATGAGGTTTTGCTGCGCAAAACGTTCACAATCCGAAATCCTAAATTCATACTTCATTATTCGTTACTCGCTCCCACAAGCCACAATCACAATCCCGCTCATGAGGTTTTCGCTTTCAAGTTCGCTCAAACGTTAGTTACTCGCTCGCACTATCCTTCGCTCAAACCTGCTCGTGAGGTTTGGGTTATTACTCACTACGTTCGTGAGAACACTTCGTTTAGTTCACTTCGTTCATGAGATCGCCCCGATAGCCATCGGGGCTAAGTTCGCCAAACGTTCTCGCAAATTCGTTTTTTTATTAGTCTTATCTGGTTGTCATCCCCACTGTCGTTATTCGCTACCACAATCCAGGACTGCCTACTTATTCTTGCTCTTTGCCCTTTGCATCTTCCTCCTCAATCTCAGCCTTTCCCTTCACAGACTCTGCCAGGTTTTCCTGCCACAGGCATCCTTTCGGGAAAACCCTGGCAGGTCTCCCCCAGCACCCAATACCCAGCACCCAGCAACTTCCCCTTCTTCTTCTCAACCTCAATCTCAGCCTTTCCTTCACAGACTCTGCCAGGTTTTCCTGCCACAGGCATCCCTTCGGGAAAACCCTGGCAGGTCTCACCCAGCACCCAATACCCAGCACCCAGCAACTTCCCCTTCTTCTTCTCAACCTCAATCTCAGCCTTTCCCTTCACAGACTCTGCCAGGTTTTCCTGCCACAGGCATCCTTTCGGGAAAACTCTGGCAGGTCTCACCCAGCACCCAGTACCCAGCACCCAGCAACTTCCCCTTCTTCTTCTCAAACCTCAATCTCAGCCTTCCCTTCACAGACTCTGCCAGGTTTTCCTGCCACAGGCATCCTTTCGGGAAAACCCTGGCAGGTCTCACCCAGTACCCAGTACCCAGTACCCAGCAACTTCCCCTTCTTCTTCTCAAACCTCAATCTCAGCCTTCCCTTCACAGACTCTGCCAGGTTTTCCTGCCACAGGCATCCTTTCGGGAAAACCCTGGCAGGTCTCACCCAGCACCCAGCAACTTCCCCTTCTTCTTCTCAACCTCAATCTCAGCCTTTCCCTTCACAGACTCTGCCAGGTTTTCCTGCCACAGGCATCCTTTCGGGAAAACCCTGGCAGGTCTCACCCAGTACCCAGCAACTTCCCCTTCTTCTTCTCAAACCTCAATCTCAGCCTTTCCTTCACAGACTCTGCCAGGTTTTCCAAACTCTGGCAGGTCTCTCCCAGTCTCTTAGTCTCTTAGTCACCCGGTCTCCCCTTATTCCATTCCCTCATCCTTTATAATCCTCTTAATCACCCTGAGATTATGTGAATATGTACCTGTATCGGTATTAAATATTCCTTGTTGATCCAGGTTGTCAATTCGTACTTTGCCAGATGAATGGATAATTTGGTTATCTTTCAGAAGCAATCCAACATGTTCGATTTTCCCTTCATCGTTATCGAAAAATGCAATGTCTCCTTCTTTTGCTTCTGTAATAAAGTTCACCAGTATCCCTTGTTTTGCCTGTTGTTGAGCATCACGTGGAAGGCGCATACCATGTATTTTAAACAATATTTGGATAAAGCCGGAACAATCGGTGCCAAAAGGCGTTCTGCCTCCCCATAAATAGGGTGAATGCAGGTAAGAAAAAGCTGTTTTTTGTATTTCGTTTCTGTCTGGTTTTTCCACAGAAAGCTTAACCTGATCTTCAAATTTATATGTTTCATCAGCTATATCGAACCTGTTTTTTTTTGCATTGTAAAAAGGAATTGAACTGCCGGGCACGATAGTGAAGCTGGTTTGTTGTCCGGATGAGGGTATTATTTTTTCGAAGGATGAAATTACCGGAGCATTAATTTTTTCCAGGTTTATAAATTCACTCTTTTTTAATGGGGTGATGTTTTTTTTGCTCACCCAGCCTATATAACCATCGAAGGCTAATTCAATCCGGCACCATGAAATCAAACACTCTAAGATTCTAAAATGTTCGCCAAACAAAACCTGGGTAACCATTTCGCTACGGTGGGAAGGTTCATTCCTAACCGGTATAATACTTATGCTTGAAATTCCGTATTTCATAAAAAGAATGTTAAACAGTTGAAAACACGTATCAATTCAATCAAAGGTAGAACATAGCTTCGCAAATTAATTAAAAAATGTAATAATTGGAATTATACTACTAATTTTAATTTTTCTCCAAGGCTAAGGCTGAGGCTAAGGGAGTTAAAAGGTTTTAGAAGTTTAGGGCATAAATAATTAAAGATGGCATACAAAGATTTTACAGATATGCCTGCCCCTAGAAATATTACCCGCCCTGTGTAATTGCGTTGCACCACTTCGTGGATTACACAGGGCAAGCAATTTCACAGGGCCTGTATGGCAGAAAGCTTTTAAATTATTGCTCAAGGTATATGAAGTAACTATGACTTATCCCAAAGAAGAAAAATATGGCTTAGTTTCAGATATGCGTAGGGCAGCTAACTCAGTTACAAACAACATATCTGAGGGGTTTGGCATGTATGAAAAATTGGATAAAACACAATTTTAAAAAATATCAAGAGGAAGTTGTTATGAATTTAATAATAAATTCTTAGTATCAAGGACATTATATTATATTAGCGATAAAGAAAAAGATGTTCTTATCAAGGGTTACAGGGCATGCAATATTCCATAATTTCTCGCTCCCATTTACCCGGTGAAATACTGCTTCCGCAGTAGTGGCTCTGCCACTATTTCACAGGGCAAGGGCTAAGGTCTAAGATTTCTTAGCCTCTCCATGGGAGTCCTTTGGACAAATTATATCTAATTACTACCCTTTTATGCTGATTTTTAAAATCTTAAGTATATTTTTCTATTATAATTATCTAATATATTGTACAAGAATTTCAAAGTTTATTAGTTTTTTTAATTAATAAGCGAATATCGAACAAGGATTAACGATTTTTGATTTTTGAAGTTTCTTACTTCATCATTCATTATTATTCGCTATCGCTCATGAGATCACCACGATAGCCATCGGGGTTAAGTTCCTTGTTGGATATTGGATATTCATTTTTTCATCAATTAATTTGTTTACTATGTTCTTATTATTAAGGTTATTATAATTTCTTTACAAAATGAGTTTTATTAGCTGGTATTGAGTTTTATTTGTCTTGATAGAATAATTCCGTTTACTTCCACTACAAATCTTTAATTCCCAATAACCCAATTGGGACTTGGTTTTTGGGATTTATTTAAAAATTAGGTCAATTAAGTTAATTAGAGTCTGTCTATAATGTCGATAAAATAAAAAAATGAATAAATCAGTAATTATTACACACCCCTCTATCCCCTCTTTTTAGAGGGGAGGCAAGGTATTCATTTTTTTATTTTATCTCGCATTGCTTAAAACAATTACTTTATGGACAGACACTAATTAGATTAATTTAATTCTTCTTTATTTTCTTTTTTTCCTCAGCCTTAGCCTCAGCCTCAGCCTTTGATACGAACATGCCTTTGCAGGTTACATAATTTTCTGTATATCAATAGTTAATTTTACAATTCTTATATGTAAATTTTTCTTCTACCTTTGTGGCAGATTTTGTATTTAAAATTCTTTGAAACGGTTGAATTATCGATCGTTTTATGACTTATTTTTATTTTTATGAACAAAATAATATCATTTCTAAAGGATAAGAAGAAACTAATTTTCCGGGGTTTTTTGTATGTTATTTCAGTTCTTATTATTGTTTATTTATTTCCACGCGAAGGAAAATTCAGGTTTGAGTTTCAAAAAGGAAAACCCTGGATGCATGATGTGATTATTGCTCCTTATGACTTTCCGATCCATAAGTCGGAAAGCGAACTCAGTGCTGAAAAAGACAGTATACTCAGGGAGTTTAAACCATATTTTCAGTATGATAGTGCGATAGCCGTAAATCAGTTAAATCAGTTCTATGAAACTTTTGATTACCAGTGGAAGCAATATTTGGAGGGAAATTTCAATATTAATGGAGAATTAAATGAAAACAGAAGATTACACAGGAGACTCATTCAAAAACGTGAAAAATATTTGAATTTTGCCATCGACTTGATTGAATTTGTCTATTCTAAAGGCATTGTAGGTGTGGATGACGTTCTGGAGAGGGTTGATAATAAAGAATTATCAATTGTGCTTATGAGGGGTAATGTTGCTGAAGAATATGATTATTCTGAAGTATTTACTCAAAAATCGGCTTATGAATATATCCTTAAAAATGTAAATGCATTGATACTGGAAGAAGAAAAGGAAGAAGATGAACTGGCAAAATACTTTTTTAAGGACTTAAGTCTGAATGAATTTATTGAACCAAACTTGTCTTACGATGAGGGAACTTCAGCAAGGGTTAAAGAAAGCCTGGTTCAGAAGATTTCCTTAACAAAGGGATTTGTTCAGGCCGGACAGCGAATTATTTCCCGTGGAGAACTTGTGAACAGTCAGAAATTCAGAATACTGGAGTCTTATAAACATGAGTATAAAACCAGGTTGGGTTATTCTTCAAAACGATATTTAGTACTAATCGGTCAGGTAATTCTTATAAGTATTTCAATTTTAGTGCTGTTTCTTTTTTTATATAATTTCAGGAATGTAATTTTTCAAAACAACCTGAACATTTCGTTTATTCTATTTTTGTTGGTATTGTTTGTATTTATTGCAAATGTAACACTGAAAGCCAGCTTCATTAGTTTCTATTTTATCCCTTTTGCATTGATTCCGATTATAATCAGAACATTTTATGATGCGCGTCTGGCTTTATTTATCCATATCCTTACTCTCTTAATTGTCGGATTTCTTGCTCCTAATGCTTTTGAATTTGTTTTTCTGAATATGATTGCCGGGATTGTAGCTATTTTTAGTCTTACCAACGTTTATCGGAGAAGTAAGCTGTTTTTGACAGCTGTATTTATTTTCTTTGGTTATAGTATTGTATATTTTGGAATTGCTGTTCTTCAGGAGGGAGATATTAAGAGTATCGAGTGGACAAATTTTGCATGGTTTGCCGGTAATAGCGGGTTGGTATTGCTGGCTTATCCGATGATATACATTTTTGAAAAGACCTATGGGTTTTTATCAGATGCTACCCTTTTTGAACTTTCGGATACAAATCAACCTTTACTCAGGGAATTAGCCGAAAAAGCCCCTGGGACATTCCAGCACTCGATGCAGGTAGCCAATTTGGCAGAAGCGGCAATCCGAACTACAGGAGGAAGTCCATTATTGATACGGACGAGCGCCTTGTACCATGATATTGGTAAAATGAAGAATTCAATTTATTTTATTGAAAATCAAAATGAGGAGTACAATCCGCATGACCAGTTGGAATTTGAAAAAAGTGCATGGATTATCATCGGTCATGTTAAAGAAGGCGTTGAATTGGCAAAAAAGCACAAGTTACCGGATCAAATCATCGATTTTATAAGAACCCATCATGGAACCACCAGGGTTCAATATTTCTACCGGTCGTATATCAGGAAATATCCGGAAGATCTTATTGATACCAATAAATTTTCTTATCCTGGACCCAAACCTTTTTCAAAAGAAATGGCTATCTTAATGATGGCTGATTCTGTCGAAGCATCTTCGAGAAGTTTGAAATCGTATACCAAAGAATCCATTGATGAACTTGTTGAAAGCATTATCAATTACCAGGTTAAGGAGAACCAGTTTACTAACTCCCCGATAACCTTCAGGGATATAACTCAAATTAAGGAAATATTTAAGGAAAGGCTTATTAATATCTACCATGCCCGGATAGAGTACCCGAAGGAGGATTAAGAACTTTGTTTCGCAAATTATTAAATTTAACGTGAGTTCGATATATTAAATAGCGTAGCTATGTTCTTATCTTAAATCAATAACTTCAACATCGGGGTGATCCTCAACGTTAAAGGTGAAATATGAATCGGGCAGATTGAGGTTCGTTTTCAAATTGGATAATTTGATATTATAATGGATGCCATCTTTACGAAAATATTTCACGGAACAGAGCGTCATGTTTTTCTTATTGATCTGTAGGCTGATCCTGGCATATTCCTGGTCGAGGTTTCCGGGGAAAAGATCTATTTCATACACAGGAACATTATCAATATGAGTTTCGCCGATGAATTTAAATTTAAATTTATTTTCGTCGGGAGAAAAGATTTTATAGGGTGCAGCAAGAAAAAACTCATCCTCTTCGTCGGGTTCTGTGATATTTACCTCTTGTACATCAACAAGAAAATTCCAGATGGTTTTACCATTAAAATAAGTTTCTGTATCAAGCATGTTAATCCTGAATTTCTCTTCTTTAACAGAGATTGTCCCCTCATAATCTTCATGAGTGTTTTCCCGTGTATCAATCATTGAAAAGACAAAATCAGTTTGGATTGTCTTATATTCCTTTGCCCTGGTGGAAAAATCATGGATAATAGCCTTTGCTTTTACGTCTTGCTGACCAAAGGAATCTGTTATAAGGATTAAGATTAATATTGTAATACAGATTGTTCTCATCTTCTAGTAATGCTTTTGGAATTATTTGTTATAGGTTATACGTTATAGGTTATATGGTATAAGCTATTATATCTTCATGAAACATATTTCCATCAGCCTTATTATATGATTTAGCTTTTATTAAATAATTAATGTAACCATTGAGCAAGCCTAACGCTCTTTTTATCAATTCTTTCCCATTAGAATATTCACTCTTTGTAATGTATTCTTCATCCAACGCAGTGATTAACTGGTCAATAAGCTCATGCAATGAACCTCTGCTATGACGACAAAATTGTATGTTTTCCTGAAAGTGATAACGACCGAATCCTTCTGCTATATTTTCTGTAGTAGAACGGGATGATCTTCTCATACCATCTGTTAAGGCATATTTTTCTTCAGGTGGAAATTTTTTTATTAATTCCATAACGTATCTTCTTACATTTCTGCAAGCTTTCCAGCAATCCAGTTCTTCAAAGCTTATAATCTTATTCTTCTTCATTATTTATTAAACATATAACATATAACATATAACATATAACATATAACATTCTACCTATCAATCGTACTCAAATATTGTTCCAAAGAATACTCATCAGGAATAAGAACATGCCGGGCCTTGCTTCCTTCAAATGGGCCGACGATGCCAGCCGCTTCCAATTGATCAATTATCCTGCCGGCTCTGTTGTAACCGATGGATAATTTTCGTTGGATAAGGGACGTAGATCCTTGCTGGTGAAGTACAACAATATGGGCGGCTTCATCGAAAAACGGATCCCGTTTTTGAAGGTCAATTTCCCCCATATCTTCTCCGGTTTCGTCAGAATATTCGGGTAGCAGAAAAGCTGATGGATAGCCACGTTGTGAGCCGATAAATTCTGTTATTTTTTCAATTTCAGTTATACTGACAAAGGCACATTGCACTCTTATCAGATTGCTGCCGGGAGAAATGAGCATATCTCCCCGGCCAACCAATTGATTTGCTCCGGGGCTGTCAAGGATGGTTCTGGAATCCATCATTGAAATTACCCTGTAAGCGATTCGTACGGGGAAGTTGGCTTTGATTGTACCGGTAATAATATTTGTGGATGGTCGTTGTGTGGCAATGACAAGGTGAATTCCTACGGCTCTGGCAAGCTGGGCAAGCCTGGCAAGTGGATTCTCCACTTCTTTTCCTGCTGTCATGATCAGATCAGCGAATTCATCAATAATCATAATAATATAGGGAAGAAACCGGTGGCCTTTTTCAGGATTCAATTTCCGGTTTTTAAACATTTCATTATACTCCTTAATATTCCTGACGTGGGCCATTTTAAGCAGGTCGTAACGTTGGTCCATCTCAATCGACATGGAATTCAATGTATTGATGATATCCCGAATATTGGTAATGATGGCATCTTCAATTCCGGGTATTTTTGCCAGGTAGTGCCTTTCTAATTTTGAATAAAGGGTCAGTTCAACCTTTTTGGGGTCAATGAGAATAAGTTTTATTTCGGAAGGGTGTTTTTTATATAATAATGAAGTGATCAGAACATTCAATCCCACTGATTTCCCCTGGCCTGTAGCCCCGGCTATCAATAAATGTGGCATTTTTGTCAGGTCTAATACATAAGTCTCATTCGAGATCGTCTTACCGATGGCAATTGCCAGCTCGTAATCCGATTCCTGGAATTTTTTCGATGTTATCATCGATTTCATCGAAACGATCTCAGGCTTACGGTTGGGAACTTCAATTCCAATGGTCCCTCTTCCGGGTATCGGAGCAATTATTCTGATTCCCAATGCCGATAAGCTTAAAGCTATATCATCTTCAAGATTTTTTATTTTCGAAATTCTGATACCGGGCGCCGGAACAATTTCATATAATGTAACCGTAGGACCAATAGTCGCCTTTATTTTATCGATCTGAATTTTGTAATTACCCAGTGTTTCAACAATTCGGTTCTTATTGCTGATTAATTCTTCTTTGCTGACAATAGAATTTTCGTAGGAATGATCATCCAATAAACTAGCGGTTGGGAATTTAAAGGACGAAAGATCAAGGGTCGGGTCATAATCCTCAAGGAGTTTCTTCTTTAGTTCTCCATTGGTGAGAATGTCATTGCCTGTCTGTTGTTCGATAGTGAGTTCAACATTTTCACTTTCTTCTTTTTCTTTTTTTATTTCTTTTGTTTCGAACATTAGATCATCATCCGATTCATCGTCTTCCCCAAGATTTATTATGGATACCGGCTTATCTTTTTGTGTATGGAAAGGATCCCAGTTTATTTCATCTTCTTTTGCAGGCGTTGGTTTTCTAATCCAATCCAGCGATTTCCTAAAAGAAAAGAGCACAAGAGCTATAACGGACACTAAAAGTAAAAAACCGGTACCTGTTTTTCCTATGAAAGCATTAAGCCATTCACTCAATAAAAAGCCATGGCTGCCTCCCAAACCACTGCCGAGATATCCGCCGGTGTCACCGAAAAGAAATCCAAGACAAACAGAAATAAGTATGACACTAAAAATCGTAACTTTTATTGCTTTCCAAACAGGAAAAAGTTTTAGATTTAACAATCTGAATCCAATAATGATAAGCAGGAAAGGGAATAAAAATGATACAATTCCAAACCATTTATTTAAAAAAAGAAAAGCAAAATAAGCCCCGGTTTTTCCTGACCAGTTTTCAACTTTTATGTCGGATGAAGAGAATATGCCGGACCATTCGAAGCTTTGATCGATTTTCCATGTGAAAAAATAAGAAATAAAGGCAAGGGTCAGAAAAAGGGCAAAAACAATAAAAAACAATCCCAGAACCAATTTAAACCGGTCGTCGGTGAAGAATTTAAACGGTTTGAATATCCCCCTGGTTTTTTTCTTTGCTTTTTTATTTTGAGTGTTTTTCTTTTCCATTATTAATACAACATATGTAAAATTTCGGGAGACAGAAAGTATAATTTAAGGAAGTAAAGATAGGGATTATTTTACAGGGTGAATTAAAAGAAAGCTAAAACAGAGAAGAAACTTCTGAATTTGAAAGTTTGTTATGAAGATGAGGTTAAGGCTAAGGTCTAAGGTTGAGGTTGAGGTTGAGGGAGGGAAAAGGGTGTTTATTCTTCCATTAATCTATCGAGTAGTTTTTCCATCTGCCCTTTTGTAATTCGCTTAAAATCGCCTTGCCGCCTGAAAAATTTATCAGGAATTTGTTTTTCAACAACACTTTCAGCTACCAATTTCATTTTTAATGTGCTCAGGGTAAGATAAAATTCAAGCATTACACCGTTTATTTCTCCGTATGGATTTGAGGAATTAAGGTGTTTAAGTCCCAGGTCTTTTGTGTAAAACACTTTCAATGGCCCTTCAATCGAGTTTGGCAAATGAATAATGGCCTGTTTGCATTCATACCCACAAATATTTATAATGCTATCCGTATATTCTATTTCGATATCTGCCATTCCCCCGAAGCCAGGAGCGATTTCTTCCCGTTTTCCTGCATACAGATACTTATGACCATAAACCTTCAGGAAAGTCCAGTTAACTGATTTGGAATAATCGGTTATATTACTGATGTTGAAAAACCCAAAGAACCCGTCAATTTCAGTATATGCTTTATTCCCCTTAAATTTTAAGGTCATTTTTTGGGGAAGCAGGTTGGTGGGGATACTACTGATTTTACTTTCCAGGTATGTAATGGAATATAGAATTTCGCCTTCTTGGATTTTTTTTGAAGAAGGTTTTTTACATGATGGCAGAAGGAGTACGATTAGTGTACATATTATAAAAAACGCACTGATTCTCACAATAATAGGAATGGTTTTTATTTATAAGCCTATAAAAATATGAAATATATTTAAAAGCAGGTCTTTATGGGTGAATTATTTTTGAAAATCAGAAAGCAAATGGCGTAGCACAGAGCGCTGGGCAATAAGCGTATGGGATTGTAGAACGACTCTCCGGGTCGTTTTATTACAAAAGAACCGAATTACATTCGGTTCGAAAAGACCTGACGGTATCTGAAATAATAAACAAAAAATTTATAGTTTTGTAGACTGGAATAAATTTCAGACAAAAAATTGACTATGAAGAACATAGCTTCGCAAAGTAATTAAAAAGGTTAATACTATTCAAATGAAACTGCTAAATTTGAATGATTGTGGAATAAGGCTGAGGCTAAGGCTAAGGCTAAGGCTGAGGAAAAAAAGAAAATAAAGAAGAATTATGTTTAAATTCAAAAAATAAACACAAAGTTAAAGGAACAAGTTCAAAATGAAGACATAAAAACCTTAGCCTTAGCCTCAGCCTTAGCCTTTTATAAGATAAGTTTTATTACATACACATAACTTATTGTAAATCAATAAACAATTTTGAAATTCCGATACGTATAAAATAATAATGGCTATTAACTTACACAATAGAAACTTCCTGAAGTTATTGGATTTCACGGCTGAAGAGATTAATTATTTGCTTGATCTGTCAGTTAATCTCAAAAACGAAAAATATTCAGGTACTGAGCAACAAAAATTAAACGGGAAAAATATTGCTCTTATTTTTGAAAAGTCATCAACCCGAACCCGGTGTGCATTCGAAGTAGCTGCCTACGATCAGGGTGCGCATGTTACTTATCTGGGGCCTACCGGATCACAGATCGGGCATAAGGAATCGATAAGGGATACAGCCAGGGTTCTGGGAAGGATTTATGACGGGATTGAATACCGTGGTTTTGGACAGAAAATCGTTGAAGAGCTTGGTAAATATGCAGGAGTTCCGGTTTGGAATGGATTAACCGATGAGTTTCATCCTACCCAGGTTCTTGCTGATTTTCTGACCATGATGGAGCATTCGGACAAACCTTTGCAGGAAATTAGTTTTTGCTATCTGGGTGATGCCCGTAACAATATGGGGAATTCACTACTGGTGGGAGCGGCGAAAATGGGAATGGATTTTAGAGCAGCTGCCCCGGAGGATTGTCAACAGCATAAAGAGCTGGTATCACAATGTTTGGAAATTGCTCAAAAATCCGGCGCAAAAATTACCATAACTAAAAATATTGAAGAAGCAGTTAAAGGAGTTGATTTCATTTATACCGATGTTTGGGTTTCCATGGGAGAATCGGATGCGACATGGGAAGAAAGAATAAAATTATTAATACCCTACCAGGTAAATGCAAAGATTGTTGAATTAACCGGTAATCCTAATGTGAAATTTTTGCATTGTTTACCGGCATTTCATAACCGGGGGACTAAAGTAGGTGAAGAGACATATCAAAAATTCGGACTTGAGAGCATGGAAGTGACAGACGAAGTCTTTGAATCGGAATTATCTGTAGTATTCGACGAGGCAGAAAACCGGGTCCACACAATTAAAGCAGTAATGGTGGCAACAATGGGATAGTAATTAGCTCGGCACCGCGTGCCTCGCGTCATTCGCTCAGGCTGCGCCTTCGCTGATATTATGTTGTATACAAAGATTTTATACTTAATCTTCTTCAAGTAAATACTCACTTGTAAATAGAAAAATAATCCCACTCTATTACAAATTTCCAAACTTTTTCTCCCAATTCCATAGAAAGTTGATATACTTTAAATTCTTCTAACTTTATTCTATTAAATTTTTATTAAAACAAGATTATCTGGTTAACAGGTATAAACATCAAACCTTAACAAAACCTCTGAAAAGAACTCCTAATCACCATCTAATTACCACTTAATTACCACTTAATAACTACTTAATTACTACCTAATAACAACCTAATTACCACTTAATAACAATTCATTACTCCCTGAATAACATACTCGGTTAACGATCAATCTTTCTAAAACAGTTCTACTACAAAGTAATAGGTCATTACAAAGGAAGCGATTAGTTTAATGACAACTCCCATTAAGAATCCGAAAAGGGAGCCAAGGCCGGCTATAAATGATTTATTAAATTCCTTTCCCGTAATGGATTCGGCAATGATCGCTCCGGACAAAGGTCCCAGGATAATTCCTATGGGTGGAAAAAAGAAAATTCCAAGAACCAGTCCGATGGTTGCTCCCCATATTCCTGCCTTTGACCCTCCGAATTTTTTTGTTCCCCAAACAGGTACGATATAATCGATAATGGTAACGGCAAGAGCTACAAATCCCATTATAAACAGGAATGTAAAACTAAAGTCACCAAATTTTGTGAAATGAAGCAGCAATAATCCGATAAAACTAAGGGGCGGACCGGGGATTATGGGAAGAATGCAACCCAGTAATCCGATGATCATAAAGATAATTCCGAAAACTAATAAGAAATAATCAAGCATAGTACCTTAAATTTCAAGTTCTGTTCCCGAATTTTCGAGAGCAGAAAATTTCTAATTGACCTAATTGCTCTAATTTCTAATCAAATCCCACCCCGAAAGCTTTCGGGGCAATGTTCAGATTAAAGCAAATACTTTGTATCCAACTATCTCGCTTTACCTTACGGAGCATGCATTGGGTATTGGATGTTGGTCATTTTTTAGGTAAATTAGATCAATTAGAAATTAGGTAAATTTATATAATCCTTTTTGGTTCTGGCTCGTTCAGGTTATGTATTATTCTAAGTTTACATGAACCTGTTTGAAAATGAAACCTTAAAGATTTTTGATTTGTTGTTTGATTTTTTCTTTGAATTTTTTGTCCTTAAAGTGATGTTTTTTTATTAATCTTTTTGTCTAAGTATTTGAAGATAAATAAATAATATCACTTTTCTGCATTTTATATTACTTTTTTTGTTTTACTATTTTAACTATTTGAATGAAAACTCGAAGCCATTTCTGCTAAATACGGGTATATTGTCAAGAGACACTCCAATTTCTATTATCTGGCCTCCTTTATATTCAATACCAGTCAAGCAATCTTTCCACTTTGATCCGGCTGGAAGATATACTTTTCTTAATTTTGCTTTAGATTCATACACTGGTGCAATGAGCAGATCCGGGCCAAACATATATTGATCCTCAATAGTATAACATATTTCATCTTCCGGGAAATCATAAAAAAGTGGACGCATCATGGGAGTACCATCCTGGGAAGCCCGTTTCATATGTTTCATAATATATGCGCGAAGTTTTTCACGGATTTCCAGATAATGCGTCATGATCTTATACGCATTTTCTCCATAACTCCAGACTTCATTCGGTGCACCAGTACCAACTGTTTGACCCTCAATATCCTGATAAGGATAACGAATTCCATGAAGCCTCATTACCGGACTGAAGGTCGCGTATTGAAACCAGCGGATCAATAGTTCCCGGTATTCATCTGACTCTGAATCCCCGTAGAATCCGCCTATATCGGAATTCCACCAAGGAATACCGCATAAAGAGATGTTCAGGCCGGCCTTGATCTGTCGTCGTAGGCTGTTAAATGTACCATATATATCACCAGACCATAAGATTGTGCCAAATCGCTGGCTTCCAATCCACCCGCTGCGAATCAGGTTGATGATCTCAGTTTGGTTATTCCGGACCTGGCCTTCATAAAATGTTTTGGCTAAATAATAGGGATATAAACAGGAAACTTCCAAACCATTTCCGATATAATATCGCAAATTATCATAGTCTAGGGGATCGATTTCCGGCTCAGCTTCATCGAGCCAAAATAAACGAACGCCTTTATCAAAATAATTCTGCTCGATCTTTGACCAGAACAGTTCCCGTGCATCAGGATTAGTAACATCAACAAATGTCAGGTTATCAATTGCTTGTGCCTGCTTGTATATGATTGACAGAAATACATTTGATCCCAGCTCCGGACGGATGGTAAAATTATTTTGAACAAATTCATTGTAATTTTCGCTCCTGATATTTAGTGTTGGCCATACCGATATAAGCAATTTGATACCCATCGACTCCAATTCATCTATCATCCCTTCAGGATCAGGCCAGAATGCTGGATTAAATTTCCAGTCACCCGATGTTGGCCAGTGATAAAAATCAGCAACAATTACAGAGATTGGTAAGTTCCTTTTTTTATACTCCCGTGCCACGGACAATAATTCTTCCTGTGATGAGTAGCGCAGTTTCGATTGCCAGAAACCGGTGGCAAAGTATGGCATTTCGGGTGATTTCCCTGTGAGATCAGAATACTTCCTTACAATCTCAGCCGGCGAATCCCCGGCAAATATCAGGTAATCTATCTGTTTCGCATATTCTGCAAAAAAACCGGTATGGGTTTTGGATAACTCAGCACGGCCAATGGAAGGATTGTTCCATATGAATCCGTAACCTTTACTGGATATTAAGAATGGAATGGATATCTGGGTGTTTTTCTGAGCCAGTTCGAGGACGGTTCCTTTCAGGTCGAGACAATCATTTGGATATTGGCCCATTCCGTAAAGATGCTCATCCTTTTCAGCATCAAACGTTACTTTTAATTCGAAATGATCACTCCCGCGGCTTTTGAACTGTCTTGCAAAATGTGCATGGTGCCTGTGGTGAGATTCATGAAGCAGGACTTCATTCTTATCATTCAGATACTTAATCCTGCCATCTCTTGCATCTATTTCAACCCTGATCTTTCCGTTTACCACAACAGCTTTTTCTTCATTTATTGAAATCTCCAGAGGGATTTCAGGTTGAGGTAATAAGTTCCAGTTTTCTTCAGATATTCTCATGCTCCTGGATGATCGGAACCTGATTGCATCAGGACCAAATGGATCAATCCAAAACAATTCTCCGGCACCTTCCCATTGCAACCTGTTAGGAAACTGAGTAAAAGGTCCAGCCTTTTGTACCTGGGAAAATAAATTGGATATATTCAATAATAGAATGAAGGTAAAAAGAAAGAAATAATTATAAATTTTCATATCAGTATAGATTAATTATTCTTCTATTAGAATGTCATTAGGATTTTGAACATAGCCGTCTTCAATTAATGAAATAAAGCCTAGTAATCCGCCCCAGTGATAAAATAGCTCACATCTGTTTACATCATTACATTCTCCTGTTTGAGAATTATAATTTTCACACACATAGCCATTGTTTAACCACTGATCAAGCAAAAGCTCCTTAGATTTATTCACTAAATCTTTTTGTGCATTATCTAGTTGATAATTTCTGAGTCCCAAATACACCAGGAAATTCATTGGTGCCCAAACCCTTCCTCTCCAATAATCATTACATTTATAATCGGGACCGTTAAAAGCCATTGAAGGTAAAATATATTCACCCCAAAATTCACCAGGGTTATAGAAATGTTCGTTGATCATTCTTTCAGCCTGGTCTTGGGTTGGGGCATTTACCAATAAGGGATAAAAATTAGTTGGTGAGATTTTATGGCTGAACTCATTCGTATCAAGGCGTTTATTTAAGTAAATGCCCGTTTTATCATCCCACAGTTTATTCAGATTTTTACGATATTTTGCTGACCGGGTCAGAAGTTCTATTTTTATCTCATCTTTTCCTAATACTCCCGCAATATCACTTAAAGCTTCACAATCCATTACGTAAAGACTCATAAGTCCCACATCTGCTAATTTCAACTGATTGCGAACTGTATCAAAAGGGATATTATCATACATTGGGGAATTATCAAGACCTGATTCCAGAGCAGCACCATACCTGGAATGAGCATTCTTATCGAAATTTCTCAAGTAAGGCTCGAAAGGCGACGATCCCCAACATAAATAACCATCTGTATCCCTGTTTTTTCCCCACCAACGGTTCCATGTAAGGAGTTTTTGAAAGACCTCCTGAAGAAACCATGTTTCCTTGTAATGCCTGTAAATTTCCCGAACAACGAATGATCCCACCGGTGGTTGTGACCTGTCACTGGTTTTTATTCCTTTTGAAGCACTTAAATTAGGGACAAAGCCTGATTTAGTGATGGCATTTGTCATTTCAATGGCATTGGCATAAGCAAGATTTTTATTGTCTAGCGAATGCATATATGCAGCGAAATAGTTGTCCCAGCAGAATATGACAAATCCCCCGCGATAATCATTCCACAAGCGGCATACCGTTGTCAATTCGCGTTGCCCTTCAGGATCATATATCATATTCCATGCTAAAACATTTTGCATGGCATTATAAACTGCAGTATTTTCCCCGTATTTCAATTTATTTTCTTCATATTTTGCTTTAGCTACCTCTATTTTTTCTTTGATATCAGAAACATAAAGGTTTGCTTCTGTTGTTAATGCAATTTCAGCTTCAGCAGAAAAGGCTATAAATGAAGAGGCTGTTTTTTCTTGTTTGATTGATTTTCCTATTGCATATAATTGAATTGTTCCGGAAGGCAAATCAAAGATTATCTGATTTTCTGCAATAACCACCTTTCCATCCCTGTCCCACCATATTTCCTTCGGACTTATCATTACTTCTCCTCCCAGATTTTCTCCCTGAGGAGTCAACAGAAAATAAATATCCTTCTCTTCTGCACATGATTGAATTCTGAGTTTTATATCATTCCAGGATATAATTAAATCGGTATAGGAACCATCATAAGAATGGGCCAGCGGCAATATTGATTCTGCACCTTTACCTCTTTTACCGATCAATGCTTTTTTTAGAATTTCTTCACTTCCATTGTCTTTTAAATAAAAATCTACCGAAATTGCTTCCGGAAGGAGAACATGTGATAAAACGCTTTCTGTATTCCAGGTGTTCCAACCCCTTGCAAGTTCCGAATTTAATTGTATGTATTCAATTCCTGTATAATCAGGATTAACTGTCTTTTGAGAGTGAATGTCTAAACAAGCGAGAAAAAACAATAGTACTAGTTGATTTTTTGCTCTCATAAACATTGATTTTTTATTTCCTTTTATTTTGGTTAAATAATTCATTATTCCTTTTTACTTGTTACATGAGACATTCGCTATTAATGAAATTAGTAAAAAAATGTATCTCAATTATATGAGATTTAGGGAAATACAAGAAAGCATATGTTATTATACTTTTTCGGGCACGACAAAAGGTTCCCTGTATTTTCGTGTAATCAGTTGATTCGCATCGGTAGCAAATTCACCAACAAATTTCTCTTTATCTGAATCAAAACGAAGCATTGGCCCAAGTATAACATCCTCATTATTCCAATCGATACGGTTGGCAAAAAGGTGATTTCTAAACCGGTCGAACGACTCCTCCAGGCATGCTTTACCTTTAATCATCTCGTAAATTTCGAAGGGATTCGACTTTTTCCCAATCCGGTAAGAAGCATTTCCCATATGAGTAAGAGCAGCAGACAAATGGCCCTGTTCAACGTCAGCATATAACAAATCAGGGTCATTTTTCTTCAGGGCATTAATAAAATTTTGTTTGTCACCCTCAAATTCAGATTTAAAAGTTTTCAACAATCTTCCTTTATTGTCATATGCTTTGTTGTTCGCTGTATATCCATCTTTACAATGAACAACAACGCCTATTTGAACTCCAAGGCAGTCATCCATACTTATCCGGCTTCTGGCAGCCCAGTCGCCATTTCTATAATAAGAATTCATGGGCAGCCCCCTTACTTCAAAAATAATTGGTGCATCTTCATACTCCAGGTATACGATCTGGGTATTTGGTGTTTGTCCGTCGTCGTCATATCCCAGCCTGCCTCCAAGGCTCATTACCTTGCCGGGTAAATGGTTTATATCCAAAGCCATCCTGCAACCATCCATATAATGTATTCCATTATTCCCCAGGTCGCCATTTCCGGTATCCCAGTCCCAGTGCCAGTCGTAATGAAAGTTCTTTCGGCGAATAGGTTTCATGGGAGCTGGCCCGGCCCACAGGTTATAATCGATTGATTTTGGAACAGGAACCGATGCGGGTACTTTTCCTATGCTCATTCGTGCTCTGTAATTAATTCCATGAACATATTCAATTTTTCCCAGGTTGCCTTCCCTGGCCCAGTCAAAAGCTTCTTTATATCCGAGTGGCATTCTTGGCACATGGGGAACTTGTACAATCCTGTTATATTTTCTTGCCGCTTCTACCATTTTGCGGCCTTCAAAAATATTATGCGATGCCGGTTTCTGGCAATACACATGTTTCCCGGCCTGACAGGCCATTATTGTAATCAGTGCATGAGAATGATTCGGAGTTGCAATCGACACGGCATCAATATCCTTATTATCAAGTAAGTCCCTAAAATCCTTATAAGCTTTTACATTGATATTCTCCTTCTTTAACTTTTGTACCTCTTTTCTCAGGATATCTTCGTCACAGTCACAAATTGCCGAAATATTTACCCCGGGAATTTTTGCAAATCCCCTGAGATCCATCTTTCCCTTACCCCCAATTTTCACTGTTGATCCCAATCCGATGACACCCAGATTTATCTGTTCATTCGTTCCCAAAACTGATCCTTTAAAAGGAACAGTCAATGCCAATCCTGCCATTGATGTATTTTTAATAAAATCTCTTCTTTCCATAACACTATATTTAAATTTCATTTTGAAAGGCTAAAAACAAAGTCCGGTAATAATGCATTAACCTGACCGGCTCACAACTTGCGCCGATCTCTGCATTGCAATATCCCTTATATCCTGACTCCCTGAGTAATTTTAAGAAAGCCCTGTAAGGATAATCACTATAAAATTCATGCATATGCACACCCTTTATCCTGTCCTTTACCATATTAAAATTACTTTCCAGGCCTTCTCCTTCGGTATCGCTTGCCATGCAGTTCCAGTTGACATAAACATGATCGCTGTCACTATAATCCAGTATTTTCTTTATGACCGGAACATTTCCCGTTCCATTTCCATGCACGCAAACCCTTACATTTACACCAAGGTTATATCCGAATTCACCAACTTCAGCTAATGCTTTTCCAATTTGCTCCATGGTTTTTTCTCTGGATACGTCAGTGGGCAGTGCATTGGGAAAAACCCTTATGCCAATTGCCCCGACATCGGCAGCCAATTGCAGATACTCTTTTGTTCCCTCAATATTTTTCTTCAACTCTGCCTGATCGGTGTAATGATACTGGAATGCACTTGCCAGGCTTATGGCTTCCAAAGGGGAATCCTCAAATCGTTTTTTTACTTCAGCCCGTTCCTTTTTGTTAAGGCTTACTTCAACACCATGATTGTGGGTTGTGCGCAACTCCGCATGCACCCAACCCGTTTCTGTACAGTTTTTTATGATGGTGTCAATGTCCCAATCCTTTCCCAGGGTATATGTCATTAACCCCAGTTTTAAGGGAGGTAATTTTTTCTTTAACCCCGGCTTCAAACCAGATGCGGAAGCTTTTGAAATGCCTGATGTTAACGCTGCAGCTCCCAATGCCGCAGTTTGAATAAATCTTCTTCTTGTAGGTTCGTTTTTCATGGTATAGTTATTTATAAATTTTTATGCGTTAGAAAATAGTTTCATTCAAAGCATGTATAAAAAAAGGTTCATCACTTGCCAACCAATTGCACCTTAATCTCAAAAGTATCATCGTTAACAGAAACCGGAATACGAAGTTCTACTCTTTTAAGATTATCAATATGTTTATCAAGTCTATGTGGCGGCGGATCGAGCGAAACTATGGTAAATTGTATGTCCGGATGGGAGAGATTGATAAGCTTTAGCATTTGATCGTCCTGTTTCAATATTGCCCCTTCGTCAACTATCTCCACATCAGCCTGGGTTATAAGCTGCCATGTTACCAACTTTGTTGTCTCATTAGGTTTGATTTTATCTTCGATAAGCAAAGATCTTTCACTATCTTTTGTAAACTTTCTGAATGCACTTTTAAGTTGTCCTTCAAAAGTAGGTCTTAAGTCAAACGTAACTGTAGGCTTTTTACCGGTCTTATACTTCTTTACAAGTGCATAACCGTCAACTATGTGGCGCTCGTCATTAACAGTAAGAGTACTATGTCCGTGATTGTTTTTGGTTAACAATTCCCATCTCTGACACTCCTGGCACTGGCGCCATAAATCGAAACCTTGTTCTCCTATTAAATAGGATTGAGTACCCGGATCAACGCTCCAGCGCACACCATTCAGTTCAAAAATAAATGAACCGGCATCCATATTGCCATGACTTACAGCTCCGCAACCACCTTTTGCAGCAAAATAATAATCACTGTTGGGCCCTTCACCTTTAAAAACCGCAACCGGTGATTTTCCTTTTCCCACCCATGCTGAGGGAGGTTCTTCATCTGATTTCTCTTCATATTGACACATCCATGCGAGAGCAGCTCCTGTCAAATAACTCAACCGGATCTCTTTTGCCGGTGTCATGAACTTCTCTTTTTCATAAAACATACTTTCCCCCGTCTCTACTGCGAACCAGGCAAGCAGAATATCTCCGCCAACGTTCGGTTTGTCACCGCAATCAGCATAATTATAATACCATCCCGAGGGTAAATTACTACACATTATTTTAAAAGTGGCACTTTCCATAAAACCAGGATAATCTTTATACCCGAAATCTGTACCAAATGCAGTTTCAAGTATTGAGGCTGTCAGCAACGCATAGCTTGTGCAGTAATTCCAGTATCCGACGCCCTCGGGACAAACACCATCCGGAACATAATCTTCGGCAAGAACATTAGGAATTCCGTCCAATGCCCTTTTAATTGTTTTGGCTGCCAGCTCCGGTTCATCCTCTGCTATAGCTATTGAGGCCGCTATCATGCCACCGTTGCAAACCTGGTTCCAGTTGTTATAGTGATCTATCCACCATGCATGTTGTTTATTTCCACCATATTCTTCCCAGCTTGGATAAATCCCTTTTTCAATTAAAGCTTTTTTTGCCTTTTTAATAGTTGATACAGGTAAATCATCAAGTGTCCAGTCCAAAGCCAATGAAACAGCCATGCAAATTTCTGCAACATCTAAATAAACAGGAGGATTCCAATCCGAAAAGTCGCAGGTTGCCAGCAGCTCCTGATTGATGCGTTCAAGAATAATGTCGTCTCTCTCAATCAAATATACCAGACCAAGCATGTTTACCCTGCGAAGTAATTCCCTTGAGACATCCAACATTGCATTGGTGGTTTTAACTCTTTTTATAACCGGAAGGTCAAGAATCTCGTATGCATCAATACGAATTGCTTCGTACATATTTTTTATGACATGGTCTGTTTTTATCTTAGCTTTAAGTTCTTCAATGATCTGCTCATTGTAAATCATCCGGGGTTTTGATTGTTTCAGGTTCTCTCTGATATACGACTCCGAAAAAGGATTTTGAAGTTTTGGTATATCTTTATCCTTTTCATCGACAAAAGCTGTGTTTACCTGATAAGCTATAAAAAAAATGCTTAGTACAAATAAAGTTAATAATTTATTCATTGTTTTAATTTTTAAGCCCTCTCGACATTAGTCCTAATTAGGGCGGTTATACTTTTTTTCATAATTATTTATTTAGGGTCTCTAAGTTGTAATTTATATTTCTTTGTCAGACCGTCCAGCATCATAGTTGCTATTGTTGAACTCATACAGTAATCTCTAATTCCCAGTGGTTTACCGGAAATTGAATCATAATGTTCACTAATACCATTTTTTATAGCATTTTCAACGGTTTTATCTGCAATAACTGATGCCAGTTCGGTATGTCCATAAGCTGCCAGTCCGCTTGCAATCTGGTAGTTTGTCGAAGGCCATACATCTCCACGCCAAAAGTCGTTTGATTTCCATCTTGGATCCTTACGATCGACGGTAGGCACCGGGAGTGGTGTCTGCCAGGAATCAGTACGAAGTACCTCAGCCATCCGGCGGGCCATCGTTTTTGTCGGAACACCCGCAGCAAATGGAACCCAACTGCTGATGGTAGCCACCGGAATTTTCTCCATGGTCTCTTTTTTTACGGATAAAAAAGTTCCTGCATTATCGTCCCACATGTGATCCCTCATTGCCTGCACGGCTTTGTCGATAAATGGTTGTCTTCGGGCAGCCATCTTTGTATCCCCCACCGCTTCGGCTAATCTCACCAAACTTTTTTCTCCCATAATAAGGTAGGATGTATTTCCCGTTACCCAAATGTCACCATACCATGCACCTTCATTCTTTCCTTTCCGGGTTGGATGTTTCTGCAATTTCAGATCGTCCATATTACACTCATAGTCGAATGTTTCCCACCGGGCATGCTGAACATCTCCACTGTAAGAACCAATGGTTACAAGACCGATATTCGTGACATCCCGCTCGCGCCAGTACCAGTTATGCCACTTTTCCAACCTGGGCAGGCATTGTTGAAGTAGTATTTTATCTCCATTTCGCCTGTAAACACGTTCTAATCCCCATGCCAGAATAGGAATTTGTGAAAACTGACGAACCTCCTGAGGGAATGTTTTAATGGTAGCCGTCACCATATCATGAGCATATTCAGGTACTATCTTATTCCATCGATCCTGAAAATCCCAGTAATTCTGAAAAATATCCCGGATCAATTGTTTCTTTCCGGGCAAAATACTTAGCAAATCCACAACGAACATCGTATCCCATATCCATTGCCCCTTATAATAGGGACCACCTGGTACTACCCAGTTATGTTTTAATGGAGGTGTCGGGGGCATTATTTTTTCCAATATACATTTCTCGAAAACACGCTCGGTAAGTGTCAATGCATCTTCTCTGTTTGAATTAAACAGAGATTTTATATCCATTTCTTGTAGTGAATTTCCTCCAAAGGCATGATTTCCAAATATTGAGGGCATTAACATACTTCCGATGGAAAATGCACCCGTGCTTTGAATAAATTTTCGTCTTGAAGTTTTCATTTCCATTTCGTACTTCTTTTAGTTTTTACTTCCTGTTCTTTTCGAATCCTGATTGACTGCCTATAGGTATAATCCCGCACGAACTCCGGTATTGCATCAGGATCGTATTCCGGATTAGGTAGCGGTAAAGATGCATCAGTCTCAACCAACCAGTTGTCCAGCATGGTCCGGAGCTGCTTGACTTTTTCCGGGTTTGCCTGCGACAGGTCGGTTTGCTCATAAGGATCCTGTTTGAGATTAAAGAGATGATGCGCACCTCCGGAATCATTGTAATAGCGATATAATTTCCAATCCTTATAACGAACCGCGCTGAAAGGACAACAACCAAAATCGCTATAATGGGGAAAGTGAAAGTATAATGGACGATCTTTGATCGTTTTGCCCCCGGTCAGGACTGACAGCAGGCTCTTTCCGTCCAGACGCTGCTTTGGATCCGGCGCGACACTGGTCAGATCGAGTATGGTCGGATACATATCGATTTGCATTGTCGGCGTTGCTTCCTTTTTGCCACCACGAATATAACCGGGCCATTTTACAATTAGTGGCACACGATAACTACCTTCGTAAGGCATGCCTTTGCTGCCGAGCAATGGATATGTTGATGTCGCTCCATGATATCCCCCGTTATCGGAAGTAAAAATCACTATAGTATTTTCTTCCAGTCCGTTTTTCTTCAACGATGCCAAAATCTGCCCGACGCTTTCATCAACACTCTCGATCATTGTCGCCATTATCGGATTGTCCTGATCATTTGTTGGGATTTCTTCCCATTTTTCCAGTTTATCCGGTTGAGCCTGCAAGGGGAGGTGCACCAGGTAGTGGGAAACAACCAGCAAGAAAGGGATTTGCTTATTTTGTGTTATGAAATCCTCTGCCCGGCGTGTCAGAGCTTCGCTCATATATTCATCTTCTGTCAAACCGGGCAGTTCAGCCCCCAAAGGTGGAATATAATCCTTTCCCCAATGTCCCCTGGTGAAAGTTGGTGTTGTACGATAGCCTTCTGCAACCTCAAATCCCTGTTTGTCTGGCCACTGGGACGGTTCCCATCCACAATGCCATTTCCCGAGAAAGCCGGTTTTATAGCCGGTCGCCTGCAGAACTTCAGCAAAAGTAATTTGATCAGGATGCAGACACCACCGAAATGCAGGACCTTGTATCTGTATACCAGGAGTGCTTCTCTTATCGTACTCAACCTGCCGAAGACTGTCAGAATGCATAGCAATTGGGCTGAAAACAGAGGTCATTCTCGTCCGGGCCGGATATTGACCGGAGAAAATAGCCCCGCGTGAAGGGGAACAGTTAGGGGCCGAAGCGTATGCCTGTGTAAACAGCATCCCTTTCCAAGCCAGTCGGTCAATGTTGGGGGTTTTGTAATATTGACTGCCCATACAACTGATATCCTTCCATCCCATATCATCGATCAGAATAAAAACCACATTAGGTTTTTCCGCCGCCATCAATCCATTCTGAATGGTAAAAATTAAAATGAACGTATAAAATATTAATTGCTTCATCAGTTTTTTATTGGTTAAATGGTTTGAATATTCTATTGACTAATAAATTTGGTTTGTTCCCATTCAAAGTCAATTGAATCATTTTGTTGAATTATTCCAGGTGTACTGCGCCCTTCCCGTATATATTTACCAAGCAGTAATTTTAATTCTTCAACTATTCCAGGGTATTGATTATATAAATTGTTTTGTTCTTTTATATCATTTTCAATATTATAAAGCTGACCAGGTGGTGCACTTCCATTCTGACCTTCATGGTTATTATTGCCAAAACCACCCGATCTTTCTGTCAGTATTAACTTCCATTTTCCTTTTCTAATGGCAAAACTCCCATTCCATGAATGATGAACCAAAGCTTCTCTTATGGGTTGAACATTCTCCTGCAATAAAGCTGGAAGAATCGTGTAACTATCTTCTCCAGCATTTTCCGGCAATTTATACCTGAGGATATTTGCCATCGTTCTCATGATATCCACCTGGCAAATTAATTCATCATTTGTAACACCATTTTTCACTTTATCCGGCCACCGCACAATAAAAGGCACCCTGTGGCCAGCTTCCCATATATCTCCTTTATAGCCTCGTAAATTACTATTAGGTAAGTGACCGTAGTCCTTTACCGATCCTCCTTTTCCACTGTAGTTAGTACCATCCCTACCAGGCGAACCGTTGTCACTTGTAAATATGACAATTGTGTTTTCTGCAATATTATTCCTTTCCAAAGCTTTGATAATTTGTCCGACAACCCAATCTACTTCACAAACATAATCGCCATATAAACCGGCCTTGCTTTTTCCTTTGAATTGTTCTGTTGGAGCAATAGGAGTATGGGGAGCTGTTAATGGGAAATACAAAAAAAATGGTTTTTCACTAAAACTTTTTTCATGAATGTAGTTTACAGCCTTTTTTGTTAGTGTTGGCATAACATCTTCCAACTTCCATCCATCTGCCATCAGTCCTTTGTCTCCAAAAAGTGAATCTGGTTTTATAACAGTTGGTTTAATTGTTACTTTATCATTTTCAATGAAAGTATATGGAGGGAAATTTGGCACATCATCACCAAAATAAACATCAAAGCCATGTTCAATTGGACCTCCTGTTACAGGTTTTGAATAGTCAACATTATTTCCATTTACTTTCTTTGCAGACAATGAATCAAGGACAGGCCAGTTCCATCCCAAATGCCATTTTCCTATTGCGCCGGTTTGATATTCTTTTTCCTTTAACATTTCAGGAAGTGTCAGCCGTTCTTTCTTAATTAATGGCTTTTCCCATGGCCATAGCACGTGTTTCTTAAGTGATGTTCTCCAGCAATACCTGCCTGTTAATAAACTATACCTGCTAGGAGTGCAAACTGCCGAAGCAGAATGAGCATCAGTAAAACGTACACCTTCAGAAGCAAGTTTATCTATGTTTGGTGTTGGGATTAGTGATTTTGAATTATAACATTGAGCATCACCATAGCCCATATCATCAGCATAAATAATGATAATATTTGGTTTGATTTGTTCTTTTCTTTCGTTTGAACATCCGACAAGAAAAAATAAAGAATACAGAGTAATCCTTAAAAAATATATTTTCATAAGTTTTATTGATTTGAATGATTACATACGTGTATATTCCACTGTTAAATATAAATCCACTTTGTAATTGTGTTTGGCTTTAGTTTAAATGGGCGTGTAAAAATGTATGTATTTCTATAAAAACAGATAACTAAATTAAGGATTTATGTTAAATTTTATTTCCATTAAACACAGAACCTTTATATTCAATGTTTTAGAACCATACACTTACCAACGCTAAATTAAACTAAAGCCTTGTGTTTTTATAAATACTTACGGAACAAACCTTTCATTTCCCATCATCGTAATTTATAACCAAATAAAACCCCGCACCACTTATTCATGATTACGGGGCTTTATTATTTATAATTATTCCCTGTTAAAAATTCAAAATTCTAATACCCCGGATTTTGCTCTAAAACAGCTCCGGAATTGGCATCAATAGCTGTTTGTGGTATTGGCCAACGCACATGGTAATCTCGAATGCCATCTTTTGATTTTGGATTTAAACGACGGACCCTGTCCAGTAATGTTCCGGTGCGAACCAAGGTAAAGCGACGATGGTATTCACCAAGTAATTCCTTCGCCCTTTCATCAAGAATATAATCCATGTCAACATCGGCGGGATCAACAGGGCTTGCATTCGATCTGGCTCTCACAACATTAATACTTGTAGCAGCCTCTGTATTTTTGTTCTGGAGCATTTGTGCTTCAGCCAGCAATAAATAAGTTTCGGCCAAACGGATCTTATACCTGTCTTTCAGGTTACTCAGGAAATTAAGATCATCTGCTTTCCCGAAGTAAAATTTGGTAGTTGTTGGATACAGTTTCCCTAAATTTAACCATTCCTGTGTTATCTCAACTTTTTGTCCGAAATTATCTGAAGTAGGATCGTTATACCAATACTCTCTCTTGATATTATATTTTGAGGCCCTTATGTCTTGCGGTTCATATGAATCTAACCACCATTGCAAGGGAACCAGGCGCCCTATTCCGCGACCCCCCAGGGAATCGGCAAGCACCATTCCTGGAACTGCTGCATAATTTGGAACCCAGCCGCGTCGGGACCAATCGTTATGACCATCATCCTGACCACCTCCTCCAAGGACACTGTATTCCTGCTGCACGGCCCAAATAGTTTCAAGATTTCCCGATCCACGATTTTGATTATGCTCAATAAACAAGTCTGAATATACATCACCCGGCTCACCTGCTTTTTGCCCGAAACGCTCAGTCATTAGCTGATAGAGGCCTGAATTTATTATATCCTGAGCCGCCTGTTCTGCAAGATCAGGCTGCCCTGCCCAAAGGTAAGTTTCTGCAAGCATATGCTGGGCGGCTGCTTTTGCAATTTTCCCGTCAATCGCTCCCAAATCTGGCAGATGTTCCGCAGCAAATTTAAAATCTTCTATCATAAAATCGAGGATATCGGCAACCGGCTGGCGGGTATAATCCAAACGAAATGGTTTTTCCAGTTTATCGACAAGTGGCACATCACCAAAAAATGCAATAAGTGCACGATAATTATATCCCCTGAAAAAACGCGCTTCGGCTATCACACGATTCTTATCTTCGGGATAATCCCATTTTACATCAGGATTTTCAGCAGCTTCAATGATAAGATTTGCATTTCCAATGGCTTTGTAATAAAAATCCCAATGCCCGGCCACCTGTCCGTTCGTTGGGTGTATGTCATCTCCATAACTTTCGAAAACCGTGTAAAATGGAGTTGCATTTCCGGAAATACATATATCAGTACCTATGAAAAAGTGCATATAAGTCAGTCCGTTTCCGCCAGCCCATCCCCACTCTCTTTGTACCTGAATGTGCAAGCCGGTCAGGGTAGTCTCGAAACCTTTTGTGTTCATAAAAGTATTTTCGGGAGCTAAAAAACTCCGTGGTTTTTCTGTTAAATAATCATCTTCACATGAAGGAAGTAACAACGTTCCAACCAACATTAAAAACATGTATTTATATATTGTTCTCATTGTATATTGTTTTTTAGATTTAGAAACCAAGATTTATACCCACAACAATAGTTCTTGGATTTGGATAAGGCCCATCATAATAAGCGACATCTATTTTGTCAGCTTCAGGGTCGAATCCCAACCAATCAGTAAACGTATAGAGGTTTTGACCACTTAAGTAAAGCCTCAAATTTGCAATCCTCAGTTTATCCAATGTTTTTTTCGGGAAGTTGTAGGATAAGGATGCATTTTTAATTCTAACATAACTTGCGTCACGGTATGTTCCATGTCCTACAGGCTCCGTTATTCCCCGAGCTTTAAATTCATTACTTGGACGGTCCTCTCTCCAGTATGGAACATCAATATAAGTTCCTTCAATGTTATCTATTTTTAATATTCCCTGCACTGTATTAATAAAAACAGAAAGCGACCAGTTGCCATAAGAAAATATATTGGTCATTCCACCCACCCACGAGGGAAGCTGAGAACCCAGTATGATACGGTCATCAGCAGTCAATTTACCATCGGAATTTACATCTTCCAGTTTTGGAGAACCGGGTACTGTTGAGGGCATGTGTGAATCGGCAATATCATCACCTGTTTGCCATATTCCTACCATGTTATAATCATAAAAAACACGTAACGGTTCTCCAATAAACCAGTTGTTTGCCAAATCGTCCTTTCCATCACCCCGCAATTCCACAATCTTATCCCGGTTTAAAGAGAAATTCAGGTTGGTTGTCCACTCAAACTTGTTTTTCTGCATATTAATCGTATTCAGATTAAACTCAAAACCTTTGTTTTCAGTTTCTCCAATATTATACAAAATACTGGTATAACCATTCATTACCGGCAATCGACGTGTCATTAGAAGGTCGTTTGAATGACTCTGATAGTAATCCAAAGTACCTGAAATGCGACTATTCAGTATTACATAATCAATACCGATGTTAAAGGTAAACGTACTTTCCCATTTTAAGTCGGGATTACCTACTGTGTTCAATTCCAGTCCGTTAACGGTAACAGGATTATTCCCAAAAACATAGTTTCGGGTTCTGAACGCATCAAGCGTCTGATAGGGAGATATCCCCATATTCCCGTTTTCACCAAATGATACGCGAATTTTCAAATAATCAATAAATTTGAGTGATTCTGCATTCTGCATAAAACCCTCTTGGGTTGGAATCCAACCTAATGCAACGGACGGGAAAAAACCATACTTATTATTTTTACCAAAACCTGAATACCCATCACGACGACCGGTAGCAGTTAAGAAGTATTTATATTTAAAATTATAATTAATTCTTGCCATATATGATACCAGATCCGTCTCAGTCAGAGAAGAAAAAATCTCCTTACTATCAGCAGATTCCAAATATTGATATAAATTATCATCATTTATAAAGCCTCTTCCCTCCTGTTGGTATCTTTTCCTGGAAAAACTTTCACGACTGAATAAACCGGTAAAATTTATATGATGGTCACCGATATCTTTCGTATATTTTAAGATATTATCCCAGGTCCAACGCCTCTGGTTATCATTATTTGTCTCGGCAATTCCTTTAAACTGAAATCCATAATAAGTATATGATGGCCAATAATTGCCAATCTCTTGATTTCTGTAATCAAGACCATAATTCAAACGGTATGACAAACCTTCCAGGAATGGAAAATCAATTTCTCCAAAAAGAGTAACAATTGCCCTTTTTGCTACATTGTCGGAAGTTGATCCATCATTAGCGAATGGATTTGTATAAGCATAGAATGTGTTTGGAAATTCAGGGTAAAATGTATACCGTCCTGTATTGTCTTTTAACTGCCCATAAGGACTGATTCTCAGAGCATCTGCAAAATCCGGTAATTTACCGGGGAAATCCTCATCCTTCGAATATATAAAACCACTTAAATCTAAATTTGTCAACTGTAAATTAACACCTGTTTTTAACCAGTCGTTTATTTCATGGTCAATATTCGAACGTAATGTAACACGTTTCATTCCACTGTACTTCATAATTCCTTTCTGATCAAGAAAGCCAAGTGAAGTATAATAAGCCGTTCTATCAGATCCACCGGAAACACTTAGATTATGTTCGTGTTGAGGCGCAGTTCTCAGTACCAAATCCTGCCAGTCAGTTTCAGTTCCCGCATAATACTGGGGTAGCTCAGCGCTGTTTAAAATTGCTTCAGGAGAAAAATCGGTAACATTCCCTTTATTTTTGGCAACATCAACTTTAAGTTGAAAATACTGAGAACCATCCATCATATCTAGTATTTTCTCGGGGGTTTGCACTCCGAAATATCCACTGTAATTTATCTGAGGTCTGCCTTCTTTTCCTCTTTTTGTAGTAATAATAATCACTCCGTTTGCAGCACGAGCACCATAAATAGCTGCTGCTGAAGCATCTTTAAGTACGCTGGCAGACTCAATATCGTTGGTGCTAATGTCATTGAGATTACCCTCAAAAGGAATTCCATCTAAAATAATAAGTGGATTATTTGATGCGGATAGTGAATTTTCACCCCGAATACGAATTTGGGGGGATGCTCCGGGTGCTGACTGGGTATTTGCAACAACCAATCCCGGAATATTACCCTGAAGCCCTTGCAATATATTTGTATTGGGTATATCCTGCAGCTTTTCCGTTTTTATGGAAAAGATAGCTCCTGTTAAATCACTTTTTCTCAAGGTTCCATAACCAATAGCCACAACTTCTTCCAGTCCAATAATATCTTGAGCCATTGTTATATTGATTTCGGTTTGGTCACCAACTTTGATTTCTTGTGTAAGCATTCCGATAAAAGTAAATACCAACACAGCTTCTGGATCTTCCACTTCAATGCTAAAGTTGCCATCCACATCGGTAATGGTCCCGGTTAAGGTTCCCTTAATTATAATGTTAACCCCCGGAAGAGTATTCCCTTCTTCATCTGTTACTTTCCCGGTTATGGTTATTTCCTGCTGTATGGCAGTAATAAATGGTACCATTTGCTCATGTGAGGATAAGACTATTTGCCGGTCTATGACCAAATAAGCAATTTCGGTACCATTAAAAAGCTGATTGAGAGCATCGTCGATCTTATTGCCCTCCAGTTTAATGTTCACTTTTCTTGAAACATCGACCATTTTCGGACTAAAGAGAAAAAAGAACTCACTTTGATCCTCAATTTTATTGAGAACGTCTTCCACTGTGGCATTATTCATGTCAAGTGAAAGTTTAGTTTTTTGCGAATATGAGTCGATTGCAAAAACTTGCATAAACGTTAAGAGAAAAAGGAAAATTGATAATTTCATAATCCTTAAAATTTTTGTTGAAAGAAAAGAATTATTCTTCCTTTCAACAATGAATGTTTTTTTTTTCATAATTTTGTATTGATTAAAGGTTTAACTTTTCCCATAATTCGAGATGGGGGTTTTTTAATTACTTTTAATCGGGCAGGGAAGTGTAGTGGCACTTTACTGCTTTTTTCATTTTATTTTTTTCTCATAGGCAAAGGGTTTTAGGTTAATAATCAGGTTAATGTAATACGACTTTATTACTATTGTAACTAATCAGTCGAAACAAATCGAGCTCAAATTGAAGCCGATTTTATTGGAATACTGGAATATTGGAAGAATGCATGCCCTGTGAAATGCGATGAAAGAGCTATTTCTACAGGGGAATAATGTAAAAACTAAATAATTCTTCACACTGAAAAACAATATTCCAACATTTCCCGCATTCGCCCGCTTTCGCTTTCACTGCGTTACGGCAGACAAGCAGTATTCCATAATTCCATAATTCCATTTTTCCAAGTTCGTAGAAAGCTAATTGTATAATCTATAGCAATAATGAACTGATTATTAGTTGTTTATTTCTTAAGACTAATTATAACTTTTCTTTTGGAAAAGGTTCCGTCTTTCTGTTTGATCCTTGATGATATTGTATAATTTATCGGTGTTGCAATTTTTAACAGGTCTAATATCTGGGGAAGGGTTTCATCAACGAAAGTGGCAGTATAAGTGAACCTGGAGAGCTCCGGGTCTTTTATTAGGATATCAACATTGTACCAGCGGCTCAGCTTTTTAATTACAAAATCCAAAGGGTCATTCCTGAAGATTAATTTGCCGTTCATCCATGAAATATATTTATCCGGATTTTCATCAAGATATGTGAGTGTCTTTTCCTTTTTATAATAAATTGAGTGCTGTTTTGGGTTCATTTCAAATATCCGGTGGATTTTACCGTCATTAGTTTCTTTTTGCAGAATGATTTTGCCGGATTTTAACGTAGTTGCAATTACCTGATCATCGGGGTAGGCCATCACATTAAACTCCGTTCCTGTAGCAAGAATTTGAATTTCATTCGCTTCTACCAAAAAAGGTTTTTGGGGATTATGAGCAACCTGAAAATATCCTTCTCCGGATAGTTCAACTTTCCGGGTCGGACCTGAAAAGGTTTGTGGGAATTTCAGACGACTTCCATGGTTAAGCCATACTTTTGAACCGTCCGGCAATTCCAGAAAGATAGTGGATCCATAAGGAGAGGTAATTTCCGTGTATACAGGATGATATTCAGAAAGTCTTGGAAGGGTGGATGAATCCCGGATAGAAGTATATATTGTAAACGATAACAGAGGAATAAATAAGATCGCAGCAACTTTTGTTAAAAAGCGCATAAAAGTTTTCTTATGATTTTTCCGCAAGGGATATTTTGCTGTATCACTATATATCTTCCCGGAACGGGTTATATTCAAGCTATGGTGTACTTTATCAAGAATCCGTTCGAAATCGATCTGATTGGTTTCTTCCGGATCATCCGTATCATTCCAGATTTGCTTCAGAAAAGCCCGGCCATCAATTGTGCCGGCGGCACCCTCAAACCATTTGATAACTTCGTCCAGTTCTTCCGGTGTACATTGATTTTTGATAAAACGAATAAAAAGAGCTTTTTGCATTATTGAATTAATTAATTACCTTTTAAATTAAAGCACTTTCCCCCGTAAGGGAAAGTGCTTAATTCAACCCTAAAATTAACCTAAACCTAAATTTTAAGAGGTTCATAGATTAATACTACGCTGGCAGGAAACAATACCACTACCTCAGGCAGAGGTTTTTTTGAAAAAAGAGTGAAGAATCTTATAATGTACTTGTAGTGAATGTATTAGGATATAGAATAGTTATAGTTAAAATTTTCGTTGCTCACGAGTTGGATGTGGTTAATAGTCTGTGGTAGTGATTAACATTAGGGAGTAATGACGTGAGCGCAGCGAATAAATGACGCGAAGGCGAACGTTTGGCGAAGCCAAACCTCACGAGCAGGTTTGAGCGAAGGAAAGTGGGAGCGAGTAACTAAGCATGAGCTTATGACACTCGCGTCAGCGAGTAAATGACCAAAAAAGAACATTATTAATTTGAGATGCAGTTAATTGATTTAATAATCGCTGTTTTAATTTGCAATCTACAGAAACAGGTAATAGAATAAAAGGGACATAACAGACAAACCACCCAGTTTTTCCCTTAAAAACCTCAGGGCTTTTACCATATGGTTTTCCACAGTGTTAACAGAAATGGATAACTTATCGGCAATTTCGCGGTAGGAAAGACCTTCTTCACGGCTTAGAAGATAAATTTGTTTTTGTCGTTCAGGAAGCTGATCAATTACACCTTCTGCTTTTTCTTTAAGTTCTGAAAATTCAATTTCATCGGTTACTGAATTTTGCTGTAGGGGCTCTTGTATAGACTTGAGATGATTAACAAAGGATGCTTCTCTAAGTTTTTTCCGAAAAAGGCTTATTGAAGTATTATAGGTAATTGTAAATAAATAAGATTCGAAAGATAAATATTCATCGATTTTATTC
>Ga0209986_10000468_pt1 | contig 38471 bp, 33 predicted proteins | sample BlataG_FD_183168 | JGI IMG/M metagenome (GOLD analysis project Ga0209986, IMG submission 183168) | Deep subsurface microbial communities from Black Sea to uncover new lineages of life (NeLLi) - Black_00105 metaG (SPAdes) (version 2) | ecosystem: Environmental > Aquatic > Marine > Oceanic >... | reverse complement strand
CTTTATGCCCATTGCGAGGAGCGAAGCGACGCGGCAATCTCATTTAATTGCAACTATTTAGAGATTGCTTCGCTATCGCTCGCAATGACAATTTTTTGTAACATTATTTAGGGAACGTTGTACTAGTTAACAATATTGTTTACTGTTCAGGATGTGTTTAAATATCCCTTAACATGAAGGCTGCTGGGAACTATAGAAAAGGACGCAGGAAGCTTTCCAAGTTGTTCTCCATCTAACTCTACCAGAACATCTTCCTCACTCTCAACAGGAATGGCTTCAATCGTTCTCCCTCGAATCAGAGAAATTTTGGGATGCGAGAGATGTGTACCGGAAAATATTTTCCAGCCATATCGAATAAATTCCAAAAGCTTCATTCCTTTTACTAAAACGAAATCAAATAGCCCATCATTCAAGCTTGCTTCTGGAGCTATTTTCATGCCTTTGCCAAAAATTCTCCCGTTAGCCACAGCTCCCATAAAGTATTCATCATCTGGAATTTCCTTTTCGTCTATCTTTATTTTTATTCTTTTATTTTTATAACTGATTATTGTTGAGAAAAGACATCTCAAGTAGGAAGAAGCTTTTCTTTCCATTCTTTTTTGGTTAACTTTTTTAACAACTTCTCCGCCTATGCCAAAATCAGCAACATTAAGAAAGAATCTTTCCTCTTCTTGACCTGAGTGAGATTTAAAAGTAACTCTTCCTACATCTATTTTAGGGGAAGGTGCCTGGGCGATAATCTCTAATGAATCTTTAAGTCCAGAGGGGATATTCAAACTTTTAGTAAAATCACAGCCAGTTCCAGAGGGAATAATTCCCAGTGTTGTTTCGGGATTAATAATCTTTTTGTCCTCATAGAAACCATTGGCAATTTCGTTCATAGTTCCATCCCCGCCAACTCCAACAATCAACTCAGTCCCTTCTTTTATAGCGGCTCTGGCAATTTCAATAGCTTGAAAAGGCCTTTCGGTGAATTCATACTTAAATTCTCTAATAAAAATCTGCAGAGCTTCTTTTATTTGTTTCCATTTCTTTCTAGTTCGACCCTTGTCTGATTCAGGGTTGATGATAACTTGTGTTTTAAGAAGCATTTATGATTTTTGTTCTGAGGATGAAGTTTTTTTACCAAAAAGAGAAATACCTATTATTCCGCCTAAAAGTCCGAGAACAGCAAAAATGACTGCAGAAATCACCAAGTTGAGCATAAAAAAAGGAAGATCTAATCCAGCTCCTCTATCAAACCATGATTCCCATCCAGAAGGCATTTCTTCTGTATATTCTGTAAATCTTTCCATTATCCTGAGGATAAATTGCCTGTTTACAGCGTAAAGAGGAATACTAATAAGTGCATGAACAACAGCGGCTATAATTCCTGAAAAAATTCCGATTATAGCCCCATCTCCAGCGCCTAAAGTAACAGATGAATCCTTTATGAAAAGGTATGAGGCTAACATTGCTCCTCCAATAATCCAGAGGCAGCAGAGGCAGTTTAAAAAGGGAATTCCTGATAACACCCCAGCTATTGCACCACCTATCAAAGCTGGCGTAAACATTCCTGGCTTTTGATTGCTCATCCTTCCTCCATTTAAATAGATTTTTCTTATTTTATTTTGTTTTATATAAGAATTTCAAGATGTTTTTTTCATGATGAAGGTATTTGGGAATGTTTTCGCTCAAGTAAAGATTTTTAACGCCATTAAAATTCCTTTTTCAACTTGCCTTGTTTTTGGATCTGATGCCAGTGAAAAGATCTATTATTCCAACTATAAAAAAGAAAGGAAGAATAATTCCCCAGAGAAATCCTATTATAAATCGGGGTATGTTTGGAGTTATCCAAAGGCGAAAAAAATTGCCTAACGTGTCAAATACAATTGGAGAAGATATGAAGATAAAAATTCTTGTTTTAGGCAAGGTTGTGTTGGATAATCTCTTTAATAAAGGATAAAGTAAAAATCCTATAAGAAAGCCAAAGTAAATACCAAAACAACGGCTGCAGACAGCAAGGGGATGTCCAAAAAGGAAAAGTGAGCGGGAAGAAATTTGGTGGCAGATTGGGGAAAAAATTGTGTAAACTAAAACATTCAACCTTAAAGATTGGCTTTTTAGATAGGGTGCCAGTAAAATTAGACCTAACCAAATAATAATTCCGCCAAAGGTTAAAAAATATATAGTTAAAGCCTTTTTTTCTTTTTGCTGACTTTTCATTGTTTTATTAATACTGGAATCCTTAACAGTATTTTTTTAATCTGAGGTAAGACAGATAACCAACAAGAATAAGGAAATTTATAGTAATTATGGACCAGGACATAAAGGAAGAATAAAGTTTTTTGCCTAATATGTCATAAAGGGAAAAAAAGATAATGAAAAAATTGATAACAAGCAAGCTTCTCCAGAGTTTTGAGTATTTAAAGAAATTATGAAGAATAATCATTACTCCCAAGGCAGAGGAAATAAGAGTATAATCCCATCCGAGAGGAGAGACAAGGGGAATAAGGATAAGAAGGATGGAGCTGTCCAAGAGAGAGGATTTGGGTATTTTTAAACCTTTAAAAAAAATAATTAATAGAAAGAAAGCAAGAAAAATAACAGTTGTTACATAGAGACAAAAAGAGACATTTACACTATCTGTCCATTTCGTAAAGAAGGCAATAATTGAGATGTTATCCTGAGAGTTAAAGAGGATAGGGGTAGATTGAGAGAGAAGCGATTTCCATTCCATATGGACTAGCACGTTTCCTTTGATTCCATAAAATAAAGCAGGAGTAAAAAAGGCCATGATTAAAAAAAGAATTCCTGAACTTAAAGTTTGCCATTTTTTCTTTATCAAGAAATAAGGAAAAAATATAAAAGCATAGGGTTTTAAGGATGCAGAAAACCCCCACAACAACCCTATGACAATTTCCCTCCATGAGGAAGATAAATTCTCTCTACTGATCATTAAATAAACCATTATGGTCAGAATAAAAATAATCACAGCATTTATCTGTCCCAGCTGGATTTCCCTGAGGAAATACCTGGCTAAGATTAAAAAAGTAAAAACTGGAAGTAAAGAAGAAACTTTAGGCTCTGAGATAATAAGTCTTTTGGAGAAATAGAGAATAAATCCTGTTGAAAGGAGAATAATCAAGTACCAGATGCTTTTAGCAGCAACTAAAGGGAGATAGGATAAGGGTAAATAGATAAGAGCTGAAAAAGGCGGATATTTAAATTGGAAGTGACCATCTTCGGTTCGGTAAAGAGTTTCGTCTGCTCTGATTCTTTCTCCAGCTCTATAATTTACTTCAAAATCAATCATTTCATTTTTTACTTTAAATAAGAAAAGGGCAGAAAAGATAAGGATTAGGAAAATTAACAGCCAAAAAGAACGATTTTTTAAAATCATGGCTTTTCAAGGCTATCTAAGCCTTTAGAATTTGTCAATTCTAAAAATTACTGGAGTTTCATAAAAATTTTCTACTATTTTTCTAATTTGGTATCGTGTATCAGACTAACAAACTCGAAAACAAAACAAAGGAGTCAGGTAAAATGTAATAATGCAAGACTTACCCTCCTACACTTCACAGTTGCTTGATTTTTTATATAAATTTTCTTGATATTTTATATCTTGATATTTTATATAAGGATAATATTGTCATTGCGAGGAACGAAGTGACGCGGCAATCTCATCTTCATTTACATTATTTTTACATTAATACAAAATAATCATTTAGATCAATATAATCGGGTTTGAAAAATTAATCACCTACATAAATGATAAAAAGGTGAGATGGCCACGTTCCCTTTGGTTGCTGGCAATGACTTATTATCAAGTAACTTTGGGACAATGCTTAAAAATTAGTTTATGTCTCAAAATCAGGTGATATAAAGAGATATACATACAATTATAATTTGTAATGGCAGAAAGCAAACAAAATTACCAGAAAGTAATATTTGACAGGGTACCTCTTAAGAGTTAAATTGTTTTAGAATAAAAGATGATAGATTTTAACTTGAGATTAAGGAGGAAGTAATGAGAATAAGCAAAAAAAGGGGTATTATTTTTTTAATATTACTTATTTTTCCCTTAATAATACTTTTTTCTCAAACTGAAGAAGCAAAGAGAATTTTGGAACAGAACAGTAATGGAGTTATCTCTCTTGTGGCTTACGGAGAGAATAAAATTGAAGTTTCCAGAGGTGCTGGGTTTTCAGTAAAAAACAATGAACTTATCATTACTTGTTACGATTTGATAAGCAATGCTTATGATGTCCAAGGCAGAAATTTCAAAGGAAAAAAGGTAAAAGTTGAAGGAATTATTGCTGTTGACAAGAATCTGAATATAGCTCTTTTAAAGATAAAAGGCAAAGTTCCAGCTCTTGCCTTAGGAAATTCAGATGATTTGGAAATGGGAAAGAGAATTTTTGCACTGGGCAGTAAAGAAGATAAAGAAATAACAGTTTCAGAAGGAACAGTGCTAAATTTCATTGAATTTATGCCTAATCAAAGATTGATCAAAGCCACTTTCTCAACTCAAGAAGGATTTAGTGGTGGACCTCTATTAGGTTTGGAGGGACAGGTATTAGGATTAAATATTAATCTCGAAAGAGAATTACAATTTACTATTCCTATTAACAAAGTAAAATCATTGATTAAGAAAGGTAAAGCGATAAATTTAAAAAATTGGTCCCATGAAGATTACTTGTCGTCCCTTGAAGGGGCATTTCTTGCAGGAAGCCTATTTGCTTTTATAGACAGGCCAGGAAGTGCCAGAACTTATTTAGAAAAAGTGGTTAAACTCAATCCTGATAATATCGAAGCCCATTCCCATTTAGCATCTGTTTACACCAAGTTAAGAAGTTATGAATCGGCTGTTGTTTCTTACAAGAAAATTATCCAATTAGATGAAAAAAGAGATTATGCTCATTATGGTTTAGGACTCGTTTATAAAAAAAAGAAGCGATATGAAAATGCAGTTTCTTCTTTAAAGAGAGCTGTAGAGCTCAATCCTAAAAATATTGAAGGATATTATCAATTGGCAATAACCTACGAAGAACTTAAAGATTTTGCCAAGGCTGCAGAGATGTATAAAAATTACCTCAGCTTAAAACCAGAGTCAAGTTGGGCTGGATATCTCCGATTAGGAATTTGTTATTTTGAACTCAGCCAATTTGAAAATGCCATTGTTGCTTTTAAAGAAGCAACAAAAGAGAAACCTGATGATCTGAAGACTAATTACAATTTAGCTGAGACTTATCAAAATGCTGGTCAGTACAATGAGGCAGAAAAAACTTACAAACACCTTATTCAGGTAAATCCAAAGGGAGCAATAACTTATTATGGTAAGATTGTTCAAATGTACGATGGAGCTGGGATATTTGAGAAGGCAATAGAAGCAGCCAAGAAAGTAATCGAACTTAAACCAGATTCTGAATTAGCTGTCTATAACCTCGGTGTTATGTATTCTAAATTGGGAAAATATACAGAAGCTATAGAGACTTTTAATCAGGCGGTATCAATCAGACCTGATTATGATTTAGCTTATTATAATATTGGACTGAACTATTTTAATTTGAAAAAATTCAAAGATGCTATAGGAGCTTTCAATAAATTCGTAGAAATAACTCCTGATAGTGCAGATGCTTGGTATAACATTGGTGTTGGCTATATGCAGCTTAAAAAGTTTGAACCTGCTCTCAAACCCTTAAGAAAATGTATCGAGTTAAGACCTGGTTATGGTGTGGCTCATTACAACCTTGCCATCTGTTATTTAAACCTCAAGGACAACTATAGTGCCAAGCAAGTGTATAAGACACTTTCTGCTATTGACCCTGCTCTTGCCCAAAAGCTTAAGAAGTATATACAATAAATAGCGAGATTTTCAGGATAAAAGGGCCATTTCCTTGGAGAAGAGAGGTAGTGTAATTGACAAAATAATTGTAATTATGTTAATTTAAGCCTTAGTTTTATATTAAAAAATTCACATAAAAATAATCTTTTATTAAAAACCAGACTGAAAAGACGAAAAGGATTGCCTAATAAATTAACTGGATAGGAACATGCGGGCAGGTGGCGAAATTGGCATACGCGCTAGGTTTAGGACCTAGTTCCTGATGAGGGAGTGCGGGTTCGAATCCCGCTCTGCCCATTTATATTATCTTACCCTGTAGAAGAATAAGAAAAAGCTTGGTTTAAAGTGGTTATAAAATAATGACCGAAAATAATAAAGAAGAAAACAAAACAAAGAGTAATCTTAAGACTATTAGTCAATGCAAGAGAGAAATTGAACTTGAAGTACCATCTAAGGTAGTTAATGAAGAATTTCAGAAAATTATCTCTCAATTTTCCTCTCGTGCTAAAATTCATGGTTTCAGACCAGGCAAAGCACCTAAAGAACTGGTTAAAAGTATGTTTTATTCAGAAATCGAAAGATCTCTCTTGGATTCCATCCTTCCAAAAGTCCTGAATGAAGAACTAAAAACTCTAAACCTTAATCTTATAAATGTGCCCATCGTCAAAGATCTTCATTTTAAGGAAGGAGAGCCTCTTCGCTTCAAAGCATACTTTGAAATTTGGCCTGATTTTAAGCTTCCTGTTTATAAAAAAGTAAGAATAAAAAAGAAAGAAGTTACAGTAACTGAAGAAGAATTGAATCAATATCTTAGTACCCTTCAGCAGAGATCTGCTGAATATATTCCTATTGAGGGTAGGGGAGTAGTGGATGGAGATTATGTTTTGGTTGAGATAAAAGGAAAAGACCTTGAATTAAATAAATTTTTGCCGAATGAAAAAGTTCTTATTAAAGCAGGCCATCCAGATAATGAAAAACTTCTTAATGAGAACTTGCTGGGATTAAAGGTGGCTGAAGAGAGAAAATTTGTTCTTAATTATGATCAAAACTATCAAAACAAAAAACTTGCAGGAAAAAAAATTGAATATAATTTAAAAGTTATCTCTATAAAAGAGAAAAACCTTCCAAGATTAGATGATGATTTCGCCAAAGAACTTGGAGAATATGACAAGTTGGATGATTTAAAGGAAAAGTTAAAAAAAGAGATACAGATTTCAAAAGAAAATGCTGCAAAAAGAGAAATTGCAGAGGAAATTATTGAAAATATTTCTGACAACCTAAATGTCGAACTTCCTGAGACTTTGGTTGAAGAAGAAAATTTATCCTTGTTGAAACACCGGCTTTCGCAGCTTCCCCAAAAAGAATTTAAGAAAGAAGACATCAAGGCTTTAAAGGAAGAAGGGAAGAAACAAGCTGAAAAAAACCTTAAAAATCATCTTATACTAAAAAAAATTGCTGAAGTTGAAGGATTTAAAGTATCAGAAGAAGAAGAAAACCAAGAATTAAAGGCAATTGCCAAAGCAAATAATATTCCTTTGGCAAAAGTAATAGACAGTATAAATAAGGAGGGAAGAAAGGAAGAACTTAGAAATAACATCTTGTTTAAAAAGACAGTTGACTTTTTGGTAGAAAAGGCTATAATAAAATAACAAGGTCTTGTATGACATTAATCCCCTTTATTGTAGAACAGGATGGAAAATCCGAGCGTGCCTATGACATATATTCCCGGCTGCTCAGGGATAACATAATTTTTGTCGGGACTGAAATAAATGATGATGTTTCCAATTCAGTCATTGCTCAAATGTTATACTTGGAGGCTGAAAATCCTGAGAAAGAGATATCCCTTTACATCAATTCTCCGGGAGGAAACATTACTGCTGGATTAGCCATTTACGATACTATGCAATTTATTAAATCTGATTTATCCACTATTTGTGTAGGTCAGGCTGCAAGTATGGCAGCTGTTCTTCTCGCCTCCGGGGCACCAGGAAAACGTTATTCTTTGCCTAACTCCCGGATTATCCTCCACCAGCCTTTTGGTGGATTCCAGGGAAGTGCTACTGATATTGCCATCCAGGCTAAAGAGATTATTAGAATAAGAGAAAATATAAATAATATTTTGGCTAAACACACTAATCAAAAACGAGAAAAGATACAGGGTGATATTGACCGTGATTTTATCATGACTCCTTCACAAGCTAAAGAATATGGAATAATAGATAAAATAATTAATACCCGAATACCACCAAAAAAATAAGTTCTTTTGTTTTTTTTCCCTGAAGCAATGGTATAAAGAATTTTAACCATGAATGATAGATATCAAAGAAAAATTAGTTACAGGGTTAAATGTTCTTTCTGCGACCGCAGTCAATCTCAAGTAAAGAAGTTGATTGCAGGACCAGAAAACGTTTATATCTGTGATAATTGTATAGAAGTTGCTCACTCTATAATTCTTTCTGATAAGTTAAAAAAAGATGAAAGAAGGCCTTCAATAGATTTTCCAAGCCCTTTAAAGATTAAAATTGCCCTGGATGAATACATAATAGGTCAAGAAAATGCAAAGAAAAAAATTTCCGTTGCTGTTTATAATCATTATAAACGGATTCATTTTAAAAAAGAAATTAAGGATGTGGAGTTAACTAAAAGCAATATTCTTCTTATCGGTCCCACTGGAACTGGAAAGACCTTAATGGCCCAAACTCTTGCTAAAATCTTATCCGTACCTTTTGCCATTGCTGATGCCACTTCTCTTACTGAAGCAGGTTATGTTGGAGAAGATGTAGAGAATATTATTCTCAAGCTTTTTCAGATAGCTAAAGGAAATATTGATAAGACTCAGAAAGGGATTGTTTACATCGATGAAATTGACAAAATAAGTCGAAAGAATGACAGCCCTTCTATTACCCGTGATGTTTCAGGAGAAGGAGTTCAGCAGGCATTACTAAAGATTATCGAAGGTACTATAGCTAATATTCCTCCTCAAGGAGGGCGAAAACATCCTTACCAAGAATATTTACCTATTGATACAACAAACATTTTATTTATTTGTGGAGGTGCTTTTATCGGCCTTGATAAAATCATTTCTCATAGAATTGGAAAATCAGCAATAGGTTTTAAATCAAACTTAAAAAGCAAAAAAATCGAATCTCTTGAGTCCATTTATGATCATTTACTGCCGCAGGACCTGATAAAGTATGGTCTCATTCCAGAGCTTGTTGGTAGGGTTCCAGTAGTAGCAAATTTCTCTGATTTAGAAGAAAAAGATTTAATAGAAATTCTTACCAAGCCAAAGAACGCCATTATAAGGCAATTCCAGAAACTTTTTTTAATGGAGGGGGTCAAGCTGCAGTTTACTAAAGATTCCCTTGCGGCCATTGCTCGAAAATCCATCGAAAAAAAATTAGGAGCCAGAGGCTTGAGATCTATTATTGAAGATTTAATGCTTGATATTATGTTTCATCTGCCTTCTTCAAAAAAGTCAGATATAATAAAAATTACCCAAAATATGGTTGAAGATAAAGAGTTAAGTTTTGAATCATTAAAAAAAGTCGCAGGAGCATAGAGATGAAAGACTCTAACAACTATCCAGAAGTCATAAAAAGCATTCCGTTGATTCCTTTGAGGGAAATGGTCGTTTTTCCTTCCACCTTGGTTCCTTTTATTATCGGACGCCCTTCTTCTATCCAGGCTTTAGAAAAGGCTATGGAAAAAGACAAAATGATTTTTCTCTCTACTCAGATGGATGCTGCTATGGATAATCCCACCCCAAAAAATATTAATTCTGTAGGTGTAATAGCAAAAATTGTTAGAGCAATAAAAACTAATGATAAAAATATTAAGATCATTATTGAAGCTAAGAGAAGAGCTCGAATTATTGAGTTTTTGAGTAGCTATCCTTTCTATCAAGTTTTGGTAAAGGAATTAAAAGAAGTTGAATATGCCGGTCCAGATATAAGAGATCTTTTAAAGAGAATTTTGATTCTTTTTGAGGATTATTTAAAACTTAGTCATAATGCTAGTTTCGATTCAATTATTCCAGCTTTGAAGGATAATACTCCTAATAGGATTGCTGATATTATATCTTCCCACCTCTATTTACCATTAGAGGAAAAACAAAACTTATTGGAAACAGTCAATAGTTTGGAAAGGCTGCGGAGGCTCAATTTTATAATTGAAAATGAAATCTTAAAGATACATTCAAAATTGAGAAAAGATGGAAAGAAACCAGGCCGGAGTAAGTTGCCCTTCAGTGATTCAGGACAAAAAATTTTCCCCTCAGGCATGAATTTCAGGAAAGAAGAGCAACCCAATGAAATAGAAGAGCTAAAAGAGAAGGTAGCCAAGGCTAAAATGCCAAAAGATGCAGAGGAAAAATCTTATAAAGAAATAGAAAGGTTGGAATCAATGCCACCAATGTCAGCTGAGGCAACAGTTTGTCGAAATTATTTGGACTGGCTTATTTCCTTACCCTGGAATAAAAAATCAAGAGAGAAAAGAGACCTAAAGAAATCTGAAAGAATTTTAAATGAAGATCATTACGGCTTAGAAAAAGTAAAAGAAAGAATTTTAGAATACCTTTCCATTCGCCAGCTGGTGAAAAGTCCAAAAGGAGTTATTTTAGGTTTCATAGGTCCTCCAGGAGTAGGGAAGAGCTCACTTGGTCGTTCTATTGCTCGAGCAACGGGAAGGAATTTTGTCCGTCTTTCCCTTGGTGGAGTTAGAGATGAGGCAGAAGTTAGAGGTCACAGGAGAACTTATATAGGAGCCTATCCTGGAAGAATTATCCAGATGATCAAAAGAGCTGGAACTAAAAATCCTGTATTTTTACTTGATGAAGTAGACAAGATGAGCATGGACTTTAGAGGTGATCCTGCCGCTGCCCTGATGGAAGTTTTAGATCCCGAGCAAAATAATACTTTTCTTGATCATTACATAGATACGGACTTTGACCTTTCTCAGGTGATGTTTATTGTCACTGCTAACATGCTTGAACCTGTACCAAGGCCTCTCCAGGACAGGATGGAAATAATGCGTCTACCTGGCTACACAGAAGAAGAAAAACTTCAGATTGCTAAAAGATTTCTCCTGCCCAAACAGATGAAAGCTCATGGTCTAAAAGATCATAATCTTAAGATTGAAAACAAAGCTTTTATAAAACTTATTCATGAGTACACAAAGGAGGCTGGAGTTAGAAATATAGAAAGGGAGATAAATTCTATCTGCCGTAAAATTGTAAAAAAAGTTGTTGTTAAAGGAAAAAATTTCAAGGAGAATATAACTACCAAAAATTTAGAAAAATACCTTGGAATTCCCAAGTTTAGGCGCTCAGAAATAGATAAGATAGATGAGATTGGTGTGGCTATCGGTATGGCCTGGACAGAATTTGGTGGCGAGCTCTTAACCATTGAGGCAACTAAAGTCTATGGAAGAGGAAATTTCACTTTAACAGGTCAACTTGGAGAAGTCATGCGAGAATCGGCTCAAGCAGCTTTCAGCTATGTTAGAGGAAAGATTTTTGAATTAAACATTGCCAAGGATTTGCATAAGAAATTTGACATTCATATTCATGTTCCTGAAGGTGCTACACCAAAAGAAGGACCTTCGGCAGGAATAACTATTGCAACCTCTATCATTTCTCTTTTAACAGAGATCCCTGTTAACAAAAAAGTTGCCTTGAGCGGTGAAATCACCCTGAAAGGCAAGGTGCTCCCTGTTGGAGGCATAAAAGAAAAATTATTAGCTGCCCATAGAGAAGGGATAAGAGAAATTATTCTTCCTATGGATAATCAACCTGACTTGAAGGATATTCCAAAGAACATAAAGGAAGATATGACGGTTAATCTTGTTGAAAATATGGATGAAGTCTTTAAAATTGTCTTAAAAGATGAATTACCCCAGAAAAGAAAAAAACAGAAGGACAAAATTACAATTTCCTCTGAAAAACCACCTCTAACCAACTGATAATAAATTAATTAGAGGTTTTTTCTTTCCATAAAAAATATTAAATTAAATAACAGAGAGGTATAGAATGAAAGAATATGATTTAGTTGAACTTGAAGGAAAAAAAATGCCAGAATTATTAAAAATATTTAGTGCAGTAAATATTTCTGATGATGAAATCGAAGATACAAACAAGCACAGTCTCGTATTTAAAATTTTAGAGGCTCAAGCCAAAAAAAACGGGTTACTTTTCTCTGAAGGAGTCCTGGAGTGTCTTGATGACGGTTTTGGTTTTCTAAGAGCTCCTGAATTCAGTTACTTGCCAAGTCAAGATGATATCTATGTCTCACCATCACAGATTAGAAAATTCAGGCTTAGAACAGGAGATACAATATCTGGAATTGTTCGTCCACCTAAAGATGGAGAGAAATATTTTGCTCTTATAAAGATTGAAGCCACTAACTTCATTCATCCTGATGTCGTTTTTGAAAAGAGAAGAAACATCCAATTTGATAATCTTACTCCATTATATCCTTTTGAGAAGATTAAACTTGAGGATGGAAATAATAAGAATTTGAATGCAAGAATCATGGACCTTATGACTCCTATTGGAAAAGGACAGAGAGGATTAATTGTTTCTCCTCCAAGGGCAGGAAAGACAACTCTTTTAAAAACAATAGCAAAATCAATTGAAAAAAATCATCCGGAAATAATTTTAATTGTATTATTAATAGCAGAAAGGCCTGAAGAAGTTACAGATTTCCAGAGAAGTATTAATGCAGAAGTTGTTGCTTCCACTTTTGATGAGCCGCCAATAAGAAACGCGCAAGTTGCAAATATTGTATTACAGAAAGCTAAAAGATTAGTTGAATTGGGAAGAGATGTAACCATATTATTAGATAGCATAACAAGATTAGCTCGTGCTCATAATGCAATAATTCCTCCTTCAGGGAAAGTGTTATCTGGAGGAATTGACGCAAATGCGTTGAATAAACCAAAAAAGTTTTTTGGTTCAGCAAGAAAGGTAGAAGAAGGCGGAAGTTTAACAATATTGGCTACAGCACTTGTTGATACAGGAAGCAGAATGGATGAAGTAATTTTTGAAGAATTTAAAGGAACAGGTAATTTAGAAATAAACTTAGATAGAAGGCTTGTAGATAAAAGAGTATTTCCTGCTATTGATATTAAAAGATCTGGAACGAGAAAAGAAGAACTTCTTATTGATGAAAAAGAACTAAACAGGATATGGATTCTTAGAAAAGTTCTAAGTCAGTTAAATGAAGTAGAAGCAATGGAATTATTATTAGAAAAAATAGCAAAAACAAAAACAAATAAAGATTTTTTGAATGCAATGAGTAAAGGTCTGTGAATAAATAAATGGAAAAGACAATAAAAAAATTAACTTATGAGGAAGCCAAAAAGAATGACATCGAATACTGGAAATCAAAAACACCAGAAGAAAAACTCGATACTCTTCAATCTCTAAGAGAAATATACTATAAATGTAAAAATGAGAGTCGAAAAAGATTTCAAAGAGTTCATCGCATTATTAAACAGTAATAACGTCCGCTACCTGATAATTGGGGGATTTGCCTATAGCTTTTATGCGGAGCCGCGCTTTACTAAGGATATTGATATTTTCATCGAATTATCAAAGGAAAATGCTCAAAAAATAATTAAGGCCATCAAAGATTTCGGTTTTATTGATGTCGGCTTAACTGATAAAGATTTCCTGAAAACAGACCAAATCATTCAGCTGGGAGTTACTCCTCTAAGGATTGACATTGCGACATCAATAAAAGGGATAGATTTCCAAAACGCCTGGAAAAATCGGGTCATCGGCCGCTACGGAGACACTAAGGTATATTTCATATCCAAAGAAGACTTAATAAAGAATAAACGGGCTTTAGGAAGAAAGCAAGACCTCGCCGATATTGAAAAATTAGAAAGAATCTAATTCTATACTCTATTTTAAGTTTACCACTTCGGAATCATGGGGAAAATTTAAATCATCGCAAAATCCTTAAAGGCGATTGTTAAAAGAGCTCACATGTTAGGAATTGTTTCAGACTTCTTCTACCGAAATTTCCTGGTAATGCTGAATCAGAAAGGATGGAAGAAAAAAGAATCCGCAGAGTATGAGGGTAGGGAAGAGGCGATACGTTTCAGACAACTTCTCCATTATGCCCTAATTACTCTAAGCCGAGGTGCAGAACTGGCCAACATGAGCTTTTCAGACCTTCAAGAAGGCGTTCGGCTTGCCGTATAATGATTTTTTTTAACTTTGTTTATGTAATATCCCCCTCAAAATCACCTTAAGCGGTGATTTACATGAATTATAAATTGCGTAATACTTAATATGTGGCCTTGTTTTTGTAAGGGAGGTTGTTGCGGAGTCAAATTGCATGAACAAACTTGCATCATTAAAATCCATATCTACTCCAGTTCAGCAAAATTTGACATTCGCAAATTATCCGACTAATAATATTTACGGAGATGTCAGTATAAGGAGGACACTATGAGACTTATCGATGTTCTTGATACTATTAATCAGATCGAGAAGAGCGCTTTTTTAAAAATTTTAGATGGTTTTTGTAGCGATCTTAGAAAATCAAAGCCCAAAATCGATAAAATATTATCTAAAGGGGATGGACAGCTTAAAAATGTGGATGATGAAAACATCGTTCAACTTTTCGTACTTCTTTCTATTCGATATAAAAAACACCTTCAAGAAAAAATCAAATTCAGTGATTATCAGCTCGATATTCTAGTGGATATTCTTATCAGGGACGGAAACTCAATGATGTCAAGGGAATGGTTCCTAGAACTTTACAACAAAGAGCATGCAAAGCTAGAATCAAACATCAAAAATTTCAAAAGACTTCTAGAGAATGGAGACGGAGATTTAGAGGAACAGCGGAAAAGAGATTACCAAATATATAAAAACTGCGTACAAACTGCCTATGTAAATGATCTCATCCGGAATCAGGAAAAACAGCTTTCCTGGGAAGAAAAATCCATTCTTCAAACTCTGGAAAAAAATCTAGAATTGTCAAATGAAGAGGTCAGGTGGATTTCCCATACTGTAATCCCTTTAGAAAAATTTAAAGTTGATGATTTGTTGAATGAATTGAAGGAATCCGGAATCATCTTTTTCAATAGAAAAACAAACACTTTATACGTTCCTGATGAGTTTATTTGGTTATTGAGAGAAATTGCTGGAATAGAGCTTCCCAATAAATTCCTAAGGCGGATTCTGAAAAATCTAAGCAACCCCGAGATCAACCTCATAACGAAAAAACATAGTATCAATAGAAAATGGAGCAGGAAAAGGAGAATTCAGGAGATTTTAAATCAAGGAATTAGCGCCACAAATTTGCTTACTGAAATTATATTCTGGCCAGGAACATCCAAAACTGACAAATCCAAAAGGCTTCATACACTCATGGAGAAGGGGCTTGAGGTGGATATTGAAAAATTTGGACGTTCTCTTGAAGAAAAAATCGCGAATTTGATTAAATATTTCAATGATCTCGAGAAGGAAGACACGATTAGCCTTTCCCGTGATGGCTTTAACAGCCTTTTAAAAGATCTGATAGGCACCTTCCAAAAAATCAACGACAAAATAAAAGAAGAATTCGAGCTTCAAGATGATAGCGTGATGTCTTCTGAATTGCTGAACAAATATAACATCAAGCCTAGAGATATACTCTATCTTTTTATCCGAGATGAGCTTCTAAAATTTTGCAAAGGTCATAACATTAAATCAAGAGGAAATTTAGTTAAAAATATCATCGAAAACTATAGGGACATTGATGATCTTTATATCGAAAATTTTGATGCGATCGGACGAAGAGACTTAAAAACGTTGCACGAGAAGGGGCTGTTTGTCAAAGAGATCGAATTAGGGTTGTTGTATGAAAAAGTCACACAAAAAATATTCAAAAGATTGGGATTCAATACAGACAATAAATTAAAAAATAGAATCAATACCAGTCGCCATAAAATTGATGTATTAATAAATCTTGGAAATCAAGATCTCATGCTAGTCGAATGCAAAACAAAAAAAGAAAAAGAATATAACCAATATACAGCAGTTTCAAGACAACTGAAATCTTATGTGAATCTCTGTGAAAAGAAAAATTTTCATGTGACTAAAGCAATAATCGTGGCAAATGAATTCTCTGATGATTTCATTGGAGCGTGTGAATATAATTATGAACTTAATTTATCTCTTCTGACTTCAAAAGGATTGATGAAAATACTTGATGGATTTAAAAACTCTACTATTAAAGAATTTCCTGTCAGGCTTCTCATGAGAAACGGATTATTGAATGAGGATAGAATTATCAAAGTGCTGATAAGATAATGAAAAGGGGAGGAGTGTAACTTTTTCAATTTTATATAAGTAGTTGAAATGATAGAATTTAAAAACGATTTTGCGTGGTCGGTATCTCGAGATGCAACTTTCCGAAAATGTCCACGAATGTATTACTATCATTATTACGGATCTTGGGGAGGTTGGGATATTGATGCAGATGATAGAACCAGAACAATTTATATTTTAAAACAGCTCCAGAACCGTCAGATGTGGGCAGGGAAAAAGGTTCATGAATGTATTGAGAATACCTTAAAAAATATACAAGATGGCATAAAAGTAAATGAAGAAAAAGCAATAGAAGATACTTTGGATGTCATGAGGAATGAATTTAAAAGTTCAATAGCTAAGAGATACTTAATAGATCCAAAAACCTGTGCTTTATTTGAACATGAATATGAATTACCGGTAACCAACACTGAATGGAAAAATAATGCTGATCATGTTGTTGTGTGCCTTAAACTTTTTTTTGATTCCAATGTGTACAAGGATATTTTGCAGTTATCATCTAAACAATGGCTGGAAGTAGAGCAATTTTCTTCCTTTTTTTACAAAGATATAAAAATCTACGCAGTATTTGATTTTGCATATCGTAATAGTGACGAGGTTATTATCTATGATTGGAAGACTGGAAAAGAAGAAAATGATAAACATAAGCTACAGCTTGCTTGTTATGGTTTGTTTGCAACAAAAAAATGGGAAATCAAACCGGAACATGTGAAATTAATGGAATTCTATTTATCAAGCAGTAAGCAGAATGAATATAACTTTAGTGAGTTCGATTTAGATAATATCCAAAAGCACATATGGTCCTCTATAGGAGAAATGCAAAATAAACTTGATGATCCACAAGCAAATATTGCAAGTGAAGATCGGTTCCTCTGTTCAGAAAACAAACAAATTTGTCAATACTGTAACTACCTAAAAATATGCTCAAAGTAAAAAAATAGACGTTATATAAATAACATTTATCGAGCAATGAAAATAAGTTCTGGGGACACAATACTTAACTCTGAATTATGTATGATGTCCCTAGATCTTTATACCCTAACCAAGAATCTATCACGGCTTTTTGATGGGGGAGAGGGGAGGAGAGGTATCTTTTTCCAATCCATCCCCTTAGAAGCCTGATTTTAGTATTAAAATCGAATTCTAAGGCCAAAAAAGGAGTCGTTTCAGGAATTAATTTATTTATTATCAATCAGTTGCTGTAGTTAGGCTGCTGAATGATTAAATTAATCCGGCCAAGAAGAAAAATTATTCATATTTAAAAAGCTCTTTATAACAGTTTTACGTTTTAAGTTTGACTTCATATTTTACAAATGATAAAAATTTGTGGAAGAGGTCGAAGAAAAATAATATTTTATCATAGATGGATGTTTAACATGCAATCCTATTTATAGAGAGGTCAAAATGAATCCTGAAAAAAGGCGAAATGAACTTCTTCATTTATCTGTAGATTCTATTATCCCAAATCCTGAGAATCCAAGGCTTATTTTCGATCAAAACAAACTTGATATCCTTGCAGAATCAATATCTGAAGTTGGGATATTAGTGCCTCTTATTGTTTTCCAAGAAGAAGATGGAAAGTATATTCTTTTAGATGGCGAGCGAAGATGGATGTGCGCAAAGAGATTAAATTTAAAAGAAGTTCCAGTTAATGTGATACCTAAACCCTCAAAAATCGAAAATATCTTAAGAATGTTTAATATTCATAATGTAAGAGAAGAATGGGAATTAATGCCTACAGCGCTAAAACTGGGCGAACTAATTGAGGATCTAGGTATTACAAATGAAAGAAGGTTAAATGAACTAACTAGTCTAAGCATTAGTACCATTAGACGATGTAAAACAGTGCTCGCACTTCCTAAAAAATATCAGAAGGACGTTTTAAACAGAAAATACAAAGCAGATTTTTTTATTGAGATGGATGCGAAAGCACTCAAAAAGATCTCAAAAGTTCTGCCAGATTTTTATAAAAAATATGGTAAGGAAAAATTGATTGATTTCTTTGTTTCTATGTTAGAGAAGGGAAAAATAAAAAGTGTAACTGATTTTCGTTATCTTCAAAAAGTAATAGATGCAAAAAATATAGGTCTTGACCAGAGAGATATTGAAGACTTGCTAGAAAGAGTTGTAATTAGACAGGAAATAGACTTCTTAGAAGCATATGGTAAAGTTGAAGATTTAATAAATGTATCAAAAGTTGAAGAAAAAACAATCCGACTAACCGAAACTTTCCATTCTTTTAAATATGATACTTTTAAAAAGAGAGAAAGAGACAAACTAAGAAAAGTATTACTTGACCTAAGGGATGCTATTAATCGCATTCTGGAAAACCTCTAAAGAGACTAAAAAATGGATGTGGAATATCGTATCGAAGATCTGAAAGCTTTATTATCTAGCCATCTTAATGAGTTGGGTTATGAAGTAGAAGAAGATAAGGTGCTTGATGATGAAATTCCATGGAGACCTCAATTATTCGCAAGTAAAGACCAAGAAGATATTGCGATTGATATTCGACTAACAGACAAAATAACAGATTTTTGGATAAATATTTATAAAAAAACATATGAAAAAATTGATGATATTAAAATATTTATTGCAATTGCAGAGGATATTGTTGTCCCATTTAAACTCGGCAAAAAACTTGAAGAGAAAAATGTTGGAATAATATTGGTTTCCGATGAAGGAATAAATTTTATACTAGAGCCTAGATCGCATGAAGAAAGGAAGGCAACAAAGGCTATTAGAAGACAGTTAGATGCCCGCATTGAAGAATCATCTTATCAAGATCTGGAACAATATGTTAAAGAAATTAATGATGCAGTAAATATATTTGAAATCGGATGTCCAAGGGAAGCCATTGGTTTGATTGGAAGAGTATTGGAAACTTCGATATATGATTATTTGATTGAAGCTAATAGAAAACATAAAGTAGCATTATCAGGATCTAGAAGAAAAAGTATGAATTTTGATACTAAAATTAATTTTCTTGCGTCTGATAATAATATAAACAGAAAAAAAAGAAGAGACATCAGTCAAAGTGAAAAATCAAAAATGCTCTCGATTAAATGGGATAGAAACATTGGAGATCATCCAGCAACAACAGAAGAAGTTAATCAGCTAATTCAGGATTCACGTGCAATTCTAGAATTAGGGATTAATATGATACGCATAATGAAAATAAAACGTGAAGCATTATGAATTCTAAAAGAGAAAAGCCTATCAAGCCTTTTCTCAGATGGGCAGGAGGTAAAACCAGATCCATTCCTTTTTTAATAAAACATCTCCCCCCATCAAATTTAAAAATAAATAAATATTATGAACCTTTTTTAGGTGCTGGGAGCCTTTTTTTTCACATCCAACCCGGATCTGCTATATTATCGGATAATAATGAGGATTTGATTGAGTGTTATAAAGCCATCAAGAAAAATCCAAATCTCGTTTCAAAATATTTAAATCAGCATTTAAAAAGGACTTGTAAAAAATATTATTATGATATGAGAAGAAAATATAATATTTCAAAACCTTCATTTTTCAAAGCAGCTCTTTTTATTTATTTGAACAAAACATGCTTCAATGGAATCTGGAGAGTCAACATAAATGGCGAATTCAATGTACCTTATGGATATAAAGAACCACCTTCATTACCATCAAAAGAAGAATTAAGTAAAGTTGCTATTTCTTTATCTAAAGCGAAACTATATCAAAGAGATTTTAAAAAAGCAGTGACTAATATGGAAAAAAATGATTTTGTATATTTTGATCCTCCATATCCACCAATAAATAGCACTTCTAATTTTACACACTACACTAAAGAAAGATTTCTTAAAAAAGACCATAAAAAACTTTCACAAATTGCAATACAATTATCAAAAAAAGGGTGCTATGTATTGATTTCAAATTCTGATACTGAATATATAAGAAATCACTATAGTGAAAATTTCCATATTTATGAACTTGAGGTTATACGTTCTATTAGAGCTGATGGCAAGAGATATAAAATTAAAGAAATTGCAATTACAAACTATAAGGTACAACTATAATATAGTTTTTAAACAAATTTTATATATAAAAAGTCATTTCAGACAATTTATCTAAATTTTTCCACAATTGCACAAATTATAGGCAATAAAGATATCCACAGGTGTTATAAAATCATAATTGTTTTAATATCAACTATTTATATTTTAGGTGAATATTGTGTCGGATAAGATATATTATGTCAACTAATATTAATTTTAATATTTAACACAATTAATACATAAAAATTGATTATATTAAAATCCTGATTTTAATTTCTTTAATAAATTTTCTAATATTTCTATTATTTCATATTTATTAACAGATTGTTTTCTAAAATCAATTCTTATTTTAAAACTTGAGTCCTTAGGAGAATAATTATAAATAAAATGTTTTATTTTTATTATTTTTCCCTTAATTTTTTTTGATAACTCTCTTGTTTCTTCTCTTTTTAATCCTCGATTTTTTATTTCATTTATAATATTTTCCATATCAGATTTATTTTTTAATTTTGCAATTTCAATAAGAGTACTTCTTCTTTCTATTCCATTACTTATACATAATTCTCTAATATCTTTTGGTATTTTGCTAATATTAATTATTTCAGTTATCGTAGATCTTGCTTTCCCTATTTTTTCTGCAATCTTTGAATGCGTATAATTGTATATATCAATTAATGATTTAATTCCGTCTGATTCTTCGAAAACATTAAGATCTTTTCTCTGTAAATTTTCTATCAAAGCTAATTCCATTGCCTCATTGTCTTCAACATCCATTTCTATGCATGGGATTTCCATTAAACCAGCTTTTTTTGAAGCTATTAAACGTCTTTCTCCAGCAATAATTTCATATCTATTATTTTTAGGCCTTACAAGAATTGGTTCCAAAATTCCTTTTGATTTAATAGATGCAACCAATTCATTCAAATCACCTAATTCGCTTCTTGCTTGTTGAGGATTTGGATCAATCTTATCTATAGTAATCATTTTTATTATAGGAGCTGTACTACGTGATGAAATTAAATCAACAAAATGAATATCATGACGCATTTGTAATGATTCAGGAAGGCCTGTTCTTTTTGTTTTATCCACGTTTAATTATCTCCTCTACTAATTTTTTATATTGAATAGCACCAGTTGTTTTTGGTGCATAGGTGAAAATAGATTCTTTATAAGCAGGACTTTCTTCTAATTTAACACTTTTAGTAATAATTGTATCAAATATTTTTTTCCCAAATAATTCTCTTATTTTTTTTACAACATCTTTTGAAATATTTGTTCTTCTATCATGAAGGGTTATTAAAACTCCAATGATTTGTAAATTTGGATTAGCAATTTTCCTTACTTTTTCTATTGTTTCTAATAGATCATCCGTACCTTCTAAACACAAATAAGAAGACTGGATTGGTATGATAATATGAGTAGCTGCAACTAAGGCATTAAGAGTGATTAAACCTAAGGTTGGAGGTGTATCTATTATAATAAATTTATATCTTTTTTTTATACTATCTATAGCATTTTTTAACCTGTAATGGCCATCTATATCCCCCAATAATGTAGGTTCTAATTTTGCCATAGAAATTTTTGATATAGCAATATCCAAGCCTGGAATTGTTGAATTCACTATTATGTTTTCAATTTTTTCATTATGAAAGTTTATCAAGGCATCATAAAGGGATTTATCATATTTTGATGGATCTTTAACAATAGATATTGTTGAATGTGCTTGGGGATCAGTATCAATTAATAGAGTGTTATTTCCCATAAAAGCAAAAGCAGATGAAATATTCAAAGCAGTAGTGGTCTTCCCTACTCCTCCTTTTTGGTTGGTAATTGCAATTATCAACATTCCTCCGCTAATGCAATCTAATAGGTACAATATAAAAAAAGAAATAAAAATGCAATAAAAATAATAAAACAATCCCTTACTCTGTCATAAAAGGTTATTTAATATGTAAAATGTCGGCATGCCGACAATATGATATAAAACATTGATAATAATATAAATAAATAGAAAATATATATATAAATAATAAAAATAATAAAGAAAAATGAATATGATATAATAAATTATAAAAAATATTAAATATATAATAAGTAATAATATAATAATATATATTATATTTAAGATAGGATAGTAGTAATATGTAAGAAAATAATAAATAAAAATATATAAAAAAAAATTATATAATAAAAATAATAATTTAGACTTTGACAATAAGTTTGGATAAAATTAATATTTTAAAAAAATAAATATAAAAATAAAATGGAAAAATCAATTTTAGATATTATAAAAAAAAGAGTGATAATTATCGATGGAGGTATGGGAACAGAGCTAATAAAATATGGTTTGAATAAAGGATCTTGTCCTGAAACATGGAACATAGAAAATAAAAAAATAGTAAAAAGAATACATAAAAGTTATTTCGAAGCTGGAGCTGATGTTATTCTGACAAACAGTTTTGGAGGAAATAGAATAAGGCTTTTGTCACATGGATTAGAAGATAAAATGTATGAATTAAACTTTACTGCTGCTAAAATAGCAAAAGAAATAAAACCAGAAGGAAAATTTATAGGTGGTAGTATGGGACCGACTGGAAAATTTCTAAAACCAAATGGAGAATTCACAGAAGAAGAATTTGAAGCTGCCTATGCTGAACAGGCAAAGGCCTTAACAGACGGAAAAGTAGATTTCTTGTTAATAGAAACGCAATATGATTTACAAGAAGCTTTATGTGCTCTTAATGGAGCAAAAAAATCATCAAATTTACCAATATTTGTAACCATGACTTTTAACAGAACTCCAAGAGGATTTTTTACAATAATGGGCAACAGCGTCTCACAATGTATTAAAGAGCTGGAAAGACAGAATGTTCCTGTTTTAGGAACAAATTGTACGCTTGACAGCTCTGATATGGTTGATTTGATTAAAATAATGAGACAAACCACTACCCTACCCCTAATAGCCCAGGCGAATGCAGGTAAACCTAAAATTTCTGATGACGACCAGGTGACATATTCTCAAGGTATAGAAGATTATGTCAGCTATATTCCTCAGATGATAAATAACGGAGCCAACCTCATTGGAGGATGCTGTGGCACAAATCCAGAATACATAAGGCGAATAGTAGAAATAATTCGTTAGGTCTTTATTTTTTCAAAAAGCGTTCTTGGAAAGTCGGCTTATTACCTGCCATTTTTAAAAATATATCCAACGGCACCAGTTCAAACTCTTGACCCAATTTGTCCAGTATGCTTTTTACCCTTTTTACATTGCTTGATTCGCGCACATGAACAAGGAGAAAATAAGGTCTTTTTTTATTGATGGTCGCCAATTCTTCTAAATCTGCAACTGCATCGGCTTCTGTCCGGGTTGGGGAAAGATAATAATCATAAGATATAACTGGTTTTTTTTCTCTAACTGTGAAGGTAAATGCCGGTGCGTAGCCATTGACAAATCCCAATACATGGGGCATGCCCTCATAATAGGCATCGACCACTTCCTTGGTCAGTTCTGTGCTGCCCTCTACCGTTGCTCCTTCAGAATAATCCATGATTTCAAACACATTTAAGTCAAGCTGCTCCATCAATTCTCTGGCTTTTTCAATAAGAGGAGGCAGCAACTCAGACGGAACAGCTTTGGGGTAGATGTAGCCTGGTCCTGATAAACAGCCGATAAAAAAATCGTTTGGCGTAGCCATACTGTAAAAGTATTCCAACATGGCCGGCGCCAGCCAAATATAATTCATGATCACTTCCCAGGTATAAGGGATTTCTCCCCGTCCGGGTTTGAGCCAGGCACCAAGTCCAAGACCATCGGTCTGGATACAGGTAATATATACTTTTTTCTCGGGTGTGTAGTCTTTGCCCTGAACAAGGTTATGATTATTTTTGAATTTAAAACCAGGAGATGTAGATACCTGGCTGCTGAAACTCAAGTTGGGCAAGGTGTGTAAACCCTCCACCCGATGGCCATATTTGGAAGTCAGTTTTACATGATCCCTCTCCAGGTCTTTGCCATAGGAGTGCCAGCCCATGACCATGGACATTGGCTTCATTTCGTTGAGAAGTTTTTTAGCTAAAGTATATTCTTCAATATCTGATTCTTTGGTGGATAAATCATTAAAAAATGCCTTCTTGTAAATCCCCCAATCAGCAACTCCAGGCTTCATGACCTTTCCATATTCGCCCCCCATCCAGATGATGAACTTTTTACTGCATCTTTCCCAGTATTGGTTATAGGCCCAGGTGTAGATCTCGGCATCTGATTGACCGCTGAATTTTCCGCGGAAATCTTCAATTGGATTAAAACCAGCTTTCATCATCATGGGAATCATCTCTTCGCTTATGACCACAGCTTTCTCCAGTCCGGCAACAGTGAAGGCAATAATGAGTGAGGTACGTACTGATTTATCCCAGACAACATAACCTTTCACATGTTCTCTGAGTGTTTGTAAAGCTTCTTCAGCAGTTCTCAACTCCTTGAATGTATAGTTGAGATGATTTTTATAAAATTCGAAAACTGACGGAGTGTAAGTAAAGGCCCAGTTTTCAGGATATATAAAGTATAGTCTGGGAGCGCCGATGTTGGTCACTCCTTGTAAACTTATAAGAAATGCTTTCTCAGGCAGCTTTCCCTGGATTTCCCAGCCATCCTCGATTTTCATGAAATAAGCTTGTTTTGTACTTGCTTTTTTAAACATATACCTCAATTCAGGACCTGTTTTACGGGTGGAGCGGTGGATTTTATAGGTAAGGATCTCTTTATCACTGGAAAGCTCATAAGTATTGATACTGAAGATTTGTGATTTACCCTGGGAACTTCTTATGTTATAGCGCTCTTCGAGTTTTAAAACAGTACCGTTATTTTCCCAGGTTGCCTTTATCTGCCTCTTCTCTTCAACAAGCCTGGAAAGTCCCATAAAGACATTGGTCGGAAACACCCGGTTGTTAACAGACACCTGATTATCTACACCCCCTGTTTTTAAAATAAGCGTCTCGGTGAAGCTGCGTCGTCCACCCCACTTCTGGATAATTGTTACAGTAGAATCTTTTTGCAAAATTTCTATGGATAGGGTTTTATACAGGCCTATTTCACTACTTTTCTCTGGAATGAGCATCCATTTGCCATAAAATTCCGGGTCGCCTTGGCCGCTGCCCAGTGCAGGCATTAAAAGAACAAAAATTAAAAAAAGAATAAAATAACGAAATTGTTTAAACATTTGTTTTTCTCCAAAGCTTTAAAAATCCGGTTGTCCTTTTTTAATTTTTATTCAATCAGGCAGCTTTCTTTTTCTTTCTTTATAAATCAGATAAAAAGTGATTAGGAAAGCAGCAATAATAGAAGACATTATAGGTACATTAAGAGTGAGCCAGGGTTCCTTAAAAATTTTCCATTTAGCAAGTATTTCTACCCCATTCCAGAATATAATGGCTGTTGGAATAGCGTATCTGATTGCTTTGCCCATCTCTTTTATTTTCATTAACTTATATAAAAGATATATTCCGCATCCTAAGGAAAGGATAAAAATTAGATAAGTTACAGGGTGATGAATTCCAAAAATACTCTCATCATAAACGAGGAGTAATAAAACATAAAAAGTCCAGAGAACAAGAATCATTTCAAAAGCAGTTCGAGGACCGTAATTGCGGATTCTTCCTTCTGAGGTAGGACCTTTCATTAAAGGCAATTTTCTTCTTAAATATACTATAAAGTTGCATCTTACATCCTCGTGAAAAAGTAAATAGAGAAAAATTCCCAGAATAAAGGGCCAGGTAAATTTCATTAACCTATACTCTGGTGCTGTTCCATGAAGGGAAGTTAATCCTAATTTTTGAGCAGCAAAGATTAACCCATATTCCACTGCCCCTGTCCAGAAAAGCATTCCACCTAAGGCTCCATTCATGCTTTGCCAGGTGTCAGTCTTATTAAATCGGGTAATATAAATTAGAGCGACTCCTGAAACTGCAAGGACAAAAGCAGACCAAAATATAAAGCTTTTTTCAAAACCATATCTTTCATCTACCCGATTGATAACCATCATTAAAGCATGGCCAATTCCCATTAGAAAAAAGAAAAATAATGTGGCCTTAACTCCTTTCATTCTATTCCCCTTTTAAAACTAAAAAAAACATTTAATCCAGATTAAGGATTATCCTGGGCAAAGTCAAGGAATGTTCTCAATGCCTTTTTTGTCTGCACTGTCCCCAGAATAAACCAAGTAAGAGACAGGAAAGTATAAACAAGAAATATTTATCTATTCCATTAAAAGGTTGCTTTAAGACCTCCGTAGAAGGATCTTCTGGCAGTTCCCCAGCCTTTGATTTCCTCATAATCCTTGTCGAAAAGATTATCCATTCGGCAGAAAAACTGGAGGTTCCCACTTATGTCATATGAAGCAGCCAGATTAATCAGGGTATAAGCCTCTGCCTCAACCCGGTAAGGATAGGGATACAAATCATCTCTTTCACCTACATAGATGACGCCAAGATTAATATTACCTTTTTTGGAGAAGCGATAGTTTAAGCTCAAATTACCTTTATGTTTTGGCCTTCTTAAGAGCTTCTCTCCAGTTTCCTTGTCCTCTGTCTCTGTATATGTATAGCTTCCCTGTATTGTCAAATCTTCAATAGGCAGGGCAGAGATAAAAACCTCCATACCTTTGGTTTCGGCCTTGGCAATATTAATGTGCCCTCTCGTCCAATCGAATTGGATTAAATCCTCAAAGTCATTTCGAAAGTAAGTAGCGCCCAGCGTCAGGCGGTCCTCAAGAAGGTATTGCTCTATTCCTACATCCCAGCCTTTACTCTTTTCTGGCTTAAGATTCTCGTTGCCTATTGGACACCAGGCTGTTGCCGGGGCATAGAGCTGATAAAGGGAGGCTGCTTTAAAACCGGTTCCATAGGTCGCTTTAAACTTAGTGCCGGTCTTGAAGAAATAAGCAGGGGCAATTCGATAAGTAGTTACGCTGCCAAAACAACTGTGATTATCAACCCGTATGCCCAAGGTGATAAAAAAGCTCTCCAGAAGTTTTATTCCATCCTGTAGATAAAATCCTGTAGTATAGGCCATCTTTTTGGGGAAAACAGTCCTGCCCGGTCCCCACGCACTCTCCCAGGAATATTCCGAATCCCCTCTCTCTTCCTCGTACTCAAGGCCTATGGTCAAGGTATTGGTCTTGTGGAGATAGAAGTTATGCTGCCAGTCAACTTTTAACATCCTGGCATTATAGAAACTTTTCAATGAGTCATATGGATGCTGGGTGTCTTTATCGTTTTGGTTATCTCGGTTGTGATTGCTAAGGGAAAAGCCCATTTTCTGTTCCCACTTGCCATTGAGGAGACGAAGATTGACCTGAGTTCTGAAAAAAAGCTGTTTTGAATTGTCGGTGTAGTTTGGGTCATCCCCGCCTTCTCCCCCATTCAGGTCTAAATCATTCCGGGCATTGGTATATCTGACAACAGAGTTAATATTGAGATTCTCCACAGGTGTAAACCCGACCCTGATACTAAGAGAGGTATTTCCATAGCCATCTCTCTCAGTGTTTCCATATTTTTTATGACTGGAGGAAAACCCTGTTGTATCGAATCGAGAGATGCCCAGAGAATAATTAAGCCATTCGGTTCCTCCTGTAATACCAACAGCTTCCCTGAAGGTATTGTAATTTCCACCCTCAAATGAGATGAAGAGTTTTGGTTTTCCCTTGCCTTTTTTGGTGATAATGTGTATTACTCCACCCATGGCATCAGAGCCATATAATGTGCTTTGGGGCCCTCGAACGACCTCAACCCGTTCGATATTGTCTACAGTTAGATGAGCGAAATCAAAAGATCGACCTGGAGACATGGGGTCATTCATCTCAACTCCATCAATCATGACCAGCGTGTGCTCGGATCCACTCCCTCTAATGAAAATAGAGGACAATTTCCCAACTCCTCCGGTTTGAGCCACATCCAACCCTGGAACACTCCGTAAAGCTTCTAAGACATTCTCCTTGCCTGTCTTTTTTAAGTCATCAGCAGTAATTACTGTAGTAGAACTTCCTATTTCAGCCTGGGGTTGTTCTGTTTTTGTGGCCGTTACAACAATATAGTGCTTTAGAGTTTTATCTTTTTCCTCCTCTGCCAGAATAAAGGGAATTAGAATTAATATTCCTGTTAAAATTAGAATAGCTTTTTTCATATTCGATTCCTCCTCTAAATTTTTCTTTTTTCTCCCCTTTTTTGTCTTTCTTCTTCAGTCACCACAAAAATATAAGGCCTGGAAGAAAGGGGGCTTTTATCTACCACCACAACTGTTTTATAGACCTCTTCAATAACCTGATAGGTTAATACTTCCTGGGGACTTCCAATCTTATACACTCGCCCCTCACTCATAAGAAGCAACCGATTGCAGTATTCACTGGCCAAATTGAGGTCGTGCAGGACCATAATTACTGTAAGCTTGAATTCTTTATTTAACTTCTTTATAAGGTCTAAAATTTTTGTCTGATGGGTTATATCCAGGTGAGTTGTGGGCTCATCCAAGAGAAGCAGTTTTGGCTCCTGACATAAAGCTCGGGCAATTAGTGCCAGCTGCCTTTCTCCACCACTTATCTCTCCCACAGGTTGGTCTTGAATTTTGAGGATGTCAGTTAGGGCCATACACCTTTTGGCAATCTCCAGATCCTCCTTTGTCTCCAGAAATTGAAATTTCTTATAATGAGGAATCCTTCCTAAAAGGACAAAATCTTCAACAGTTACAAAGCTTATCCCAGGATTTTGAGAAACTACTGCTATTTTCTTGGCCAATTCTTTAAGTCTCATCTGCCATATATTTTTTCCTTCAAAATATATTTCTTCCTTCTTGGGCTTAAGTACTCTGGTTATTGCCCGCAGGAGTGTTGTCTTTCCTGAGCCATTGGGTCCGATTATTCCAAAAAATTCCCCGGTTTTTACTTTGAAACTAATATCTTTAAGAAAAAAAGTTCTATATCCACATACAAGATCTTTCACTTCAAGGATTGTATTATTCATAAAACAACCCCTCTTTTGGTTAAAGCATAAACAAAAAGACTTCCTCCCAGTATGCCAGTGATGACACCAACTGGAAGTTCTAAGGGAGAAATGATTATTCTGGCTAAGGTATCACAGAAAATTAAAAAGGTTGCTCCCGAAAGAAAAGAACAGATTAAAAGAATCCGGTGGTCTGCTCCAACAAACATTCGGACAAAATGAGGAACAACCAATCCCACAAAGCCAATAATACCGGCTACAGAAACACTACAACCCGTAAGGACAGAGGCGAGGATAAAAAGCAAGCGCTTGGTTTTTTCTATATTTACACCTAAATGTTGTGCCTCTTCTTCTCCCAAAGAGAAAGCATTAAGCTCAAAACAGAAAAGATAAGAAATAATCAGGCCGAAAATAGATACTAAAAGGGCTACTTTTATAAGAAGCCAGCTTGATTCCTCTAAAGAGCCCATTATCCAGAAAACTATACTGTGAAGATCTTCTGTACGAGAGAGAGCCATAATGAGCATAATCAAAGATGAGGAGATAAAACTTATCATAACCCCTGTAAGGAGAAGTCCTTGAATTTTTAATAAACCTTTTCTTGTGCTTAAAGAGTAGACAATTAAAATCACAACAATCGCACCCAAAAATCCACTCGCAGGGATAGATAGAACTCCTCCTATTCGATTCATTTTTAAGACAATGTTTAAGCATACGCCTAATGCTGCTCCTCCTGAAATGCCCAGAGTATATGGTTCGACCAAAGGATTACGGAACATTCCCTGCAGAACAACACCAGCCAGGCTTAATGCCCCGCCAACAGCAAAACCGAGGATAATACGAGGCAGGCGAAGATCAAAAATAATACTATATTCAGTAGTTCCTTTACCCTCAATAATTAAAGAGATAATTTTTTTAAAAGGAATACCACTCGAACCAATGCACAAAGAGAAGATACTTATACCCAAAAGAATCCCACAAAAAACCAATACCCAGATAATCCACTGAATTACTTTTTTATTCATTTTTTCTCTTTGAAGGATGAAGAATATTGATTATTTCCTGCAGAGCTTCAGCAAAACTTACCGGAGTTGGGCTGCAGATTATATAAGAGTCAACAATAAAAATTCTGTTATTTTTTACCGCATTTAATATTTTAAATTTCTGCCATGTTTTTTTTTCTTCTTCCCCAACAATCCCCATGGTCACAATAATGATTACATCAGGATTTTGCGAAAGTACTTTTTCCCGACTGTAAAGACCGCTTTTTGCTCCAGAGGCAATATTTACTCCACCTGCAAACTCTATAAGATTATGAACATAAGAATCCTTGATTGCTGTAAATAAAGGTTTTGCTCCTACCTGAATAAACACTTTTGTTTCAGGCAAATTTTTAATGTCTTTCCTCATGGACGCTACTCTATTTTTTGCCTGATAAACAATCTCTTCTGCCTTCTTCTTCCTGTCAACAATTTTCCCTAATTCCAAGAACTGTTCACATATTTGTGAGAAATTTTTAGATGGCGGAAAATTAACCACTCTTATCCCAAAATTTTTCAATTTTTCTACCTGAATAGGATTTATCAAGGAAGTGACCAACACTAAATCGGGTTTAAGGCTTACAATTTTTTCTAAATCAACCTTTATAACGGTTCCCACTTTTTCTTTGAATTTTGCCTCTGGAGGTTTCTGACAGTATACAGTAACTCCTACGATTTTATCTTCTATTCCCAAAAGATAAAGTTCTTCAGTCAGAGACGGGCCTAATGAGATTATTCTCTGGGGATAGTTACAATTTAAATAATCTTTTGCTCTTAACTGAAAACAAAAGGTTTCACCGTATATGTTTAAGAGGAATATTGTTATTAAGGTCAAACACAAAATTATGTTCTTCTTCATTTTTCATGTATCCTTTCTATTTTGAGCACATCTTTAAAATAATTTTTTTATATGATATTGCCACACTCCCTTTGGTCACTCACAAGGCAAAAAAAATTACCTCATCCTCCTCCCGAAGATGGGCTTGGAACCAAGACAAGTCGGTCTCCTGACTCTCGGATCTTCCTCCTCCCACGCCTTCCCGCCTCAATTACTCGAGACAGTGGCTTATCATTCGCCTCAGGCGAACCAGGTGGGATTCGTCCCCGATCACAGTAGCGGGGGCTGTGCCCGTTTTTCACGGACTTCCCGCACTTGTCTTTTGGACTCTAACAAAAAATGTAAATTTTATTAGCCGGGTATCACCTCCTCTCCCTGCTAAAACATCTATAACAAAAGAAATATTTAGTGTTGCTTTTCAGGCACTATTCTTATGCCTCTGCCCTTTTTCTCAGGAGAATTGTTATATACTTCTATCACATGATAAACAGTAGCAATAAACTTTTTGCTAAATTTGCCATGAAAATAACTGTGGATGAGATTTACATATTCAATCATATCTTTTTCATATTGCGTTAATTCAGGATTTTCGTGATGAAGTAATTGAGCGATTGCTTTAAGTTCAAAGCAAGGAATATCTAAAAACACAATAGCTACCTTGGGATTAAACATTTGGTTTAAAAACGAATGTGTTTCAAATTCCGGGGTTGAATAAAGCTCTAAAGAAATCTGTTTTGTTCTGTCAAAAACTTCATCAGCTTTACTATATAGATCTGCAAGAATATCAAACTTTTCTTTCTTGTCATTATTAATTGTGGATTGAAGTAATTTGATTATTTCCCTTAGCTTATCCTTTTTTGGCACAAACCCCATCCCTTTTACTGCATTATTAATAACAAATTGAGTATCGAATCGTCTTATTCCCTGAGTGGCAACTATAGCGTTGTGGGGACCAGCAAGCGAGGGGAATACTTTTTCCTTTATGTTGCTTAAATTTTCAGTCCTCCGGTTAAAGTTCCACTTCATGAATTCATCCGGGAGCTTCTTTATTTTGTATTCTTCCCACTTGTACTCTTTACCATAAGTTTTTGCTTTTATTATGCCTTGATCATATTTGCTCATGTCTATGGTTTGTTGAAAAAAAGTATTTCCCTTCCAAAAATTTATTTTTGCATGTTCTAACTCATTTGCCCCGCCAACAGCAAATATCAGAATTAGTCCGGTTATTATTCTTAAAAACAATTTATTGCTCATAAAGCCTCTCCTTTTTTCATTTTTTTTAATTTCCTATTTTTTCTCGCCTATTCTTTGCTGATAAACTTATAGCACAGGACAAAATATAATGTCAAAAATTCAAAAAGAGATTTTTATTATTCTCTAAAATATTAATTTGCCCAAAACAAAGTCTTCAACTTATTGTTAAGCTTTTTTGCCTTATTTAAAGCGAGTTGTGCTCTAAAATTTGAATATTCGGTTAAAAAATGTTTTGCCAGATCTTTATCTTCAGCAAATAGTTTAAGGGCAACTTCTTCAATAGCGGGTTGGATGGCAAACTGTGTTTCCTCAAAAGGATCCCAAACAGCTCGAACTATTTTTATTGCTTCTTTGTAATTGACCTCTATCAAATTTTCCAGTGACTTAAAAATATCAAAAGCAAACTCTGGGTCATAATTAAAATATTCAGCAGGATAATTAAAGTGATGAGACAAGCTCAATTGTTCTTCAATATCCCCTGATTTAAAATAAGAGGCAGGAGTTTCTGTAATTCCAAGATACCAGGGTGTAAGAACACCTGAACACGGTGCAGTCGTTGTTCGCCAAACAAGACAGCCAATCTGCTTTGGCAGCCAGCTTTTTAACTGGTAGACAGCACCTTCTTGGGTACGCGTACTGCAAATATTTCTTGCTATTGTTTCCATTTTATGTGGAGAACAGAGTTGATATTTTTTTGAAGTGTCAAATTCAGTTCCCTCAAAATGGCTTCTTAGAATCTTAGCTACATCATCTACTGTCATTTTGTTAGCTGGCCTGACTGAGAAAGGAAGCTGTTCTATAATTGGCAAATTTATTAACTTGCCTGTCACCATAAATTGAGCATACCACTGACGAGAGTCAGAACCATATTTATCAATAAAACTTCTTTTTTTTGGAGGTCTGTTGAATGATTTTCTAAAATTAAATGGCTTTCCACTGGAGGGATCGTACCAGCCTCTTTTTACTGCATAATCAACAAGACCAGGTGAGGCAATAACATTATGGCTGTCGTTTAAATCAGCTTCGTCGCCTATTATATGAATATTTGGAAGCAATACCACTTCATCATCAGGGCATCTTTGTGCTATCCAACGCTTTCCTCTGGCCATTGCTAATACCCAGGCTTCATTAGGGTCTGCTATTATAAGTGACCGTCCTGAAGAAGAACAACCAAAATGATTAAGCAGGTCTCCTGCAATTTTCACGCCTTCTCTTGCTGTTTTGGCTCTCTGGGCGACTAGCCGCCTGAGCATATACCCTATGCCACCGTCTGTAATATCTCCACGCGATACTAACTCTTCAAAAGAGTCTTCACGTGTCCAACAAGCATTCGAGGCTACTACTACTCCCCATTCGTTAAAATAAGAGTCGCCAAATTCGACACCAGGGTTTTCTAACCATAATATGGCATAGGTCTCTGCGACTTCTGGTAAGGTGCCGCCATTCCTTAGGGTAACCATATCACCAGGCTTATGCTTTATTCTTGGTATATAACGATAATTTACAATCCTGTGGCCGCTATTTTGCTCATTATGGCCAAATAGCACCGCCCCGTCAGCTGAAGCCTTTTTTCCTACCAAGACTGTAAAACAGTCAGCCAAGACAAAAGATACTGCAAACATCACCATAATCAGTGACATTACAATAATTGGAAATAATTTTTTGGTCTTCATGCTCTTTTTCCTTTTATGGACACTCTATTCAACAACTACGGATAAAAAAAATGTCCGCTCAGCCTTTTCTCCGCCTTCCCAAGGCCGGCTGTATTCCATGGATATGAAGCTTTTGCCTTTCTTCAATGCCTTGAAAGTCCATACTTCTTTCCCAGGAGCTCCGTCTATATTTAAAACTTCGGGAGCCATGTATTTATTATCTATTTTTTCTAATACAGTTTGGTCAGTAATTCTTGTTAACTCCCACTGAAAGCCTGTTGTTGGGTTAGAACACAAAGTTAATATTAACAGGCCGTCAACAGCAACCTGCACTTTTTTGCTGATAGCACACTCAGGATGGAGTTTCATAAAGTCATCACATGAAGCCTCTATAAATACTTGTTTCAGTTTTGGGGAGCAAGCCAGGTGGAATAGCGAAATGGCCATTATAATACTTACTAAGGTTAGTAATGATTTCATGTTTTATCCCTCACTATTTTATTTTTCCTTTTCAGTTTCTTTTAAATCCTTCTCAAATGTTTCTGGATCGACCACTACTCTGTAATCTTCTTTTACCTGTTTTTTGTTGAGATTCTATTGCTCACTTTTGGATTTGATATCCTTTTTTGATTATCCTAATCAGTTCATTAGAGAGTCTCCTGTAATTGGTTCTTAATGGACAAACGAAGATTAAAAAGTAAGCCATTCCTTCAAGTTCAAAGCACCGATAGATAAGTTTGACTTTCTTTTGAGCGAGTCTAAACATAATTTCATCTACATCATCTACACCTATATATCTTTTTATTCCATCGACGCAATGTTGGACAATTGCCACGGTTGCAGAAAACACATCAGGATTGTATCCCTCTCCGATAACATCAACCACTAATCCTTCTGCATCTACTAAAAGAGAGATGATAAATTTTTCAGTTCCGAATGCTTCCCGGAATTTTTCAATAATTTCTTGATTACTTAATAGATATTCTGGCATCACATATCTCCTAAAAGTAAAAATTTATACTATGAATTCTTAAATATAAGCCGGCCTTCTTATTTCTTACCTTTAGAATTCTTTGCTAAAACGATATTTTAAATCTAATTTCAAGCTTTAACAATTCTATCCATTTTTTTCTGGTTTTCTTAAATAGACATCTTTCTTGACTTATATCATACAGAAAAAATGAGGTCAATTACTGAGCCTGTTTAGTTTTTTATCTTGTTAATCAATTCCACTGCCTTTTCATTAAACGTGTTGTGTAAGGCAGCTTTCTGAGCAAGGCTCAGTGCTTTTTCTTTCAGTCTAGTGTTGAAATATCCTGCGGCGGCGTTATAAAAAGAAGTTGCCTTAATGAGGCAGGTTTTTCTTAATTGAATTTTCTTTCTTAAAATATATTTATTTTTTCTTTCCTCTGAGAGAGAATAATTTTCTATCTCTTTGATCTTTTTTTCAATGGTATTTTCAACCATTTTATAGCAGATAGCTGCCTTTTCAAAATACATTCCTGAGTTGCTCCAGTCTTCTCTCTGGGAATAAATTTTTCCTAAATAAAAAAAGGCTTCACAATTCGAAGAATCAAATTTAAGAGCTTCCTTGAGATCTTTCTCAGCCTCTTCCAAATTTCCCTTTTCATAGGCAATGATTCCTGAAAGTAAATAAACTTTGCTATAGCCTGAAAGATAATTTTTTGCATATTCAATATTTTCCCAGGCTTCTTCATATTTTTCTAATTCATTCTGGTTCCAAGCAAGCCAATAATATGATTCCCCCATGAGGTACTTTCCAAACTGAAGAAGTTTGTTAAGGACCTCAATTGCTTCTTTATTTCGCCCTAAATAACTCAGGCAAACGGCTTTTCCCAAAAGAGCATCCCGGTATTCTGGGGCTAATTGTAATGCTTTATCATTAAATTCAAGACATTTATCTAATTCTTCATGAGCAAAATAAATTTTAGTCAAAGACATAATAATAGAAACAGATTTAGGGATTTGCTCGTATGTTTTTAAAAAATTCTTCTCTGCTGTAATTATATTCCCCAACATAAGGGCTATCTCTCCAAGAAAATAATAAGCTTCATAAAACCGTGGCTCCTTTTGGACGAGTTCCTCCAATCTTTTTTGGTTTATCTTTGGGTATAAAGCCATTTTGAATTGAATCAAATATGAATCCGGAAAGATTTTTAAAAAACGGGAAAGATCGTCTTTTTTTTTAATAAAATAGGAAAAATCAGAATTAAAAGAAATATAAAGATAAGCAAAGAAATCTTCTGATTCTGATTTTTCTTTTAGTTGCGTGTTTAACTGTTCAACATTTTTGTTTATCCATTCAAAGTAGTTATCAATGCTGGAGCTATCTTCGAAAGATTTTTTTGCAGATCCTTTAGCTTTTTTTGAGGTTATTTTGACAATTTCTAAAAATTTGGAAAAATTAGATAGAGAAGGAAATTCATTAATTAATTTTGAAGCTTTTTCAAGATAGATTTCATCTAATATAACCAGTTCGTTCTCTCTGAGAGCCAAAAGAATAGCAGTTTTTATAAGTTTTTCTCTTGTAATTTCTTTATCATAAGGCATGGATAAAAGGTCTTGATAGATCTTGAAGGCTTCTTTTAAACAAAAATAATTTCCTTTTTTGAATAGAATATCTGCTTCTTTTATCTTGCTGTCGAATTCAATAATTTGTTTGGTTACTTCAATCTTTTTCTTTGGAGTACAGAAAGGAAGGAAAATTAATAATAAAATAACGAAGAGTAATTTTAGAGGATTATTTCTTTTTGCCATTTTTTCAAGTAATAAATTTTTATATTACACCTTATATTACGCTTTATAGTCTAAAATTTCTTATCCTCAGAAAAAAGGCAACAGGTACAATATGCCTGTTTTTAAACGACTTTATTTTTTAACTTTTCTTGCCAGGAAATATCCATCAGGATCACACACTTCCCTTAACAATCTTAAATCTTCTTCTGTTGGCTCTTTCATATCTCTTAAATCAGGAGATACTAACAATTCAAAACTCACTTTTTCCTGAATCTGCTCCGGTGTTCTGCCTGGCACAACTTCAAGTAGCATCATTCTCCTGCTTTTTCTATCGAATCCAAAAAGAGCTTCATTAGTGATTACTCTGTAAGGACCTGACCCCATGACCCCGGCTTTCTCCCGATAATAAGAAGAACCATCGCCAAATCCTATGCTTGTTAGGAAATCCAATTTTTTCACAAATCTTCTTTTCTCCAGGGCCATAATAATAATTGTCTTTTCACAATTTGCTGCCATTGCTCCTGCACCACCGCTTCCTGGAAACCTTGTTTTGGCTCTGGTATATTTACCCCCTTCGAATGTTGAGTTTACATTTCCATGTATATCTATCTGAGCACCACCGATGAAAGCGTAGTCCGCATGTCCTCTTTGGGTTAACTCGAAGGCTGCACACAGCCCTTTAAGATAACAAGCTTTATGACAGGCTCTTGTATCTCCAACAGACAAAGGCATTCCAATTTCAAGAATCGGCGATAAAGACCCAGCTTCGAAAATCATACCAAGCCCTGGGGCATGAGTAAGCTGGGCATGCATTGAAGCAATAATTGGCAGGCCAGTGCCAACAAATACAATTTTATTATCTTCTAATACTCTCGAGCCTGTATAGGCAATCATCTCAACCGGTGAATATTCAGGCATTATTGGAACCTCTTTTAATCGTTTATTATTGGCTGGCCACCATCTAAATCCCTGAGCCTCTTAAGGGTTTTTTCTGGTATCTTTTTTAGGAAATCATTAAATGTTTCACATCCGAAGATGTATTCGTCATAATATTTTTTTAAAGGGTCAATGTTGCCTGATTTTCTGAATTCATCTGAAACACTCCGGAACATTTGTATGTGTTCCATATCAAACCAATAATATCCGTAAGATACTCCAGGATAAGCACCAAATTGCTGCTCAATTACTGAATCCACTGCCACATAAGGAATTTCAGTTAAGTTTGGATAGGTTCGTATATTTTCGTTAGAGATAATCTTTTCTGTAGTAACTATGCTATGAGTTGCGGCCATGGCTATCTCAGGACAGGTACAGAGAGCTCCAAATATCCGGCAATTACCATACATATCTGCTGCAGTAACATGTATTAGACCAACATCAGGATAACAGGCTGGAACCAGGTAGGTATTTTTTCCGGTGAAAGGGCTCTCAACCATTGTTCCACGATTTACTAATTCCATGTCCGAGCCGCCATGATCCCTAACCGGAATAAACTCAAGACCCATTGTTGCAGCTTTGAATCTTGCCGACATACCATAATTAGTATAATCATCAAGTTTAATCATCCCAGTTGATGCCAGGTGACGTAAAAGAGGTGCAATACCTATGACCTCATAACCCCACCAGGCCAGTTCAACACGTTTGATGGATACATGATTTGGATACAAAAGCATTGCCCCAGCCAGCAGTTCAGCACATATCGAAGTTGATTGAAAGGACAGGGTAAGATCTTTTGCCCCCTTGCGGATTATTTCATGAATAATGGA
>Ga0209986_10000466_pt1 | contig 38551 bp, 41 predicted proteins | sample BlataG_FD_183168 | JGI IMG/M metagenome (GOLD analysis project Ga0209986, IMG submission 183168) | Deep subsurface microbial communities from Black Sea to uncover new lineages of life (NeLLi) - Black_00105 metaG (SPAdes) (version 2) | ecosystem: Environmental > Aquatic > Marine > Oceanic >... | reverse complement strand
CGAATATCTTAAAAGCCACCACCATAAGCTCCAAATCTTTTCTAGGAAATTGATTTCTGAACTTTTTCTCATAATCTCCAGATGGACAACTAATTATAGCTCTCACCTTGATTAGATTCTCATTATTAGAATCAGTGAAAGTCTCATCAGTTGTTTTATTATTTAATTCAATTTCCATACTATTTAACCCCGATCATATATTGAATGAAAATTCAGTCTTATAAATTTATTTACTTTGACAATTATTCTTTTATTCACACGAACAAGTAGAAATTTGATTGAATTGTTGGATGCATTATGAAAATTTTTAATTTTAATTATTTTTTAAACAATTATTCTTCTTTCTTATTTTACAATTAAACTTCTGTTATGAAAATTGGTGCATTATATAAATCTGTAAATTTGTCGTAAATTCTGAAAATTGTGAGAAAAAAATGGAGGAATAAAAATATAAACTTCAAGCATTTCTTTAATTATACTTATTGTATTATTTTTATACTACTCAAATATTATTTCAGTAATATTTGAAGAGTAATGATATGGTTGTGATATTAAAATAGAATAGATTCGAATCGATTTTAAATATTACATGCATATTACTTTCTTATATTATTTGGATATAATACCAATATTATATAACAAATTGCTCCTAATTATGGCAGATAATTATGAATAATGATGAATTAGATTTAAGCGATATCGCGAGATCAAGAGCATCAGTAAGGTCTAGATTTAACGAAATTGCCCGTCAAAATGTAAATTCTAACAGCTCCGTCAATATAGATAGCGATAAATATCTTTCGGATTTACTTAAAGTTTTAAAAATAAAATCTATAGTAGTTGGAATTGGTGGTGCAGGAAACAATACAGTGTCAAGAATGCAAGATATGGGTTCTGATTTTATTAAAACTTTAAATATTAACACAGATGCTCACGATTTATATTATTCAAATTCTAATCAGAAAATACTAATAGGAAAGGAAACTTGTAACGGATTAGGTTCAGGTAACGTTCCTAGTATTGGAACTGCTGCTGCAGAAGAAGATGTCAATCGACTTTCGCAAGCTTTAAACGCAGATGTAGTTTTTTTAACGTTTGGATTGGGAGGAGGTACAGGTACAGGTGCAGCACCTATAATTGCGAGGGAAGCAAAAAAAAACAACGCTACCGTTGTATCGTTTTGCTCGGTGCCTTTTACATCTGAAGGAACTGAACGAAGCCTAAGAGCAAAAAAAGGTTTAAAAGAACTTCTAAAATATTCTGATACATTAATCCCTGTCCCAAATGATAATCTTCTACGCTTCAATCAAAAACTCCCCATTTTAACCGGCTTTAAGATAATGGATGAGATTTTAATTAGAAGCATTAAGGAAATTATTAATTTAATAAACAATTGTGGTTTGATCAACATTGATTACGCTGATGTGAGAAAAGTGATTCAAAAAAAAGGGCAATATCCTTCTGGGTTAATAGGTATCACAGAATCCTTAGGAGATGAAGCCGATTTAATAAAAAAAGCGAGATTAGCGCTTCACAACCCCCTTTTAGAACCAGATACTAAAAAAGTCGATAATTGTATAGTATCAGTTTCGGGAGATCACCAACTATCTTTGTCCAAATTAGATAAAATTATCTCGACAATCTCAAGCGAAATTCCTGAAGACGCTTCTCTCAAATTTGGGACTTCCATAAGTCCAATATTAGGCTCGAAAATTAGGATTATGGCTTTAGGACGAGGACCAATCTCTCCTTACGTTCAAGCGGCAATCGATGGTACAGAATTTCCACACCCTAACTTCAACCAACTCTAAATTTATTTTCTATATTTTAGGTTATAAAATTCTAATTTTATTCATCATTAAGCTTTTCTTTATGATTTACTTTTAATAAATAACAATTGAAAAAGGTGAATCTATTATTGGAAAAATAATGCCTGAAGAAGAGCTAAAAAAGGAAATACGGGATTTTTTAGAAAAAAGAAAAATAATTGTTTTATGCACTTGTTCGGACAATGTACCTCGCGCAACTCCAATGGATTTCTACATGGAGAAATCTCAAGATAATTTTAATATTTATGTGGGACCTGCTCCGGGAAGGAAGGTAAAAAATATCGAGGAAAACCCAATTGTAAGCATTGGAATCTATACGCCTATGGATACCGGCAAAATCCAAGGGATGCAAATTACTGCTTCCGGTAAAGAGAGATTGATTTTTTTGAGAGAAGAGGACGATGGTTTTGAAAAAGCTCAAAAGATAGTGCGGGGAAGGAGAAAGCTCCTCTTGAAGATCATTCCAGAGAAAATCGAGTTACTAGATTACGATTTCATTAAAAAAGGGTATTCACGCCTTCAATATTTAGAATTATAGTAATTTTAAAAATTTGTTTAGAATTTGATACGAACAAAAGTTCCGTTATATTTTTAAAACCCTTTTACTTTATTTTAAGTATAATTACGGATGTGGACATTATGAATGAAAAATCTAAATTTTTAGTTTTAACATCAATTTTCATAGAGATCATATCCGATATTATTATTAGATAAACTTCTTTTCTTTATGAAACGAATTTCGAAAGAAATTATCCACATCCTGTTTCATAAATAAAAAACAGAACTTTAACATATTTATAAAATAATATTTCAAAAAAGTACAATAACAAAATGTGGTAAGATATATGTTATATAATGAAAAGGAAGAAGAAATAATCCAGTTTTGGAAAGAAAATAAGATATTCGAAAAGAGTGTCGAGTCTAGATCAAAAAAAAACCCTTATGTATTTTACGATGGACCTCCATTTGCCACAGGTTTACCCCATTACGGACATATATTAAGTTTTGTAACAAAAGATGTATTTCCAAGGTACTGGACGATGAAAAATTATCGCTGCGAAAGAAAATGGGGATGGGATTGTCATGGGCTTCCTATAGAAAGCATTTGCGAACGGGCATTAAATCTAAAACAGAAGAACGAAATATACGAGATGGGCTTAAGTGAGTTTAACGAATTCTGTAGATCGAAAGTTCTTTGGTACACTAATGAATGGAAAAACACCGTTGAACGGATGGGTAAATGGATTGAATTTGATAACGCTTATAAGACAATGGATAACTCGTATATGGAAACAATTTGGTTTATATTTAAGAAAATATACGATGAAGGATATGTGTATAAAGGTAAAAAAGTTCTTCTTTATTGTCCAAGATGCGAAACACCTCTCTCAAATTCTGAAGTATCCATGGATAACAGTTATAAGGACGTTACTGAAAAATCTGTTATAGCGAAATTCAAATTAAAGGATAATTCGGGTACTTATTTGCTTGCTTGGAGTACAACGCCATGGACATTAATTGGAAATGTAGCTTTAGCAGTAAATAGTAAACTTAATTATGTTAAAATCAAAGTTGAAGATGAATTTTTAATTTTGATCAAATCCAGATTAGATATAATAAACGAGAATTACGAAATAGTTGATGAGTTTAAAGGAGAAGATTTAATAAATAAACCCTATGAACCTTTATATCAAGTTTCTGTCGAAACTGAAAAAATAGGCCATTTTATCATTGATGGAGGCGAAGATGTCTTGTCAGATGAAGGTACAGGAATAGTGCATATGGCTATTTATGGAGAATTTGATTACGAAATGATTAATAAATACGATATGCCGATAATCCAACACATTGATGAACGCGGTTACTTGGCTGACGGTCCAGAAAATTGGAAGGGTTTGTGGTTCAAAGATGTTGATAAAAAAGTCTTAGACGACTTGAATAGTCGAAATCTTTTATTTAATACAGAAGATTACAAACATTCGTATCCTTTTTGTTATAGGTGCGATACTCCTCTAATATATAACGCCCTTGATGCTTGGTTCATAAACATTCAGAGAATAAAACCTAAGCTTCTAAAAACAAATGAAAAAATCAAATGGTATCCTAAAGAAATTTCTAAAAGATATCAAAACATTGTAGAAAGTGCTCCTGATTGGTGTATTTCGAGAAATCGCTTTTGGGCTACCGCTATGCCAATATGGATATGCATGCAGTGTAATACAATTAAAGTGTTAGGTTCTGTCAAAGAACTACAAGACCACGCTATCGAAACGGTTCCTGATGATTTAGATCTACATCGGCACATCGTAGATGATATACATTTGAAATGCACTGAATGTGGAAAAATAATGAATCGCATACCTGAAGTGTTTGATTGTTGGCTCGAATCGGGTTCAATGCCATATGCTGCAAAACATTATCCTTTTGAGAATGTAGACTGGTTCAAGCACAATTTCCCTAGCGATTTTGTGTCTGAATACATTGGACAAGTAAGAGCTTGGTTCTACTACATGCATGTAATCTCAATTCTGATGTTTGATGAAATTCCGTTTAAAAATGTCGTCGTAAATGGTAACATACTTGCTGAAGATGGAACCAAAATGTCAAAATCAAAAAGAAATTACGCTGATCCATCCCTTATAATAGGATCATACGGAGCTGACGCGTTAAGGATTTACCTATTAGCGTCTCAGCTAATGCGAGCAAAAGATTTGAACTTTAAAGAAGAAATTGTTAAACAAGTCTATCGAAGATTTAATTTGTTATTAGTCAATGTTCTAAATTTCTATTCTTTATTTGAAATCAACAATTTATCTGCAGACAACCCCAAATCAGAAAATATTTTAGATAGGTGGATTATAGACTTAGTAAATAATCTTACACGAGATGTGACTCAGCGATTAGATGACTACGATACGGGAGAAGCAAGCAAATTAATTATTAATTTTGTTGAAGATTTGTCAACATGGTACATAAAAAATAGCAGAAATAGGTTTAAAAGCGAATTATTAAAAGAAAAGCTAGCAGCTATGAATACTTTGACATATATACTTCACAATTTATCGAAAATTTTAGCTCCATTAACACCCTTCATTTCTGAAATGATATACCAGAAATTGAGAGAAAAAAACCTCGTAAAATACGAATCCGTACATTTAGACCTATGGCCAGATTTTGATCAAAGTTTATCCTTTCCAAATCTAAGTGGTAAAATGAATTTAACTAAGGAAATAGTTCAAAAATCTTTGGAATTAAGGGAAAGGGTTAAAATACCTTTAAGACAAGTATTAAATAAGATAACACTAAAAGGAGTAAGTTTAGAAGATGAATTTTTAGAATTAGTTAAAAAAGCATTAAATGTGAAAGAAGTCGTTATTAAAAATGAAGATGTGTTTGAACTAACTGTAGAATTGGATACAGAAATCACAAGAGAACTAAAACTAGAGGGAATAGCTAGAAACTTAATAAGAAACGTTAATAATTATAGGAAGAAAATGAAGCTATCGACGAAAAACAGAATAAAATTATATTTTAATACTGAAGACAATGAAATTTTAGAATCAATATCTAAATACCAAAACTATATCAAAAAAATGGTACAAGCAGACGCAATTTTTAATAAGATAAATAATAACAGAGATATTAGGACATTTAAAGTAAACCAAAGCGAAGTCTCAATTTATCTCGAGGTAATAACTTTTAAAAATTCAACAAAATAAAAAAAAATTATTTTTTATATAACTCTATTGCCTCTGATCCTTCTACTAAAGGTTCAATTTTGAATTTGTAACCTTCAAATGTAGCATACGCAGTAAACCGTTTAGCAATTCCTTTCATACCTTCATATAGTTTATCTTCAGGAAGTTCATAAATATTATAGATTTTAACGTTATAATCTGGTGCTATCCATTGGTGTATTCGTTTCACGTAATCAGGATATTTCGGTACTTTACCTGAAAGATAAAATTTTAAAAACTCCTCAGCTTTATGATAAGGATATTTAACTTTAACCATTACATATACCATATTGAGTTTACACCTCTTTAATTTATCAAAACATTGGAAAAGTTTTGTATGTTTATTAATAATTTAATAATATAAAAGCTTTAACAATATTGTAGAAACTAAATTAATATCTCAAAAATCATTTTACTTTAGCTTCATAAATGCTAAAATCACACTCTTCAAATTTGATGTTGTTTATTTAGAGCAAAAGATTTTAGGAAAACATTAATTGTATTATTTAATGATATCAGATGTTCATCAACAACTAACCTTTGATTAAAATTGTTATCCTATAAAGAGAAGAAACAGCTAAAAAGTGCTCGTACTGATAAAGAACTAAAGAAGATATTTAAAACGATCGCATCTAAGAAACCCGATGAATTTTTTCCAACCCAAGAACTTAGGAACTTAGGTTACACTAGAAAACATTGTGAATGTTGTAGAGTTTATTTCTGGACAACCATTAAGGACCGAAAGGTATGCGGCGATCCTGCTTGTTCTGGCGGGTTTCAGGTTGCTGGAAAGCCACTAACGCATAAATTATCCTATATTGGAGTATGGAATAAAATTGTAGAAATTTTAGAGCCAAGAGGATATAAACCGATTAAGCGATACCCTTGCGTTGCGAGATGGAACCCTACTTCCGAATTTACAATAGCATCAATCTCAGCGTTCCAACCTTACGTAATCTCAGGTGAAGTTGAGCCTCCAGCGAAAAAGCTAATTATACCCCAATTCTGCTTACGATTTAACGATATTGAGAATGTAGGAATCACTGGTTCGCACAACACGGGCTTTGTGATGATAGGACAGCATTTTTTCGGCACACCTCAAGAATGGGATCAAGGACAGCTTTTTATGGATATACACGACTTTATTACCATAGGTGTGGGACTCTCAAAAGAAGAAATAACGATTCACGAAGATTCTTGGGCTGGTGGAGGCTCTTTTGGTTGTAGCCTTGAGTTTTTTAGTAGGGGAGTAGAATTATTCAATCAAGTCTATACGATGTTCGAACAAACTCCAGATGGACCTCGAGAATTAAGTCTAAAAGTTTTAGATATGGGTCTTGGTCAAGAACGCGTAGCATGGTTCTCACAAGGCACACCAAATCTGTATGAAGCCACATTTCCATATGTTTTGTCAAAGTTAAGGGAGCTAACTGAAATTAATTTGGATTTTGATTTATACGATAAATTTTCAAAATACTCCGCATACTTAAATATCGACGAAGTAGACGATATGGATGCGGCATGGGAGAGAGTAGCCAAGGATTTAGAAGTCTCAGTAAAGGAATTGAGAGAGAAGATCATGCCCATGACTGCTATCTATTCAATTGCAGATCACGCTAGAAGTTTATTATTTGCTATAAACGATGGAAAACTCCCTTCTAACGTAGGAGGGGGGTATAATCTTAGAGCAATTTTTAGAAGGGCTATAAGTTTTATCGATAAATTTAATTGGGATATAAATATCGCTGATGTTTGTAAATGGCACGCGGAAGAATTAAAAGAATTGTTTCCGGAAGTTTCTGAGCATTTGGATGAAATTAGAGAAATTTTAAACTTAGAAAAAGACAAGTATTATAAAACAAAAAGAAAAGCCAGCATAATTTTAGAAAAACTACTTTCTGAAGGAGATATCTCAACCGCGACTTTAATTGAAATATACGATTCCAGAGGCATTAACCCTGAATTGGTTAAAGAAACTGCAAAAAAGTTCGGTAGAACCATAAAAATCCCCGATAATTTTTATAGTTTAGTAGTAGAAAGACACGAAAAAGTAGAGCAAATTCACGCAACAGAAAAAGAAATTGAGTTAGATTTAAATGGTATTCCAGAGACCGAGTCTCTTTACTATTACGATTACAATAATACTTCAAACAAAGCAAAAGTCCTAAAAATTATTGATAACATGGTAATTCTTAATCAATCTGTTGCTTATCCTACTTCAGGAGGTCAGTTACATGATGTTGGAACCATTAACGGTCAAAAATTTGATAATGTGTTTAAGCAGGGTAACTATATCGTTCATATTTTATCTGAAACACCTAGTTTTAAAGAAGGAGATACCGTTAAGATCGAATTAGATAAAGAATGGAGGACTCAACTATCGCAACACCATACGGCAACTCATATCGTTAATGCTGCGGCCCGTCATATATTAGGAGACCATATTAATCAAGCAGGGGCGAAAAAAACACCTAAAAGATCTCATTTAGATATAACTCACTTTGCTAAAGTTCCCTATGACAAGTTAAAGGAAATAGAAAAAGAAGCAAATGAATTAGTAAACCAAGCAATTGATCTTAAACTTTCTTTTATGCCTCGCTCAGATGCTGAACAAAAATATGGGATGACGATCTACCAAGGGGGTGCGGTGCCGGGTAAGAATATTAGACTCGTAGATATTCCAGGAGTAGATGTGGAAGCTTGTGGTGGAACGCATTTAAATAATACATCAGAAACTGGAAGAATTAAAATAACTAAATCCCAAAAGATTCAAGATGGCATAGTGAGATTAACCTTTACAGCAGGAAATGCGACAAAAGAACTTGAGCAAGAAGAGACTCTAATTTTAAGCCAATTAGAATCGCTATTTAAAATTTCACGGGCTAAGATCGTTGGGAGAGTAGCTGAATTATTAAACAAATGGAAAAACATAAATAAAGCCTTACAAACGGGGAATGTTAAAAAAATTGATATGTCCTTAGATTCAAACAACACCTTTGAAGGAGACATCTTGACGGAATTATCTCAAATCCTTAACACAAAAAAAGAAGATATTCCGCTAAAAGTAAATAAGTTATTTAACGAATGGAAAGAAGCTAAAACCAAATTGCAAGATGTAGAAAACTTATTAAAAGAAAGTTACGTGGAAGAACTTATAAATTCAGCGTTCTCATTTGAAAATTCTAAAATCATTCTTGAATCCTTTGAAAATCTTTCCCAAACCGATCTTAAAAATTTAAGCGTGAAAATTCTACAGAAATCCGAGAAATTGGTTACCATTTTCATCAATAAGACCGAAAAAGGAATTACTCTAATGGGAATGATAGGGAAAAATCTTTTAGAAGAGATAGATTTCGAGATGGGAAAATTTGTTCAGGAAATCGTTTCTAATTACGGTGGTAAGGGTGGTGGCAAGAAAGATTATGGTCAAGGATTTATCGAAAATAAAGATTTAAAGGTAGAAGATCTGATTAAACGCATAAAAGAGAAATTAAATATAAACTAAAATAGATACAGAATAAAACTGTATTTTTTTAACGATTTAATATATAGGCAAACATCAAGTTTTACAAAATCTGCTTTTTTCTAACTTAAACTTATATTTTTTATCTATATAGAATCTATATAATACATCGAAATCGCTTATAATTGATTATATACTTATTTTATTTGAGTTGAAGAAAATAATTAATAATAAAACATTTGAAGAGATTTTAATTGATTTTAAAGAAGAAAAAGATGATAATTTAAGACATAAAAGCGATTTATCACAAACACCGCTTGACAAATTTATTGATTACATTCTTGATCTGATTAATCTAGATATAGTTAAAATCTTAAATTATAATAGAATTTAAAGGTGAAATTTAATATGAAAATAGTTTTTAAAAAGTTTAAATGCCCCGAATGTGGGCAAATAAGATGGCTAAAAATTAAAAATATATGCGTTGATTGTAGAGATAAACAAATTCTTAACGAGATATCTCAAATTCGAAAAGTCAATAATATTTTTAATAGAGAAGTATATGTGTAAAAAAAGTACATTAGTATGAACTTTTATCTTATTCTAAATTTTGTACAAAAATTTCTTTAATATAATTTAAAATTTAATATGCATTAATATTTAAATATATAAAAATAATCTAAAGTAAGAGTTGTAATGTTAATATGGTGAATCTCATACACATAAGCGATTTGCACTATGATTCCGAGTTTGTACCCGAATATATGGAAAATGTAATTAAATACATTGAAGACGCATCGCCTGATGCTGTTATTTGTACTGGAGATATTATTCATAAAGGTAGAATTACTCAATTTAAAGGAATATTACCTTATCTAAAAAGAATTCGAGAATGCACAAAATTCCTAGCAGTACCCGGAAATCACGATGCAAAGAATAGCGGAATAATCTTTTTTGAAAGACTTATTGGTCCTAGAAGATCAAGATTAATCATTGATGATAAAGACACTATAATCGTTGGAATCTGCAGTGCCAGAGACGATATCGCTCATGGAGAATGTGGAGATGAGCAGTTGGATTGGTGTGGCAGACAATTCGATAAAAATTTAGAGAATAGAGTATTAGCACTTCATCATCATTTAATCCCTGTTCCTTTTTCTGGACAAAAATTTACAACTGTGAGAGATGCGGGGGAAGTACTTGAATTTACTCAACTATTTGAGCTTGATTTAGTATTAATGGGACATAGGCATGTTCCCCACGCTTATGTAATTGGTCCAACGACTTTTCTTTATTGCGGTACTTCAACTTCTAAAAAAGTCCGAGCTGATGATAGTCCTAGCTTTAACCACATTATATTGAATGAAGGCGATATAGAAGTTCATATGGTAAATTCTACAAATCTCGAAAGAACTCTACTCTTAGAAAGAAGATTAAGTCGGACAAAATTTGTCAGACCGCGTCGAACGCGTATCGAACATTTATTAGGCTCTTCCGTGTGGGATGATTAACTATGCCAAAACCATTAACTCCATTACTAACAGTTGATGCTGTTATATTATTTCAGCAAAATTCAATTGTTTTAATTCGTAGAAAAAATCCACCTTTTAAAGGTGAACTGGCTTTGCCAGGAGGTTTTGTTGACATAGGCGAGACTATAGAAAATGCGTGCATTAGAGAAGCTTATGAAGAAACAAACATTAATGTAAAATTAATTAAACTTATAGGTGTTTTTTCAGATCCTAAGCGCGATCCGAGAGGTCACACGGTTTCAATAGCTTTTTTATGTGAGCCTTTATCAAAAACTGAAAAACCATTGGCAAAAGATGATGCTCAAGCTTTAGAAATTGTTCCGATATCAAAATTGGCATCCTTAAAAATAGCGTTTGATCACTTAGACATAATAAAAAAATCTGGAATTTTAAAAAAGTAGAGAATTACACCTGTTGTTCTTCAAAAAAATTTTTAAAACAGGCACAACAAGGAATTCCAATCGAAATCTTATTAGAATGTTCAATATTAATCTTTTCTAAATTATCAATTATCTTTAGTAAGTTCTCTCTCAATCTCATTGTATCGGGGTTATGTTTGTTATAATAGACGTTTTTCAAATCGTTGCTAGTATGATTTATCTTCTTACAAATAGGACATCGTTCAAACAATTTTTCTATCAATTTAAACTTTTTATCGTCAAACTCTCTGGGAATATAAAAATCATTAATAGGATAATTGAAATCAATTTTTTGAACTATTTCTCTGAAAATTTCTTCTTTTATTTCATCATTATTAGAAGTAGATGTAAAAAAAGCGCATTCAAGACCTTCTCTCGCAATCAGATCATTAATTTCTTCATTTGAAACTTCTCTTTTTTCTAAATCTGCTTTTGTTCCAATTAAAATTATAGGAATCTCTCCCGCACTCTCTCGAAAAAGGGTGATCCACCTATTTAAATCCAAAAAAGATTTTTTATCAGATAAATCAAAACATATTAATCCCGCACACGCACCTCGACAAAAAATCGGGAAAAGGAATCTGAATCTTTCTCGATCTTTTAAATCCCAGACAAGAAATTTATATAAATCCCCATCGTTGGCGTAACAATTTACAGACTCAAATGAAACACCAATCGGAGTGTCTTCCTTTGGATGCCAATTTATGAGCGAGCTCTTGCCTGAATTTTGAGCCCCTCCTAAAATTAATTTTAATTTAAACAACTTTGGCATTAAAACACTCCTTGTTTTAAATACCAATCTACTCTAAAAAATTTTGTTACTATTTAATTTCGTATAAATTGCCAAATTTATCTTTTAAAAATAAATAAAAAACATCGCTGTTTTTTCTCGGCACTTTAATTACTTCGCAATTCATTTGCCTCGCCGTATCTATTAGTTTAGCTCTATCCTCTATTACTAAACATATATGGGTGAATTTATCTATAGCTTTACTTTTATCGTCAGTAATAAAAACTTCAATACTTACTTCCTCGTTGCCGTACCTGATGACCTTGTGTTCTTTTTTAACTCTGAAAAATTGGGCCATTAGGTCGCCTGATACCACGAAAGATCTCAACTTTTTCAATCCCAATAATTTGACAAAAAAATTATCACTATCTTCTTCGGAATTTGAAGAAACAGCTATATGTTCAATTTTCAATCTATAAATCGCCTTTACTCTTCTAATTTTTCTGAATTATATTCAATATATAATAAATAAGATAAATATGATTAAAAAAAATTAGATTTTTTTCAAATAACAATCAATTCCTACTAATTAGAGAAAATTATACTTTAACACTCAATTATTAACATATTACTTTTTTTAAATGAAACTTTAATAATTTTTAGAGTTTAATAATTATTAATTTTAAAAAAATTTGATGCTCTAAAGTTAAGGGTTTCTGGGATGACTAACGTAAACGAAGAAGTTTTCTTAAATAAGTTGTATGATGTTGTATATAAACTCTCTACTATAGCGAAAACCCAATCTAATCGATTTAAAAAAGAATGGGACGAAAACTTTGAATCCTTAAAAGAAAAACCTCATTTAATTCGCCCAATTCCCGTTGAAAAAGAAAGATTTTTGACGGATATTAAACATAGGATTAAGATTTTAAATACAGTTAAACTATCATTTGAAGACGGGGTTCACTCGATTAAATCTTTGCTAAACGCGTTATATAGTTCTTATTTTAACGACTCCGATATTTTCACAAGTAGTTTTACTGAGCAGGATCAAATTACCCTCAAATATTTAGTTGCAAAAGAAATTTTAGGTAATTTAATTCAATATAACCAGTTAGATCATGAAACAGTACCATTAAAATATAACATCTTAGCTAGAACTTATTTATTAATAAAATTTAAAGGTCAGAGAGACACAGAAATTCTCGAAAATCTCAAAAAAATTAATATACAACTAAAACTTCCTAAATTGAAAAAAATTATGAAAGAAATAATATCAGATGGGTTTCTTAATAAAACTAAGAAAGGTAGATATCTTTATTATCACTTACAACAAGAATTGGACTTATCTGAAGAAGGCAAAAAAACTTTTAATCAAACTATACGACCTTTAGTAGATTGGCCAACGTTATTTTATCGTAGCTATTATAACGTAAGAGAATTAAATGTAACAGTGGATGGCGATTGTAAGTATCCAGATTACTTGAATAAAGTTTTATTAAAATCGGCTACACAAGGTTACTTAGCATGTCACTATATTTTTAATAATTTAGTAAGATATTACGAAAAATTAAAGGAAGAATAGTACCATTCTCTAATTTTATTCCAATTTTTTAAAATGTTGAGAAATTTTTAGATTTTTTAATTGGAATCTCAAACTTCTCCAATAAAGGAATTAAGTGTTTTTTATCGTCTGAATTCGTGCCTTTCCAGTCTGTTATGAAATAATCAACTTTTTCTAATGTGTTATTAATCATCAATTCGATTAATTTTTCGTCTAATTCTTGAATGTAATATTTTGGACAAATAAATGACATTGCTACGTCGTTGTTAGTAACTAACCTATTAAAACTTGGAGCGTAGTGAGTCCCACCAAAACCAAGACATACTTGCTGATTTTTTTCTTTTTTATAAATAAGATATTTAAATATAGAATTAACTATAGCGTTCGCTACGAGCTCACCAGCTTCATCAATTATCCATTCCTGTTTGCTACTTCCCAGTTCTATAAAAACTAATGGTATGTCTAAAATGGTTGGACCGTGGTGAGTTACCTCAATATCCAAAGAAAAACTTGAATTATTAAGAAGGGTGATCTGGTCTTTTAAAGAAACAAAACCAGCCTTATGAATTAAAGCACTTGTTTTGGATAAATCACGGGGTTTACCTCCAAAATCCACGTTATTACTCCAATTACCTGTACTATGAATTAAAAATGCTGGACGCGCGGTTTTTGAGGTATGTCTGCTTGCAAAAATTAATATATCTGGTTTATGTTTAGTATCAATAAAATTCAATTTTTCTAAGAAAATCAATGGTTGATCTGTCAAACCTAAATAGATTTGGTTATTATTAAGGAATTGCTCCTTTTTATTTTCAAAAGTAACATCTTCTAATTTAAAAACTGGATTCTCGTGCCATATAGTAGTAGTTTCTTTAAACGAGTATGTTTTAGAATTTAAAAACTTATCTCGCATATTCATAGAAGCTTTGTCTTCTTCCGAAGTAATAATAAAGAATTGAATTGATAATCACCATGGAAATATAAATTTCTTTAATTAATAAACAAAATTCACAAAAAATAAATAATTTTATAATTTAATTCTAAAAACTTTAAAAATTGTAACTATATTAAAATATGTAATGACGATTAGTTTTGCAATTATAGTAGTAATTTCGATAGTATTTGGCGTTCTTTTTTTCATAGTAGATTTTTACGAACGAAAACATCCTAAACTTGATATATCCTTAATTGCGGGAATCTCTATTGCTTACTTCTTCTTAGTCCTTCTTCCCGAAATCGCAGAAAATATTCCTCAATTTCCTTTAGGACTCAAACTTTTTGAATATCTCTTTGTCGTAATTGGTTTTGTATTCGTTCATGTTTCTGAAAAATTAATTTTACAAAATTCCGAAGCTAAATCGCAAAAAAGAATGAGGAAATTGCTCGCAAAAGAAAAGACCTTAGAAGAAGTGGAAAGAAATATCGAAAAAATATTAACAAGAGAATTAAAACACGAAGATCTAGATACATTTGCTCTGAAAGACATCGCCCAAACTATATCTGGCCTAAATGAACAAGAAAAAGAATTCAAAACCGAGATCAATCGTTATAAATCTAAGATTCAGAATCGTATTAACGAAGAATTGGCCAAACTTAGATTCTTTACCAACTTCACTTATCATTTTCTCGTAGGGATTATTGTAGTTGGGCTATTAGCTATTGATTTAATTACGGGGATTTTGTTTTTCCTATTTGCTTGGTTTAGAGCAATTATTACAAACAGATCGGAAAGCCATATCATATTTACTGATTTGGAAATTTATGAAACTTTTAATATTGAAGAGAATATTACAAGAAAATACTTCCTAGCTCTTGCAAATTTAATAGGCATTTTAATTGGAATAGGTTTAGATTTGATACTTTTTGAATATACAGAAATGTTTTATATCTTATATTCGTTTATCTCGGGAGTGATTCTATATACTATTGTACGAGAAGTTATTCCCGAAAAAGAAAAAGGAAAGCCTTTATACTTTTTAATTGGATTTGTTGGGTTTACAGTGGTTATTTTTATTATAAATATTTTCACAAGTTTATTATAAAAATTTAATAAAGCGATATTTTCCCAAAATTATATTCTAAGAAAATGATTTATAAAATAAAATAACTTGATCATAACTATACATATTGTTTAAGCTAAAATATAAATAAATTTTGATTTAATAGAAACAAAATTTAAATTAAAATAGCTTCTCTAGGAATAAGACTATGATAAAAAAAACTTTTAAAGAAATTTTAGGAATTGACGACGACGATTACAAGATTATCGAAATGATCGAAAAGAAACCAGATATCACTCATAGCGAGATAGCAAGAGAAATTGAAAAATCGCAACCCGCAGTAGGGGCTCGAATTATTAAGTTAGAACGAAAAGGGTTACTTACAAAACAAGTTGGCTTCAATATTAAAAAAGTTGATATCAAGGTTGCTATTGTTTTTGTTTCAACTAAAGACGTGGAATCTATTGTAAATAAAATTGAAAATTGCCCTTTTGTCAATCATGCCTTCAAAATCTCGGGAGAATTTAATTTATTATGCTTTGTTGCTGCTTCTGATCTCCAAACCATCGAAAAGTTAGTTGATCAATGTTTTAGAAAAGATCCAAATGTTATCAATGTAAAAACCAATATTTTAATAGATTCTGTACATGATTTTGTAGTTCCAATTGATTTTCAAATAGAAAGGTTTGATTACTTTTCAAATATTTGTGGTCCTGACTGTAGTTTAAATGTAAATCTTCCTAAATATAAATTTACAAAAGTAGAAGAGGAAGAAGAAAATTAATTAGTAATTCAAAACGAATTTTTACTCTATTTTATTTACGATTCCTTTTAATTGTGCCATCTTATATTTGCATTTGTCACCACACCCTTCTTCCAATGTTGGAGAATGTTCTTCGCTGTCAAAATCGATCGGTAATATAAAATCTTTAGCGATCTCAGTAACTAATTCCATCGAGACTGACTGGACATCGGGATTACTTCTAAAATGGTAATTTACGATAATATCTAATTTTTCCAGTTTAGAGCTCGCAATTAAAATACAAATGTTATGAGCCCCGCTTAATCTTAAGGCGTTCAACATGAAAGGACAAAATTTCGCCATATCAAGTATTACATTTGGGCGCTTTGTATTCACTTCTACGGTTGCCAAGAATAAATCAACCTTTTTGAAATTAATTCCCGGTTGAAATTGAAGAATTCCTTCTTTCTCGAGCTTTTTTATTCTCATCCCAACAGTTGGTTGAGACCGATTTATTTTTTCAGCAATTTGAGTGTGTGTAAGGTTTGGATCTTCCTGTACTAATGTTATGATTTGACGATCTATGTTATCAAGCTTTAATTTTTCTGATATCATGTCTTTTCACTAAAAACATTTTTTATTCTTATATTTTAATAATAATTTTTCAAATTAAAAAGATGCTTATATTTTATAAATTGTGCGAAAAATTCAGAAGTTATAACTTGAAATGCCAATTTAAAAAAACAAAATTCCCCCAAAAAAAAGTAACTAAATTTATGATCAGTTAATCAATCGTTATCGCCCTTAATTTACATGCAGTTGTGCAAATATGGCATTTAATGCAGTTATCTTCTCGATCTTCAATAACGATACATTGAGGTTCAGTTATTTTGTTCACAACCTCATAAATTCCTCTAAAACATGCCTCCTCACAAAAAAATTCTTTACAAATCTTACATTTGTTAATATCAATATGATGGAACTTATAACTAACAATTTTACTATGATCTTGTGCGTCGTTCATTATGATAATTTAAAATAAAACTCATTTTATCTCTATAGTTTATATTATATAATGGTATTATTTTAAGTTAAATTAAAATAAACCTAATTAGATTAACGCTATAACGTGTGGTTTTAGTATGAATAACGTAAAAATACCGATTTTTGAAATCCCCAATCTCAGCAAAGGAATCTTTTTAACTCGACCTAATCGCTTTGTAAGTGAAATTAAATACAAAAATGAAATAAAATTAGGTCATATCCACGATCCTGGGCGACTAAAAGAGTTGCTAATTAAGGGAAAAGAAGTTTTGTTCACTGATTCTCGTGGTAAATTAGATTACTATGTAAAAGCTGTAAAGCACCAAAATGAATGGATCTTAATTGATACTGCACTTCATTCTAAAATCGCATTGAGAGTTTTTCCACACTTACCAGAAATTTCAAATGTTAAAGAAATAAGGAAAGAAGTTCAGTTTGGTAAAAGCAGGATAGATTTCGTTTTAGATGGAGTACCGTTAGAAGTAAAGGGAGTTACCCTCGTAAAAGAAGATCTAGCCTTGTTTCCAGACGCTCCTACCGAACGCGGAACTAGACATGTACAAGAAATTATCGCCAATAATGGGATTCTTCTTTTTTTAGTGTTTCGTAAAGCGTCTAAATTCAAACCGAATTTTGAAACTGATCCAAAATTTTTCAATAAATTATCCGAAGCGAGAAAGAAAAAAGTACCAATCTATGTAGTACAACTCAGTTTTGATGGTATAACAATTTATTACCACAACAAAATACCTTTAGCAGAGTTTTAAAATTAGCTTTCTTAACTTAAATAAAAATAAAATTTTAAAAATAATTCATTTCCTTTTTTTCTTCATTTTTTTATTTTTACGCTTTTTGCCGTGGTCTTCAGGTTCTGGAGTAGTATCGACATCAACTTCAGCGATAATGAAAGCAAGCAAAATAGGGCCAGCACCAGAATATCGAGGATCAGAATAAGTACTAAATTTAATATCCTTTACTTTGCAGTTCTTATCGCTTTGTCGCAAAATTAGTAGGTTTCTATTTACAGCTCGAGTAAAATCTGAAGGATCATCATAAGTTCCTCCGACTGCAAAAACTTGGTCCATTCTAACTATTTGATCGATTGGGGTAATGTTTTCCATATTTTTTTACTTTTTTTTAATTTGCTTTTTTAATAAACATAAAATTTCTTTATTTTAAATTTATTAGTCTTTTTGATTTGATTGATATAACCAACAGTCTTTTTAATAACAAGCAATTGATTTCAAAAATAATAATATAATAAAAATAAAATTAGAAAGAAATGCTAGAATTAATATTCGATATTTATTTTTTTGAGATAGTCGAAGGCTGAATACGCCGCTATAACGCCTTCAGCTACTCCGGTAATTGCTTGCTTAAACGGGGCGTCTGCGACATCTCCAGCAGCGAAAATACCGGGTATATTCGTCTCAGATTTTCTATTGATAATTATTTCGTCTTTCTCATCTGTTTTAACGCTTATGCGTTTGGCTAAATCTGAATTGGGAATAGAACCCACTTCGATAAATACACCATCTATATCAAATTCCTTTCCTTTGTCGAAAATAACTGACTTAACAGAAGTATCTCCTTTAATTTCTAAGATGTTAGTTTTGTATATAATTTCAATCTTTGCGTTTTCATAAACTCGTTTTTTATTTATTGGTTCCGCTCGGATTTCTTCTCCTCGATAAACGATGTAAACTTTTTTCACATTCTGCGATAAAAACAACGCTTCCTTAGCAGCAGAATCACTACCTCCAACCACAATTACGACTTTATCTTTGTAAAACGGGCCATCGCACGTAGCGCAATAAGAAACGCCCCTTCCAGCAAACTCCTCTTCGCCAGGGATTCCTAACTTCTTCCTTTCAGATCCTGTAGCTATGCAAACCGTATAAGCTTTAAATTTTTGAAAAAATGAATGTAGAATAAAGTAATCGTCCGCTTTTTCTATGCTTCTTATCTCGTCTGATATGTAAGGAATGCTTAAGGAATTCATGTGTTCTTTAAACATATCCATTAATCCTTGACCGCTTGTTGAGGCGATTCCAGGATAATTTTCAACAAGGTGAGTTGTAGCAATTAATCCACCAAATGTTTTCCCTACAATTAAAACATTCAACGCGAACCTAGCGGCATAGATGGCACATCCAATCGCAGTCGGTCCACCACCTAAAACAATTAGGTCGTAGGTTTTCTCAAAATCAACGCCTTCCATATCAATATTGAACATTGATGTTTCCTCCTATTAATGCTCTAAAAATTTCGTTTGCACCAACCATCCCAACTAAAGTCTTATTATCGTTAACGATCGTGTACGGAACTCCAGAAGCGTCATAGTATTGTCCTATATCTGGATTGGTCATGATGTCAACTATAATCGTTCTAATCTTTCCATTTGAAGCTAAAGCGAACATATTTGCCACTGTAGCAACGTTAGGACAATAAGGGCACGCGTTAGTTAACATTACTCTAATCGTTGAAGGAGGAATGCGTTCCAAGTTCTGTTTTATTGTCGCTTCGTAATAATTCGGAGCACCTGCGAAAACGAACAACGCTTGAATAAACGGTTGGATTTCTCCTCCTTGAGGAGCAGCTAGATAACGAATTACTTCACGACCTTCGTTGTCAATAAATAGAATAGTAGGAACGCGTTCCACATCGTACTTTTTGGCGAACTCAGGGTCATCATAAATCGATAATTCTTCGATTGTCAGCATACCGTTAGAGTTCGCTTCATACACTTTTAAGAGCGTCATAAATGTGTTGCATTCTTGACATTCTCTAATAAAACTCCCATCAGGCTGACTCTTTTTACTTGTAAATGCTTAAAGTTTAACGGGTTTAGTTAATTTAGCCATTTCTTTTTGAATAATCTCTTTATATTTATCGTCTTGAGACATTTTCTAATATCACCTTAATAAATCTTTAGCTATACATGCCTCCCAAATCTCGTTTACCTTTAGTTAGCTTCTCCAATAATTCTTGCGGAGTAAACATGCCATAAATGTGATCTTTATCGTTAATAATAGTGTGTGGTACTCCTTGTACTTGATATTTCATGGCAATGTCAGGATTGGCATCGACATCTATTATTTCTACAGAAACCTTTCCTTTTGAAACAATTGAGAATAAATTCGCCACTGGAACTGTTGCAGGGCAATATGGACAAGTCTTAGTGATAAACATTTTCATTTTTGACATTGATATTTTCTTAAGGTGTGATACTATTTGATCTTTGTAGTATGGACTCACTCCTGAAAAGTATTGAAGGCTTTTAAGAAAAGGCGCTAATTCCGCTCCAGCAGGTGTTGCTGAATATTTAATGACTAAGTTTCCTTCGTTAACAAATAGAATAGCTGGAGTTCTAACAATATCATATTTCTTTGCGTCTTCCACGTTTTCTTCCGTTGAATATTCCTCTATACTTAATTTTCCACCTGAGACTTCTTCTAATGTTTTCAATAATTCATAAGTTCCTTCACAAGCCATACATCTTCTTAGTTTACTTCCATCCGCTTGAGTTTTAAAATCAGTAAACAGTTTTAACGATATATTATCTTTTAATTTTTTCATTTCTCTTTTAATATTATCAAGTTCATTCTGGGAAAATAACATAAAATCACCAAATATATTTCGATCTATTGTGAATAATTAAAATTACTCTTAAAATTATTTTTCATTTAAATTATAAAAAATTCTTATTAATTATCGATTTTACGATAATAACATTTAAAAATATCCTTTAAATGAATTCAAATTTGTTTTTTCAATTAAGGAATTATAATTTTTACATTAATAGTTCGCAAGGATCTTTAAGTTGGGATTTAATCTTTTGTTTTTCTCCATAGAATTTTAAAATCCAAAACGCATCGGGGCAATAGGTTGTAATGTAACTTGAAGATTCTCTCATTTTTGAGATTTGATTCTCCTCTTCTTTGAACTCTTCCATTCTTTTACGCGCAATCATTTCAGCGACATCTATTCTTAATTGATGACCAACGCCACCACCACAACAATTATGAGGAATGTTTAAGACTTTATAACCGCTATCCTCATATATTTTTTTGAGCTTTTCTTCAATACCAGGAAATTCTATATACTTTAGTGGACAAGCGTGTTGAAATATTAAATCTCCCGATTTTTTTTCTTCTGAAAGTGTTAAATATTCTGTAAAGTATTCTATTTTAATACCTAAATCGCTATAATGTTTTTTAAATACCATATAACAACTTGGGCATACGGTTATAATTTTTTCAAAGCCTTTGTCTTTAAACAGCACATTATTTCTGTCAACCATTAGGTCATATGTATTAACTTCCCCCGTACACAAGATAGGATAACCACAGCATATTTCTTGGTCTAAGATACAAAAATCTACATTTTTACTTAGAAGATATCTTGCGGTGTTTTCGCCATATTTTGGAGTTTTCACGGTCGTAAAGCAACCAAAGTATAATAATGTCTTACTGTTTTCATTAATGCCCTTTAAAGGTTTAATTCTACTTTTATTATATTTGAATGGAGTTCCAAACTTTTCTAGAGTCTCAATTTGTTCGTTCAAGCCTTCAATCTTATTTCCATCCTTTAAAAATTTCTGCTTTAAAAGAAACCGCTCATAATGCGTGCCGCAAGCGCCACAATGAACGCAATTATATACCCTAAAATAATCTTCTTGCTTGAATTTGTAACTATCCTTAGTTTTTAATAACTCTGTTACTTCTTCATTCGTAATAAAATTATCTGGGTCGACATCTCTGCAGGGACAACTATAATCTTCATTCATTTTAGTATTTTATAGTAGTAATTCGAATATGTCTTTAGCTTTAGGTTTTATTTTGCATAATTTACTATATCTTGCTAAGATCCACCAGCAACTCGGACAATATGTCGTACAATAATCGCTACCTGCGTCATCAAAGTCGCCCAATCTTTTACGTGCTATTTTGTCAATAACATCAGTACGATGCATATAACCAAGACCACCACCACAACACCAGTGAGGTATGTCTAGGACTTCGTATCCGCTTTTTTCTAACGTGTTATTTACTAATTTATCAATGCCCTTCGTACCGCGATTCATTAGTTGACAAAGGTGTTGCACCCCTACTTTTCCTGACTTTTTGGTATCAGAAGGTTTTAAGTACTCTGAGATATATTTAAATTCTACTTCTGATTTCATTGAAGGCTTGTAATATTTATTGAAAAGAAAGTAACAAGCAGGGCATAAACAAATAACCTTTTTGAATTTTTCAAAAATTTCTATATTTTCTTCTTTACAAGTTTCAAACTCTTGAAAAGAACCAGATACGAACCAAGGCCACCCACAACATATTTCCTTATCTAAGATTGTAAAATCGACTTTTTGTTTTAGCAAATATTTAAGTGAATGCTCAGTATATCTTGGAATCCGTATTGTCGAAAGACAACCCATATAAAAAAGAGTATTAGATTCTTTGGGGATTCCTTCTGGCGTCCTAATACGCATTTTATTCGAGGGATATGGCGTACGATATTTGCGAAAACATTCTATCATATCATCAAGACCTTCAACGCTATTACCATCTTCGAGAAATCTTTGTTTTAAAAGAAGGCGCTCTTCTTCTGTGTCGCATTCACCACAATGAACGCAGTTATAAAGTTTGTAGTAATCTTCCTGTATAAATTTTAAGGTTTTTTTGCTTTTTGTTAAATTCCTAACCTCATCATCGCTCAAATAATTATCGGGGTCAACTTCCTCTGTAGGAAAATTTTTTCTCCCATTAATTCTTTCTTTTAATGTATTCACCTAAAAAATTGAAATTGAGAATCTTTATTAAAAATGTGGTTTGAAGTATATAAGCTCTATATGAGTATTTTGCTGTTGAACTATTCTTTTTTAAGTTTCACATCAGTTCTTTGGATTCCTACTTCTATGTTTCTCGGAATCGGCGTTCCGCAGTTGTCTTTTTTAGGTTCGTTTTCTTTAACGGCTTTATCTAATTCGTCTTCTAATTCTTCATCTGTCATTTCTATATCTGGCATATAATATAAAGAGAACCCGAATTATTTAAGGATTTTATTTATAAAAAATTGATGTGTTTAATATAAATCGCTAGATTTTACACAAAAAGAAATAAAAAAAGTTAAAACTAGTATAATTTATTTATTAAAGTATTCTAGAACTGCCTTCTCTTTTTCAATAGGTCTCCTTTCCGGAACGATTACAAACTCTGTATTTATTGTATCGTAAAAATCTAAACGTAGATACAAGTTGCAATAACAAGCACCAAATTCCTTCACATCATCAGGAGCGTAATTACATGGGCAAATTAGATCTCTATCCAAATCTCTATTACCTGAAGCAAGACGACAGGGACAAGATTGATAGTTATGTTTTTTCTTATTTTCTACTAAACCATCAATTAAATCTTCAAATGTGACTTGATCTTTATTTAAACTCCAATCATTTTTTTGACTGACAGTCTTTACGTACTCTTTCATTCCTTCTTTAGTTTCCATGTCCATCTTAATTTCCTCCGGATTTCAATAATTCTTCGTATTTATTTGGATCATATCCGATAACAAATTTATCGTCACAAACGAGAAAGGGATAGGAGATCCTGTCTGGTTTGTAATTCTCTCTTAAATATTTTAATAACTTTATTTTTTCACCTGAATCGATTTGATCAATATCGACATATCGATACTTCACATTCTTGTCTTTTAAATACGCTTTGCATTTCTTGCACCACATACAAGTTGATAGCGTAAAAATAGTCACATCGTGAGCATTGTTTGCCCCATCAACTTCTTGTGTAAGTTTTTCAATAAATTCTGGGAACATTTTTTTCACCGTATATCTTTTTAATTAATAATTATGAATTATTTTAATTAGATTTTATTACTTTTTGCTAAATTTACTTTCCAATTTGGGTCTATACACTCGTAAGCACTTTCTGTGAGCTTTCTTATATCGTTATCACACGATGATAAAAGAATACCTAAATGTTCTAAAGCCCTCTTATCTCCGATCTTCATCAAGCTTTCAATAATTAAAAACATACGAGTTTTCTCCTGCTCGTCTTCTGGTTTTTCGAGTTCTTCTTTTAACAGTTCTACAATTGGCAAAGTAGCTTTCGCGTTTTTAATTTCACCCATTGCTTCTATTATTCTATTTATGACAATAGGTTCTTTTTCTAATCTTAAAGCTCTCACCAATAAATTTGTGGCTCTTCCATCTTTAAAACGCCCAACCAGTCTAGCAGCAGAAGCGCGTTCCATTATCTCTCCATGAAATAAATTTTTCAGAGCGAGATCGTACTCATTATCTCTAACCTTAGAAGTATTAGAATTCATTAAGTAAGAAAGATGGTACACACATTAAAATTTGATTTTTATAAATTATTAAATTTGCTCATAAAAATAGTTATTTTATTTGAATTTTTTGATTAAAATCATTTGATATAAAACTAATCGTGTATTAAATATATTTTAAATAAGAAGTATTTACTTTTTTATTGCCATGTCTAAAGATTCCATTCTTTGCGTATCGTATTTCGATACTATTCTCGGACCAAATACGCTTTATTGTAATTCCACATTAAATGCTAAAGAACATCCTGATTTAGGAAGAATTCTGGAATTCACTGATGACGAGGGGAATTTTGTATTTACATTCCGAAAATATCAAACGATTAATCATATTTTTTATATCGATTCAGAATACGCTCGAGGTGGAAAAGAACTGCTAATGATAACATATATGATCAGAGCGGCTTATTTTAAAGATGAAATTACTGACGTTTACAATTACTTATTATCTAAAACTCCAGATCTCGAAACGTTTGCTTTTGAGCTTAAAAATTTTAATGGTCTTACAGAACTTCTTCACAGTCAAAAAGATCGAACAAATCAAAAAGGTTTACTAGGCTTAGCTTCGAAAAAATTTAAAAAAGATTTCTTAAACATTTTTAACACATATCTTGAAAAAATGACTCCACAAATAAGTATAACCTCTCATTTATTAGCTAAAGGAGACTTAAAGAAAGTTTACGTTTTTGGTCCAGAAAATGCAGGAAAAACCACTTTCGTAAAGAATTTAGAGGTTATGCAATTCCTTCAATATAAGAACAACGCAATGAAAAGAGATTTAGCCAATAAAATTTATGACTTTGTAATTGAAAACATTGAAATCTTAACGTACGAATGTATTGAAGACGATACTAATGGAAAAATTATAAAGCTTTATGAAGATTGTTTGGATAATGCTCAAGGCTTCATTTTAATCTTTAACGCGTCCAATAAAGACTCGATCAAAGAAACTATCGAAATGTTTCGATTTGTCTTAAACAGATGCTTGGATAAGGGAGAATTTATGCCTATACTCATTATTGGCAATAAATATCACGATAAAGAAGAAATAACTCCCGATTTGATTTATGAGAAATTTGACATGGATGAATTAGCGGAGTGTGGACTTATTGTACAGTATTTCTCTATTAATGTTCTTAGCGATGATGAAAAAATAATCGAAGCAATTCGCTGGTTGCTGAAACAAATAATATAGATATTCACTCGCCTTCATTACTTCAATATTATTAAAATTACTAATTTAACACTTAGCTTTTCTCATTTGTAGGGAGATTTCCACTTTCTAAAATAAAGGTCATATTTTTTTAATAAATCTTTAGGATCCAATTGGCGCTCTTCTTGGATAGCCTTTAACGCTTCAAGAACGATCTCCGTTTGTAAAAGTTGAAATTCTTGGCTCTTCATATCGCTCGTAGTAAGATATCGATTACCTATTTCATTAGCTTTTAGTGTATCCATAGTATTAATGTTATATATATCCATAAAATAACCAATTGTGAATGTGCCAAGCAATAGAATTGGAAACGCTAATATTAACATCCAAATTGTTATCTGAAAAGCTAAAGAGATCAATGAAATCGCACTCACGCTGGATACAACAATCGAGTAATAAGATTGACCTAATTTTAATCGAGATAATTGTCTACCGATAAAATGCGCACTTTTCACTCTTTTTACTACATTTGATTGTTTCAATCTTAACATATAATCACATCCAAATACATTTTATTTGAAAATAAATAATAATAAATCATTATTTTTTTACATTTTGATAATATAATATGATTTATAAAAAATCTTCGTGGAAATCCGATTTGTCATCATATTTCTCCTTATTTAATTTATAGATTAGAAGGTGAACTTTTTTATTGAAGGTGCGTATTTTATAAATATCATGAGTAAAATGCAAATTCCAATAGTAATATCAAAAACTGATTGTCATAGATGTATAGAATTGAAAGAATGGCTTCACAAGCAAGATGTTAAATACATTGAACGAGATATAAACGACGAAGAATTCGTTCACCAGCTAACACACGACGATAATTTTCTAAAAACTTTCTGTGACGCCGATGGGTGCATCGTAAATACACCTGTTGTAATAATGAATGGAAAATATTGGTTCAAAGAACTCTGGGGCATTTCTGGTCTCAGAGAAAAAGAAGCTAAGAAATTATTTGGAGTTAAATAATTGTATATTTTTTTAAATTTTATTTTTTTAAATCCAGGCAGACTTTTTTATTTCTTAAGCTCTGCTAATCTTTTTATAACTTTTCTAATTGTTCTTAATCCTTCTTCATCGTTTTGAACGCCTTCTTTACCTTTATCGTTACTCCATAATGAAGCGCCCAAATTCGCTCCGAACGCACCACCTGATACGGAAACCATGAGATTTTGTTGGTAGAAATCTAAAATACTTCTTATCGCAATTTCTTGCCCCCCACTTCGATCACCGCCTACCGCAAGAGCAATACCATATTTTCCTTTAAAAACATTCGGATTTTTGGTGATTAATCCACGACAACGATCTAATATTGTTTTTAATTGCCCTGAAAGAGTTCCTTGAAATACGGGAGTTCCGAATAATAAGAATTTAGCTTTTTCTAATTTAGGATAAAGGTCTTGAATGTCATCTTTATGAATGCATCCTTTTTTTTCTCTAACGCAATAATTGCAATGTATACAAAATTTGATTTCTTTTCCCATTACTGTCCAATACTCAGTGTCAAATCTAAATTTTTCTGCAGCATACTTTAGTGCGTACTGAACGGCAAAATCTGTTCCTTGTTTTCTTGGGCTTCCACAGATTCCCAACAGTAGGTTCTTATTCTCCACCATAATTAATATTACAAATTTCTTTCTTTATTTATTGTTAATCATTTTTATTCTAACAAATGTTTTAAATTCTACTTAACTAGTAATAACGATGGATTCACACAAATCGTGCTTAGCAAGAATCAAAATTAAATTTCCAGATCAGATATGGATTTCGCACATTTTCAAGAAATTCCGTGATGTTAGAATGGAAATCGAATTTTTTCTTCCTTACGATTTTGAAAATTCGATTGGAAATTCTATTATTGAAATTTTTCATTATAGTATAGACTTATTAATAGATGAGGTTAAAAATCATAAATCTGTTTTTGATTTTAGCATTTTGGAAAAGGAAGAGAATCGAGTTAAGTTTAACGTAAAAACAAAGGATCCATTTTTATTAGATGCAATAATTAAATGTGGAGTGTTAGTTAATTTCCCCGTGCGAGTAAGAGACGGATACGCCTTCTGGAGGCTTATATCGACTAGAGAAAGGATCGATGAGCTGTTAACTCTTTTTGAACAGAAGTCAGTAAATTTTACTCTCCTTAAAATTGGTAATTCTCCATATAATCTTGACGACAATAAAAATAAATTAACTTTTAGCGAATCCAATGTGTTGGATAAGGCAATATCCTCAGGATTTTTTGAAATTCCTAGAAAAATATCTTTAGAAAAGTTAGCTAACGAACTAGGAAAATCAAAGTCATCATTATCTGTTATGTTAAGAAAGATAATTAAAAAGAAAGTAATAATTGAAATCTAAACGAGAAACTCAATATTAGCAAAAAAAAGTTAAGAAAATAAAAAATATATTCATACCCATTCTTCCTTAAAAATTTCCCCTTCAACACTAACTATTATATACTTTATCGGCACTTTTCTATTTGCTCTTTTTGCAGCCTCTTGAGCTAACCCAAGTAAACCACCACAACAAGGGATTTGCATCCTCATGACTGTTAGGGTGTTTATTTTTGCGTCATCAAACCAAGATCTAATCTTTTCGATGTAAATTTCTCTTCCTTGGTCGAGTTTAGGACAAGCGATCGCTATAGAATGTCCCTTCAAATATTTGTTGTGATATTCACCAAGAGCATAAGCAACGCAGTCAGCTGTAAGTATCACATCTGCTCCTTGAAAGTAGGGGGCTGTCGGATTTATTAAATGCATTTGAACGGGCCACTGTCTTAATGCGGAGGAAACTTTTCCGGTTATAACGGGTTGTTCCTCAAGTTCGTTAAATACCATTGTTTCTGCAGAAGCACAACTGCATACATGATTTTCAAGTGTTATTTCGGAATCTTCTTGAGTAGAAGCACAGCCGCATTGGTGGGAATGTTCGGCAACAATTTGCTTCACTTGATTTAATTTTACTTCCTCTTTATGTGACAAAGATTCTAAATGTTTCTCAACTTCTTCTTCGTCGAATTCTAACGCTTTTCTTTCAATAATCTCAAGAGCTCCTTCAGGGCAGTCTCCTATGCACGCACCCAAGCCATCGCAAAAAACTTCGTTTACAACTTTAGCTTTTCCTTCTATTATTTCTAAGGCACCCTCTGAGCATCCTATAACACATTGGCCGCACCCAGTACACAAGTCTTCATCAATTTTTATTATTTTTCTTAAAATTCTATTTTGATGTTCTGTTTCAGTCATAATTAAATCAAATGGCAGTGATTATAAATTTTTAATTTCGAACATGTTCATTAATGGTAATTCTGCTGTTAATATTCATAATAAAAACTTTAAAATAAGATCACAAAACTAATTAACTTATGAAAGTTGTCATATTGGGAAATAATGTTGCTGGAACTTTTTCTGCTCAAAACATTAGATTTCTCAACAATGAAGTAGAAATTGAGATTTTTACTCAAGAAAATTATCCTTATTATTCGAGGGTACATCTTCCAGAATTAATTCCCGGGAAAATAAAAGCCGAAGATTTAATCGTTTTCGACGAAGAATGGTACAAAAACAAAGATTTGAAGTTGTATTTGAATAAAAAAGCAGTGAACATCGATCTAAAGAATAAAACTATCCTTTTTGAGACTGATGGTGAACCAATACTATATGATAAACTGATCCTTGCTTTAGGAAGCACTCCAAATATTCCACGTATTAAAAATGCAAGAGAAATGAAGGATGATAATAAAGGAGTTTTCACTTTACGGACTATAGACGACGCATTAAAGATCAGAGATTATATTGAAAATTTTACTGTAAAGAAAGCTATTGTAATTGGAGGGGGTCTTTTAGGTTTAGAATTAGCAAGTCAGATCAACGATTGTAACTTAGATACGACCGTTGTCGAATTTTTCCCCCAACTGTTACCAAGACAACTAGATGAAGAATGTGGTACGATGCTAAAAGATGAGATTGAAAGTAGAGGAATTAAAGTGATATTAAACGCCGCAACTGAAGAAATTTTAGGAGATGGAATGGTGAATAGCATAAAATTAAAAGATGGAAGAACATTCGATTCTGATATAGTGTTAATTCAAGCAGGGATTCGACCTATTATAGATTTGGCAAAAAGCGCTAATATTAAAACGGATCGAGGGATAATTATTAACGAATTTTTAGAAACAAGCGAAAAAGACATTTACGCCGTTGGAGATTGCGTGCAATATAAAGACCAAATCTGGGGAATAATACCCGCTTGTATGGAACAATCCAAAATTGTAGCCGCTTCAGTTCTTGGATTGAAAAAAGTTGAATACGAAGGAACTACGCCTAAAAATACTCTTAAAATCGTAGGATTAGAATTAACTTCGATTGGCAATATTGACCCTATAAAAGAAGAAGGGGCAGGGTGGGAAATCTTAAGAAAATCTGATAAAAAAGATTGTTGCTATCAAAAAATTGTGCTGAAAGATAATAGACTCAAAGGAGCAATTCTGTTTGGGGATAATAAAGCAATTTCTTACGTTTACAAAAAGATGGAACAAGATGTGGATAAGGAAGAACTCCGAAAGTTGCTTGAATTATATATTTACGAGTGCTCTAACTGCGGCGCAGAATACGACGAATCTAAAATGAATGTTCTTTTTAAAAATTTGCCAAAAGATTGGAGATGTCCAAACTGTAAAAAACCAAAAAAAAGGTTTAAAAAAAAATAGACCGATTATGGTGAGAAAATGTCAATTTATCGATGTCGAAAATGCAATTTTTTATATATAGACGACGAGCAAAATGAGTGCTTCGAAGATTTAGACGATGATTACAGTTGTCCTCGTTGTAGTTGTTCAAAAAAAATGTTTATCAAAAAAGAGCTTCCAAAATAAATTTGAATACAAGCTGCTTTTATTAAAATATATAAATGAAAAAGTAAAAATTAGATACATAAAAATATATAAAATATCTGAGTTTTGAAAAAAATGAGTTTTGATATAGTTATTAAGAACGGAAGGATTATTGATGGGGCTGGAAATCCTTGGTTTTACGGAGAAATTGGGATTAAGGATGGAAAAATTGCCAAAATAAGACCAAAAATTAACGAAGACGCTAAAAAAGTAATCGACGCTAGCGGAATGATCGTCTGTCCTGGATTTATAGATATCCACTCTCACACGGATTATATCTTACCCGTTAGTAGAAGTCAAGAGTCCACTTTATGTCAAGGAGTTACTACTGCTGTTGTGGGAATGTGTGGAAGTGGAATGGCACCCATTCCAGAAGGAAAGGAAGACGAATTTAAAAAGAGGATGAGTGTCCTAGATCCTGTTCTTGAGCAATTTGATTACCCGTATCATACATTTAAAGAATATCTCGATTACAACGAGCGGAAAAGAAATCCCGCCAATTTAATCTTTTTTGTAGGATATGAAAACCTGCGATGGGTGGGCGGTCAAGGAGGTGAAGATCGTTCCGCTACACCTGAAGAGCTTGAAAATATGAAAGGTTATTTAAGAGAAGCAATGGAAGCGGGGGCATTCGGTATGAGTACTGGATTAATATATGCCCCTCAAGTGTTTGTTACTACAATTGAAATCATCGAATTAGCTAAGACCGTTGCCGAATATAACGGATTGTATTTTTCTCACATTCGTGGCGAAGGGGAGACTGTTCTAAAAGCCTTAGAGGAAGTAATTGAGATAGTTGAGAAATCAGGTTGTGCTGGGGGCCAAATAGCACATCATAAAGTCTCCGGTGAAAAATTTTGGGGTAGGAGCAAGGATACTATTCGCCTAATTGAAGAAGCAAATGAACGAGGCATAAGTATTACATGCGATCAATACCCTTATAATCGTGGGATGTCTGACCTTGTAACAGCGCTCCCTCCTTGGGCACGTAAAGGAAGTCATGATGACATATTAGAACGCATAAAAGACCCTGAAACCCAAGAAAGAATAAAAAATGATGTTGAAAAAGGCATTGAGGGATGGGAAAACTGGGTCCGCGACGAAGGTATGAAAAACTTGTATATCGCAACAGTTAATTCTGATAAATGGAAAGATGTTGTCGGTAAAAATTTAACAGAAATCACTCAGATAAAAGGGAACTCTGATGATTGGGAAACTTACTTTCAATTACTAATCGATAATGAGTTAGGTGTAATGATAACGATTGAAAGCATGGGTGAAGAAGATATTCGCAGAATTATGACTAGCCGCTATCAAATGGTGGGCACAGATGGATTTGGAATCCCAGCCTCCTTTAGTGCGGGAGCATACCACCCTCGATGTTTTGGGACGTACCCCCGAGTTCTTGGTAAATATGTGAGAGAAGAAAAAATTATGACTTTAGAACAAGCTATTCGTAAAATGACATCCTTTCCCGCTCAACGACTCAGACTTCAAGATAGAGGACTTGTTCTAGAAGACAATTGGGCTGATATAGTAATCTTTAATCCCGACAAAATTATTGATAAAGGAACTTATGAGCAACCCTACCAGCTTCCTGAAGGAATCCCACATGTTATTGTCAATGGTGTGATCGTCGTCCAAAACGGAAAAAAGAATAAAAAATCACCGGGAATAGTGATACGACGTCCCACTTAAAATATATGAAAAAAAATGCATTAAAATTTTTTTAACTCTTCCATAAAAACTGTTTATACTTAATCAACATCAATCTTTATACTCAAAGGCTATGATTTAATTAGATTAATTTATAAAATATTAAATTAATATTTTTAATATATATGCAATTAACACATCCATAGATTATAAAAATCAAAATAAAATAATGGTTGTTTATTGTGGCTAAATGGGAATGTGGTGCGTGTGGTTGGGTTTACGATGAGGAGAAAGAAGGAACTAAATTTGAAGACTTACCCGATGATTGGGTTTGTCCAGTCTGCGGCGTAGACAAATCTTTCTTCACGAAAATATCCGATTAGTTCATTTTAATAATATTTTTTATTTTTTTTAATTTTTCTCAAGCAATTTTCTCTTTTTAGTTTCAAATCTTCTAATAAATTTATAAGATAAAGAAATTAAATTTATTAAAAACAAAAAGAAAAATAACTTAAATAACAATAAATAATCCTAAAATTAGTGTTAAAAAGATATGACTCATTTGGAATTAATGAAAGATGTTTACTATGTAGGTTACATAGATTTTGAAGTAAGAAATTTTCATGGATATTCCACTCATAGAGGTTCTTCCTATAACGCATATATAGTTAAATCAGGAGATAAAACGGTATTAATAGACACAGTTAAGCGTCCATATTTCGAATATTTTTTGGATAAAATAAAACAGATATGTGATCCAGCAGAAATCGATTATTTAATCATGGACCACATTGAGATGGACCATTCAGGGTCTTTCCCGTTAATTTTAAAACACCTTCCTAACGCAGAAATAATTGCTTCTGTTAGAGGGGTTGATGTTCTAAAAAACCATTTCCATCAAGAAATTGACGCGGAGGTATTCGATAGAATTCGAGCAGTTAAGAATGGAGACACTTTGGATATCGGAAATGGTAAAAAATTTACATTCGTACCGATACCCATGATACATTGGCCAGATTCTATGGTAGCATTTATGACTGATGATAATGGGAAAAATATCCTGTTTTCTAGCGATGCTTTCGGGCAACATATTGCAACCACTATGCGTTGGGACGATGAAAATGACATGTGTGAGATTATGGAAGAAGCGGAAAAATATTACGCGAATATTTTACTTCATTTATCGGGACTTATTGCAAAAACGCTTCCCGTAGTTGGAGCATTGCCTATTGATGTTTTGTGTACTGCTCATGGGGTTTGTTGGAGAAAAAATATCCCAGAGATATTAGAGATGTATAGGAAGTGGTCAACCGGAGAAATCGAAGGAAAAAGCGTTTTAATCGTTTACGATACAATGTGGGAGAGTACAGCGAAAATTGCTAAAGCTTTAACGAAAGAAATCCGTCATAGAGGTATTCCAGTTAAAAGGTTCAGATTGACTCAATCAGATTATTCTGATGTCATTACTGAGGCAATGAAGGCAAAAGCAATATTGGTTGGAAGCCCTACTCTAAACAATGGACTTTACCCCTCTGTTGCAGAATACTTATGTTATCAAAGAGGCTTGAAACCTATGAATAAAGTTGGATTAGCTTTTGGTTCTTATGGGTGGTCAGGTCAAGCTACACAAGAAATAGTTGAGCAAATGAAGGCTGCCGGTATAGATGTTATGGACGAGATGATTAAGATTAAATTCGTTCCGAAACCAGAGGATTTAGATTTTAAAGAAATTGTCGATAAATTAATAGAAAAAATGAAATAAAATTAGAGGTAAAAGAAATGGATTTTAATTTAACAGACGCACAAAAAGCTTTACAAAAAAAAGCCAGAGAATTTGCCGTCAAAGAAGTTCTACCCGTTTCGTTCAGTTATGACGAGCATGAAATTATGCCTATGGATGTTATCAAAAAAGCCTGGAAGGCAGGACTAACAAATCTGGGAGTTCCCAAAGAATACGGTGGACAAGGATATGGTTTAATGGAAGCCGTAATAGTTGTCGAAGAAATCGCTGCAGCGTGCCCGGGGACCGCAACTTCAATATTTGACAACGATCTAGGCGCGGGACCAATCGTAATTGGAGGGAACGAAGAGCAAAAGAATAGAGTATTGAAGGATATAACAGAAAATTTCAAATTAATCGCATTTGCCACTTCAGAGCCAGGTATGGGGAGCGATGTAGCTGGAATGCAATGTCGCGCTGAAAAGACTGAGGATGGTGGATACGTTTTAAACGGTACTAAGTATTGGATTACTAACGCAGGGTATTCTGATTACATTTCTATCTTTGCCACTGTGGACCCAGAGAAAAAACACCGCGGCATAGCAGCTTTCATCGTGCCAACAGATTACGAAGGCGTAAAAACGGGACCTCATATTCCTAAATTGGGACAAAGGGCATCTAACACTTGTTCTGTGGTATTGAAAGATGTAAGGATACCTAAAGAAAATGTTTTGGCAAAACCCGGTCGAGGATTTCTGTTAGCCATGCAAACCTTTCAAAATACTAGACCTGCCGTTGCTGCTTTTGCGATAGGATGCGCAAGATCAGCTATGGAATACGCGATTGATTACGCTCAAAAGCGGAAAACTTTCGGTAGGTCAATAGGAAGTTACCAAGGTATTCAATTTAAACTAGCAGAAATGTATAAAGACATAGAAGCAGCGCGACTTCTAACTTATAAAGCGGCTTGGGAAGGAGACCAAGGCTTAGATAGCAATCTAACGTCTTCTATGGCCAAAGCGTTTGCTTCAGATGTTGCAATGAATGTAACTACTGAGGCTATTCAAGTTTTTGGAGGATACGGATATATTAGAAGCTTTCCCGTCGAAAAACTGTTTAGGGACGCTAAGTTATACCAAATTTACGAAGGTACTTCGGAAATTCAGAGAATAGTAATTTCAAGGTTCATTATGAAGAAATATCAACACGCAATGCCTAATTTATTTGAAATTCCGCGTGTGGAAATACAAGTAGAAAAAAAAGGTGAAAAATTCACCATTAATGCAGAAAAATCCAGCGCCGAACTGGGTGGAAGGTGGAAGTGTTTAGTATGTGGTTACGTTTACGATCCAGTTAATGGCGATCCCGATAGTGGAATAGCTCCTGGAACTTCTTTTAATGATATCCCAGATGATTGGTACTGTCCAATATGTGGAAGTGATAAATCTAAGTTTGCAAAAATCTAAAAAATTAGTTTTTTATCTCTTATTTTTTTAATTTTAATTTTTACATAATATTGAAATATCCTAGACTATTTTTTGAACTATCACTTTTTATGATTCTTAAATTAAATATGGTTTATAATATGTCCGATAAAGAGACTGGAATTACTAATCATTTAGAAAATGCTAGTTCAGAACAAGTACCTTTGAAGGAAAAATTATCCTATAGTTTTGCTCAAATGCCAGGTACATTCTATGGTGGAGTTATGGGTGTAATCCAATCTTTCTATTTCGCTTGGATGGGGTTATTAAACATATGGATTTTTATTGCACAGATTATATATGCGGTTTGGAATGTTATAAACGATCCGATTTTTGGTAATTTAATTGGAAATACACGATATCATAACAAAAAAAGAGGAGAAATTCAAAGATATATTCCTTATATTAAATTTGGTGCACCGATTTTTAGTTTATGTTTCGCATTGGTATTTTTTCCGCCAACTGCATGGAGAGGACAGACTTCAAATCTTACGATTCAAATTTGGCTCTTCATATGGTATTTAGTAAGTCAAATTGCATACGATACTTTATTTACGTTTGTGTTATGCGCTCATGTAGCTCTACTCCCCCAAATGACGCTAAATCAACGAGAAAGAGAAAAAATTCAGCTAATGTGCACTGCTTTTATGTTACCTGCAATTTTAATTGGCTTCATTGTTCCCGTTGTGTACTTAGCAAATCCAACCACAGCAACCATTGCCCAATTTCAAATGCTTGTAGTAGTTATCGCTATTTTTGGTGTATTTCCATACCTAATATTATCAAAATATGTTCATGAACACAGTGAACATATCCCCGAAAAAAAAACACCACTATTAAAATCGTTAAAACTCGCATTCAAAAACCCTTCCTTCAGAGTTTACGTAATATATGACGGAGTTTCAGTATTATTATTGAATATGATAATGGTAAGCCTACCCTTCTACTTAACTTGGGTCCTAACACCGATGGAAGGTTTTGATATGCTTCTTTTCTGGATTGGACCAATAATCTGCTTGGTTATTTCAATTCCAATTATTCTGAAAATAGCAGCAAAAATATCAACAAAAGCGTCAATAACATCTTACCTTGGAGTTTTAGTTATAGGGTCTTTCTTTAGCTTTTTTGCTGGTATTTCGGGCAACTGGGTCCTTGTTTCAATTGGGTTTTCAATATTTATGCTAGGCTTTGCAGGAGATTTTATTCAACATAATCCAATGCGAGCTGATACGATAGATTACGATTTTTGGAAAATCTCAGGAGAAAGGAGAGAAGGGCTTTATGCGGGCGTAGGGCCATTACTTAGCAAACCTATGATTAGTGTTGCTTTAGCTGTCCCAACGGCATTAATGACTGCTTTTGGTTTGATATATGTGGATGCGGTAGGTGGGTTAGCACCAACTCAAGGTATGGCTTCAGCTTCTTTAGCCGTTAACATTAGTATGACTCTCATACCTGGAATTGCATGTCTAATCGGCTTAATAGTATGGGTAAAATTTTATCCTTTAACTGGAGAGGTTGTAAAAGAGATGAAAAAAGAAGTCCGCATTATGCACGAACGACAAAGAAAGGATTACGAAGAGAGTCGTCGCGCATAGATTTGCAAGACAAAAAGCCTTACATCGTTTTTCTTATTTAACTATTTCATTTCAATAATCTTTTTTGCTGTATTCAAAAAATTAGAGCTAATCATTGTTGGTTTTATCCCTTTAACTTCTAGTTCGTGAAAATGTTCCTTACCATGACCACTAATCAAATACACAGTTTTGGATCCTGCATTAATCCCAAATAAAATGTCTGAAGGATGGTCCCCAATTACCCAGGAATTATTTATATCCACATTCCATCCATCAACAATTTCTCTAATATATTTTATTTTTGGTTTCCTACACTCACAATTGTCTTCTTTTACGTGTGGACAGTAAAAAGTTCTTTCTATCCTTATCTGATTCTCTTTTAATATCCCAATCAAGTGATCATTGAATTTATGGAATTCTCTATCGGTATAATATCCTCTTCCAATTCCAGATTGATTTGTGACAATAAAAAGAAGGAAATTCTTTTGTAAAATTTTTAAGCCTTCAATGATTCCAGGCAAAAGCTCGAAATCCTCTATTTTATAAGCATAATCTTTATCCTCTATTAATGTTCCATCTCGATCTAGTATAATTGCTTTAATCTTTCCCATATTAAGTAAGATTACATTTCAAACAATTTAACTTTGATCTGTATATTCTATTGAGATTTAAAAGTATGAAAAATTTCAGACATTAAAAGAAAACGAATATTAATCTAAAATATTTGATATTATAATAAAAAAATAAAAAAGTATTAAAATTAACTTAGATAAAATTTAACTTTTCCATAAACCGTGTAAATTACAATATTCTCGGGCGCCTACAACTTCGGTATCTGCTACAACAAATGTAGTTTTAGGTTCGTCTCCAGGTTTTAAAAACTTGCGTTTATAACAATTGTCTTTGCAGATTAACTCAATCCACATAATATAATGTTCTTCTGTCATAGGGTGTGGAGTTCCCATTGATACGCCAACATCAACTGTGACTTTGTTCCCTTCAATCGTAATTTTAGGAACATGTTTCTCTCCTTTCCAATCAGCGGTCTTTTCTTCCATTAATACCATTGGTTTTCCACAACAGATGGTTTCAGTTGCGCCTGGTCTAAGGATTTCGATTACTTTTCCACAAATTTCGCATTTATATATTTCCTTTTGTTTCATATCTCTTTCACTATCGCTATTTTAGTTAATAGTTGTTTCCAATAATTGAAAGTTTAATATTTAATTATTTTGCTTAAGTTTTATAATACATATTCGGAATCTAGAAATCTTCGCATTTCTTTCTGAAATAAGGCCTTGGATGTGAACAACTCGGGCAAACAAAATCATCTGGAAACTCGTCTAATTCTACTTCATAGCCGCATACAAGACATACCCAGACTACTTTCTCTCCTCGTTTAAAGAACGCATCATCTCCAATTAATTTCAATAGTTTACCGTAACGTTCTGCATGATGTTTTTCTGCAAGAGCGATAGCGCGCGTTCTTTCTGCAATATGAGGATACCCTTCTTTTGCAGCAGTATCAGCTAAGTCCGGATATAGTTTCGTATACTCCATTGTTTCGCCATTAACTGCGGAT
>Ga0209986_10000464_pt1 | contig 38658 bp, 27 predicted proteins | sample BlataG_FD_183168 | JGI IMG/M metagenome (GOLD analysis project Ga0209986, IMG submission 183168) | Deep subsurface microbial communities from Black Sea to uncover new lineages of life (NeLLi) - Black_00105 metaG (SPAdes) (version 2) | ecosystem: Environmental > Aquatic > Marine > Oceanic >... | reverse complement strand
TGGGCGGTGGGTTCACCGGTGTCTGCAGCATCGCCCTTGGAAGCTTCTGTGAATTTAGATTTCTTAGAAGCTGTCTGAAAGAATGAATTTAATCTTTTTTGTCCCATTCTACTGCGTTTAAAGGAAGAATAAGGTCGCAACGTTGTGATCATAAAATCAGTGATTCCTTCCGCTTCAAGTGCCTCAATCACAAGTGTAGATCTACTGTAATAATTCGATCAAATTGCTTATTTACCTATGGATGGCCACATTATAAATTTAAACTCATGGAAGCAGGTGGCCATCTCTAAAGAGGCAGAATCAAAAACTTGAAAGGCTTGCAGCATGCTCCAAAAGAGCATCATTATCGATCTGTTACAATTCCGGTTTCGAGTAATCAACTCAATCAGAGTCATACCTACATAGATCTAATATCTCTGCCTCTCCATAAGCAGAGCTTGGTCAAAAAACCTCGATTAATATTGATAAACTTCGTTTATGATAAACACGGCTTGCCGTCACCCCAAACCGAATTGCCATTTCATTACAAAACCTGCACATACTTCCACGCAAATCCACATCAAGAACCGCACACAAAGGAGCCGCCCACAATCGATGAGCGACGGTGGCAACAGCAGTGCTCCAGCCTCTTCTTCAGGGCAGCAGCAGCAGCAGCAGCCACAAGAAGTCGTCTTCCTATCAGATGGACGTCTAGCCCATACAACCAAGCTTAGTGCAGTAGTAACAGATGCAGTTCATAGATGGTATTTAGAGGCAGAAAGAGAAGCTAGTCGGGGTGATATTAAAGCGCAAGCCTTGCTGGGACAGATGCTCATTGAAGGGTATGGATGCAAGGCAGATCCAGAAAAGGGTAAAGAATGGGCTGAGAGAGCTAGAAGAAGAGGGTATAGGATGCAGGGTGTGTATTGTGAAATTTAATGAAAAAAGGCATTTAGGGAGAAGGGCGGGAGGGTGGAAGAGAGAAAGAGAAGAGACGTGTCTTTCGGATGTCATCACAGCGGTTCTCTCTTTGCATGGAAATTAGTCTTCATCGCTGCTTTGACGAACAATGAATGTACTATATGAAACGCATTAATTGTATTCATGCTTCTGGCAATGCGTTGACATTAAAGTTGTTCTCTTCCCATTTTCATATCTTCATATTGGCTTATCAATATTTTGAAAAGATGCCAAAATCCACTTCATCTCCTGATGGGGAAGTCCTCGAGGGGGGAAATATCGTCATCCTTCAAACTGTACATCCTAGCCATACGAAGAAGATCTTATATTATCATAAAGATCCTATCACCCGCAATCGCATGTTTCCTGAACAATTCGGCACCATCGTACGTCGACCGACACATTGCCACAACCACCCCAGCTCTCTTTCCCGACTTTATTGGCAACCTCCCTCTTCCCTCCCCCTCTCTTTCTCCAAACAGGCTGAAGAAATAGGTCCTCTTCCAAATACATCAACCTCCCCATGTCTCACCATTATTAAAGGCATCCAAACATCAGCAGAGCAACTCATCACCTGGCTTCACACTGAACCACCTCTTCGGTTTGGCATCTGCCGTCTTTACTGGTTGGGCAAAGACCATCACATAGCTGCATCTCTACAAGACTTGACAAATCAGATAATAGACCATTATACAGCACATATAGCACCTTCTACCACTACAAGTAGTAGTAATAAACCCATATTTAGGCTGCAGTGCTCTCCCAGGAACTTGGAGGTGGCATTAGGGGACACATTGCTCCCTCATTCTTTCAATTTCTGTCCTATAGGGTATGATTACCTAATAAACGCATTGATATTAGACGACGGCTGCATTCACTGGCAAATATTGCCTCCCGACTGTTTCTGGCAGAATCCACACAGTGCGCACAGAAGGCAAGTCACATGTACAAATGGCGGAGTATGTAAAGCAACTGGCAAGTTGTGGGAGGCCCTTATAGCTACAGGCCTGGATGACAGGATAAAAAGGTGTAATGTACTTGATATAGGTGCTGCTCCTGGTGGTTGGACTATGTATTTAACTGAACGGGGAGCTAAGAAAGTAATTGCTGTGGATCCTGCAGCTCTTGATCCCGCCGTCTTCCTTTTGGATAATAACAGTGATACTGCCGATCAACCATCATCATCGAGTACAATGATTCACCACATCCGAGACAAGGCCCAAAACGCAATCCCCGAGATACTAGACCTATTAAATGGTGATTCTTTGGATGTAGTAGTATCAGATATGAATGTTCACCCATGTCACATGACACAAATAATCTCCCCGTTACTTAACATTCTCACTCCTGGAGGTATATTGATAGTCACTCTGAAATTCGGGGGGAGAGGGGGTGGAGGGGAGAGGGAGGAGTCGTTGAAGATGTGGGAGGAGTATTTGGGAGAGGGGTATGAGGGGGTGAAGTTGCTGTGGTTGCTGGGTAATACTGTGACTGAGAGGACTATTGTCGCTCAGAAAAAAAAAATGAATGGTGCATTATGAAAAATATATACATAGGCATTGTAAATTACAATATCAGATGAATTTATCTTTATATTGGATGAATTGATCTGGAAACTGCGGCCATGCATCTGGGGGGGCATCTCTCAACAGCAGAAAATCTGAGAATTCAAAACCAGGGCCAACACAGTTATTGACCAAAGTGTAGTCACCTAATGAAGCAGCTGCCATCCACCATCCAGCAGGTATGATGTGTATAGGAGCCTGTTCTGGAATGGATGGATCTAAAGGGCCTAGAAGAAGTCGCTCTCCTTTGTTGTTGTTGTTGCTGGCATCGGGGGAGAGGCGGAAGAGTTCTAGGGGGGATCCGGAAGCATAATGCCACGTTTCGTCAGATCCAGATACAATATGCCATCGGGATACATCACCTGAAGGGAGGAGGTAGTATATGGCTGTCAATCCAGCCCTTGATTGTCCATCATCTTCTCGATTGACCTTCAGGAATGATCTGTGAAATTCTTTGTAAAATCCCCCTTCTGGATGAGCAGTGAGGTTGAGTCTGTTGACTAGAGATTGTGCATCTGGATGCAATGGCATGATCACAGATTGGGAATGCATTGATGATCAGTTACGGGATTTAAAGATTAGAAGAGAGGGTGATACACAGAAGCAGACCATCCCAACCCTCCCTCGCCTCATCTCGGTTGTGCCAGCTGTCATTCTTCTGGCTCATTCAAGAGCTGCAGTGTGACAACGCATGGAGCGTGTATATCAACCCTGAACCGCATTGATCTGCAATTAATTCTTATCATTGTTATTAACATAAATAGTACCGTCAACTGCTGAAAAAGCACACAGCAAGAGTAAAAGGGTGAAGGAATTCTAGCGACATCCTCAACTCTACCTTTACCAGCAGTAGTGTTCATCAATTAGACGCCTTTTAATCCGTATAAAGATATAGAACGCAGAAATCCAACCCAACCCAACATCAGGTGGATAGCTATCAAGTTTTAATCACCTCCAGCACCAGCTTCGAATAAATAAATCAATTACGCTTCCTGACACCCATACTACAAGGAGCCACTATGGCACAGCCCATCGCTATCACCCCACAACTCCCACAGGAGATTGCAGAAATCGTAGAAAAGGCCCAGACATCTTGGCTCAGCAATGACGAGGTACTCCGCCTGCTCAACGACTTTCCCTCCATGGGCATCCCCCACAACACAGACCTCCCCAACCGTCCACCTGGCGGCACCCTCTTCTTCTTTTCCCGACAAGCATGCCGCAATTTCCGCAAGGACGGCCACAACTGGAGACTCAAGAACGACGGCCGATCTATCAGAGAAACACACGAGAAGCTCAAAGTCGGCAACACAGAGGCCCTCAACTGTTACTATGCCCATGCAGACCAAGACGACAACCTCCAACGTCGTTCCTACTGGCGTCTCAGGGAAGATCTCAAGGATCTCATCCTTGTTCATTACCTCTGCACAGCTATAACCAGAGTCAACGGAGGTAGAGGCGTCCGCGCATCCAAGAACATCGACACCATTGCCGCCACCCGCCCTAGGCGTGCTTCCAGGGCTTCCACCAGACGCAGGTCCAACTACAGCTCAGAGGAGGAAGATGATGACTATGAATTTGAGGATGATGAAGAAGAGTACGAAGAAGAAAAGATCTACCGGGGTGGTGTCATCAGCCTGGGAGGAGGAGAATCGTCAGATTTTAGTGATCTTATCAACCCATCTACTATGGAGGCACTAGACTATGTGGCAGGCAGCAGTGCTGAACTACAACAGCTTCGTAGTAATACTATTAGTAAGAAGAGACTGCCTGCAAGACAAGCACGTAATGCAGCCCGTACTCAATTCCCCAATACTTTAGATTCATCTTCCTCTGGTTCAGGTCAGCTGGTCAGCAGCCAGAGTGACGAGTTGGTGTACAAGAATAGGCAGAGAATGCAGAGGCAAGCTGCTAATGCGCATACAGCTCAACAACAACAACAACAACCTCAACAAATCTTCTCTGGTAGGCCTCTGGCTGTTAATAGTGTTTCTTTCCAACCAGGCCAAACCACACAAACCATCTTCCTTGCCCATCAGCAGCAGCAACAACAAGAAGTAGAGGATCATGCACACACTGCCAATGGTGCCACAACCATGGCTAATAGTAATCCGAACAATGGCGTCCCATTGGACCATCGTATCAGTGATCCCACTATCCTTAGGCAAATGTCTCTTGGTATCCGTAATACCATTTCCAATAACATGCAAGTGTCTCTTGGACCCTTCCATGAAGAATCGCAAGAACTACCGCCCATTGCCCCTCTCTGCAACACCAACCTGATGAACCAGCAGCCAGGTGGTAGTACCAGTGGTGATGGTACCAATAATCATATTGACCGATTGTCTTCCTCTGATAGAATCAGTCTCAGCCAAGCTCTCAGTTCTGGAACAATATCTGGTCTCTTTCAACCCAACAATGCATCCCAGCACCTTGCTGCTGCTGCTGCTGCTGGTGGTGGAAGCCTCACCATGAGCCTGATGCAAACACAGTTTAGCAGACAGAGCAGTGGAGGAATCCCCAGATTGATGTCTGATTTCAGGCAAGATTCAATCATCATGCCGGATAGTTTGCTGCCTGCAATTGGAGGATCTTTCAACTTTGATGCTGATGGAGATCTGCCTCTTGGTGCTATTCTTAATCATCATCATCATAATACCACTCAACTTGATCCAGCTGGTGTGCACCATCATCCCAAAGTAGGGACTACTTTTATTGATAGAAGGTTGAGCGCTGGGAGAGGAGATCTGACTGGTGGTGCTGGTGATGGAAATGGTGGTGGAGGTGAAGATAAGTCTGCAACACAGACACATCAACTAGACCCTTCCCCAATGACCCATGTTCTACTGGGAGTTGGAGGTAAAGGCAGCAGAGAAAGCGATATGACTGCTGTTATAGGAGAAGAAGCTGATGCAGCCAAGAACAATAACACTACTACTGCTACTGCTACTGCTACTCCATCTCATTTAGTTGGTCAAATCTCAGACCTCAGCCCGTTGCTCTCTGAGCTAGACCAAGGCAGTGGTGGAAGTGGAGGTGGTAATTACACCACTCCTTCCACCACCGGCTCCATTAAAGGAGAGATGGCAGTGAGAGCATCCAGATCAGTGTCACGCTCCGGTTCCCAAGGCAACTTGACCACTTTGAGCAGGAGAAGCACTGGAAGTGGAGCCATTCCAGTCAATATCAATAATTGTAGTATGATAATGGCTGAAGAAAGTGCAGCAGAGGCAGCAGCCAGGAGGGAGAAGAGACAAGCAGCAGCTGCATCACTTGCTGCTACTGCTACTCAGTCTGACAGAGATGCAAGGCTACATTCACGGCGACAGATGAGGCAACAATATGATGCCATTGCTGCTGCTCCTACTACCACTACATCTTCAGCTGAAGAGGAGTACATCGCTGCTATTGGCGGGCAGAATGCCGCTAACATTACTATTAGTAATACTGCTACAGAGGATGATGAGATGCCAACTGAGATGATAGACGGACCCAACAACCACCTGTGGAGACTGCAGTCGTTCTTATTCCAAAAGAGCAAAAGCGGAAATAATGGAGATGCAGCAAGAGAAGCAGTGTCAGCAGCAGCTGTGGCAGCAACCAACGGTCTTTTTAAGCACATGTCGATTGACGAGCCAAATGCAGTGGCTGCTGTGCAACAAAGCTTGGATGTGTCAGGATCTTTAAGGAGACTGACTGAAGAGGAAGAGGCAGCCGTAGCTGCTACTGCTACTGCTAGTGGTGGTGGTGGTAGTGGAATGGAGTCGTCTGGAGCTGGTTTTGGTAGCTTGATGATGATGGCTGGAGGGAACAACACTGATCTCAGCAGTGGAGGAGGACCAGGGATTGAAGATGATCTTGTAGTGACTGGAAGAGGAGGAAGCGTGACTTCCAAGCAACCTGCTTTGGGAGTGCAAAATAGGATACAATTGTAGTACTTTTTTCAATAAAAAGGCAATAAAAATAAAAACTTTAATAATAATAAGATAGCAGATGAACTGATATCATGATCATGATGTGTGTGCATGTGTTTTTTTTTTGACTAAATAAGACATGCATGCATGGGCTTTACTTATTTTTTGACCAAAACAGCGAGTAGCATTTGTTCCTTTTCCATGTAGATAGATGTAGCTGACAGCAATACATTGTTCTATGACAGTGATTTTTGTGTAAGATAAAATAAGTTTATTCAGTTAACTGTGGAGGAAGAAGAAAAGGGAAGATAGTATAGACTGGGGGAGGAGGTAAGGTTTGTGCGTCTGTGAGCATTGTGCAACGGTCGTCCGTCTTTGTTATCGTCGCTCATATTGCTGGGTATGTATTTGATGGCAAAGCAGAGTTAACCCTACGAATTATACACAATTGACAAACCGTATCAATGAGTGATGTACTTGAACCTTTGAAAATATACAATGTGGACTGTAGATCAAGCAAGATTGGACATTTTAGAGGAGGGATCATAAGATTCATTCAGTGGAACATTGAGCGAGGATACAAGTTGGATGGCATCATTAAAGACATCATAGAGATAGATGCAGGTTTGTGATATCTTAATATATTAAATCGGTCTTTGTGCTACACCCACATTCTCCCCGTCAATCTTTCCTTCTCACCACCCCTTCCCTCTCTCTCCTCTCCTCTCTCTCTCTCTACACCAGACATCATATGCCTGCAAGAGATAGATGTCAATTGCAAGAGAAGCCAGTGCAAAGACTGTGGTCTAGAAATAGCCAAGCAATTACATCTCAATTATGCTTTTTTACCGGAATTTGAGGAACTCCATCCTGACACTGGTGGAGGCTTTCATGGTAACTGCATCCTTAGTAAATTCGACTTTACAGACCTTAGCGTCATCAATCACAAGTAAGTATGCTACTACTGCAGTAGAAAGGTAGAGATTAATTTGTCAAGGGATCATGCCAAAAAGGAGGAGGAGGAGGAAGAGCCACCTTTGTTTAAAGATGCTACAAATGCAGTATGTCGTCTCAACACCAGAGCAGCAGGATCATCACTACCGCGATCATCGATGTATACAGTAAAGCCATCATAATCAGGGTATGATCTAGAAGCTAGCATCCAATAGAGACTACCAGCAATATGACTGCAACCACCACCATCCTTACTGCTACTCATATTAGCCTCCATTAGGTCAAACACAGCCTTGAAAAATGCAGCTTTTTCCTCCCCGTTTCCCTTCTTACCAAACTCGCTCAACACCAACGGTTTCTTCAAGCACCTAGCTACTTCATCATGACTAGTCACCCACTCCTTAGAAAATTCAACCTTATCTCTATCGTTCTTATTTGGCAGCCACAAGTCTACGTATAAGTGTACTGAGAGAAAGTCAATATGTGGGGATGAAGCTTCAGCAAAGTAATCACACCCAGTATGACTGCAATTGTATGGGTTGAATTTGCATAGCTCAGTAGAAGAGGGGCCGAAGAATCCTTCAGAATCTATAGTTACTAGGTGGTTGGGGTCTATGGATTTGAGGTATGCTGCAGTGCCATGTGCCCACTTGGCTATTATACTACTATCATCATCGGTACCAGCAGTACCATGTGGTGGTCGGCATTGAGGTTCATTTGCCAGGCCCCAAGCAAATACGCAGCTCTCATCTTTGTACCTTACTCCATTCAGGGTGTTCACTCTATTTACTATGGAGTGAATGTATTGCTGAAACCATTGCTGACATAGTGGATCTGTATAAAATGCATCAGCTACTGATGGTGGTGGTGATGTGGAGGAAGAGGGAAAGTGGGTGACCATGTCCTCCCCCAACCTCCTCCCACTAGCTTCTTGGCTCCACTTCACATACTGCAACATCCCACCATAGTCATTCCAATAATTGACTAAATCAAGCAACAAATAAAGACCTCTTTTCTTAGCCTCATAAACAACTCTATCCAGAGCTTGAAACACACATTCATCAAAGTGGCACGGAAGAGGGGTCTGCAGAGCGTTCCATTGGTGGGGGCCTTCACAGAATGCCCAAGTACGTATGACGTTGAATCCAGCTGATGCTGCATTGTCGAGGGCAGTTAGAGTGTCTTGGAGGCAGTTGGGATCTGCTGCTCTGGTCATTAGGTAGTAGGTGTTGGCTCCACAAAGGTAGAAGGGGTGGGTGTTGTCGGGAGAGAGAAAGGAGCGGCCATCGGGGGCGACCTTGACAAATGAGGACATGTCGTGTTGCTGGTGCTGGTGCTGATAGTATTTTTAGTGGTTCTTGAACCGAATTATTCAACTTCAATCCAAGGTTGATTCAATCTTGGATTGAATATATAGAGTTCAATGAAAAACTTTGGTGGAGAGAGCTTAAATTGTCCCAAGACTTTCTTGGATCGCCCAACACTCCTCCATCACCATTCTCATCATCTCTCTCTCTCTCTCTCTCTCTCTCTCTCTCTCTCTCTCTCTCTTACCTTCTCTCTCCTCTTAATGCAGGCACCATCCAGTTGATTGGAATGACCCAGTCCACAAACTAGCTAAGAAAGAACCAAGAAGAGGAGCCAGGTCAACCCTCCGTGCCCTCATCAACCTGCCCTCATCATCTCCTCCCATTGCCGTCTACTGCTGCCATTTTGAAGTCTTCTGTGGCACATTATCCCGTATTCACCAATTATCAGACATATTTCAAGACTCTAGATACCTCATGGACACCCAACACATCTATCATCAAGCTATATTAGGAGATATGAACACCATGGGACATGGAATAGCCAGGTTGTCTCCCCATTATTGCTGTGACTCTCTGAGATGGAGGTCGTTGGGGATGGAGGAAGGGGTGGTGTGGGAGAAGTATGTTTTGGCATGCAGAGATGATGCTTATCATCCTGATAATGATGATAATAAGATGAAGGAGAAGGAGAAAGAAAAGAGTGATGGTAATAGTAATGATGAGAATGCTAAGCAACAACAACAGAAAAATCAACAACTTGTGAAATGGGGCCTGTCTCACCAAGTAGCAAGAGAAGCCCTCAACCCCTACTTCCAATGCCCCTTCCCTGCAGCTACTACCATCACACTAGATAATCCCAAGTATAAGATATTTGGAAAGAGTCTGATGAAGGGTAAGTTGGATTGGGTGATGCTGAGGAGGATGAGGGTGAAGAATAAGTGGTTGAGAAATGAAGGGTATGAGTGGAGTGATCATAAGTGTTTGATTGTGGATGTGGAAGTACAATAATGGATTAAATGATTTGTTGGTTGGTTGGTTGGTTGGTTGGATTAATGGTCTTGTATATAGTGTTTGTGCATATTAGTACAGTAGTTTTCTTCTTTCTTATCACATATATATATGATAAATTGACATATAATCAACAAGACAATGACTTCTTCTTCTTCTTCTCCTCTCTCGCTATGCATCATCATCCTTTAAAGTGACTCTTCAGCCCATACCAACACTGGTAGTAATTTCTATCAATATTGGGCGCACCCAATGCATGAGCAGTTACTCTGGGCACCAAGCTAGTCTCAAACATAAACGCCATTGTGTCAGTCAGCTGCCTAGGGCCCTCTGCCTCTGCCTTGATGGCAGCTTCAAAAGACGTCGTATCCGGTCCATGAGGAGTCATACATAAATGGAGAGATGCGCCCCCTGGTTTAAAGGCGCCAGGGTCAGTCTTAGCATCATACACTCCTTTGATTAGCCCCATGAATTCAGACATGGTGTTTCTGTGGTAGTATGGCAGTCTGAAGGTATGGTCTGCGACGGTCCATCTTGGAGGAAAGATGACAAAATCGGCCAGTGCTGTCCCCGGAATGGCAGAAGGACACGTTAAGACGGTGAAGATGGAAGGATCTGGGTGGTCAAATGCTACAGCATTCATAGGGCAGAATTTGTTTAGATTATATTTGTATGGGGCATAGTTCCCATGCCATGCTACAACGTTGAAGGGAGAAAAGGGCTGGGAGGCGGCAAACAGCTGGCCCTCTAATTTATGGATGACGGTAAAGTGGTTTTCACAAGGTCGGTCTTCGTACCAAGCTACAGGGGTCTGGAAATCTCTGGGATTAGCAAGGCCGTTGGATCCAATAGGACCTAGATCTGGGAGTTGGAAGTGACCATTGTAGATTTCTAATACATAGCCTCTTGCAGGTTGATTGGCAGTACTATGACTGTCTTCTTCTTCTTCTATGGCTACTGAGAATCTGATACCTCTCTGTATCACAGCTATTTCGCATGGTTTGACCTCCATCTTGCCAAACTCAGTTGTAATGAACAAAGTACCTTGTTGAGGTACTATCAGAAAGTCACCATCTGCATTGGCCAAGCAGCAATCCGTCATCGACATGCTGGCTGTATAGATGTGAATGGCCAGACCATTCTTAGAAGAGACACTGCCAGCTCCACATACTGTGAATAGACCCCTGACAAAGTCAACTGGGTCGGTGGGGAGGGGGAAGGGGCGCCAACGGAGCTGATTTGGGGTGACGACAGCGTGTGAGAAATCAGAGGTGAGAGTTTCGGCTGGGAAGTTGAGTGGGTGGAATGGTTTGTGTGTGACGCTTGGTTTGATGCGATAGAGCCAGCTTCTTTGGTTTTCTTTTCTAGGAGCTGTGAAGGCTGTTCCACTGAGTTGTTCTCTGTAGGATTGTAGTGGTGAAGGATGAAAGGAAATGGGGGAGACGTTGGTGAGGAGGTAGTGTGAGCAAGTCTGTCGGGAGGAGCGGATGTTGAGGGGTCTACTCATCTACTCACGCATACAGGCCTAGTGGAGCCTGCCTAGGATTGTTTTGGCCTATAGGTAGAGCTCCAGGGATCGCCTCTGATGCGAATTCATTGCCAAAGCCACTGAGGTATTTTTCTGTCATTGTTGCTCGATTCCAGCTGATCTGGTCAGCTTTTAGGTGCCCAATACGTATATATGTGAGTACAGCACACTAAAATTGATGTAATGGGTTACGGTTTAACTGTCTAATTGACTGAAAGACGAGGACTTCTTCCCCATTCACATTCCCCTTTGCCACAGGTCCAGTCAGCAATCTTTAGCGCTGCTAGCATCATGTGTGCGGGGCTTTCCTCATGGTCGGCCCTCTTGCTCCCTGAACCCCACCTACTTTTTTGGTACTATATGTTGGGATCATTGTTACACAAATGCAAGAAGTACATTATGTAAATGTGAGGACGGGGGGAATGTATCACATTATGCTATATCGAATTCTTGTCTTGAAGTACAAAATAAAGTGAACGTTCACATCTAGCCTTCACTCGCTGCATGCATTCTCTTTTCACTCAGAGTAACTCCACCATCGATATATGACCCAGTGAAAGAGAACGTTAACGAACGCAGTAATACCTGCCATGATTGGATAGAAATAATTAGAATTGTATAAAACACAAGCAGCAGTGTAGTAAGTGTCTCCAGTGATGATGCAGCTGTTGGCGGCATCCTCACACACTTCGTTGCCAGTGTCATCATATGAGGGTTCTGGAAGACAAACCCCTGTTTGTCCAGATATTGTGGCAATCCTAGTAACTAAGCCTACTACCAAGGCGCCAGCAAACTTCCCGCCGGTTGAAAACATAAAGTACAGGCTCAAGTTTTCCACAATTTTCTCTGAACCGATGATTGTCTCAAACTGAGTTAACTTTTTGGAGAAGAAGGTCTCCAGCGAGGTAGCATTGACAACACTGCAGAAATAGAAGTAAAAGGGGAAGAGGGGAGGGGGGGGGGGGGGGTTAAGAACACAACTATCAGCGTACAGCTACATTCGATACTTAACAGCGCACCATCCACGGAAGCAACAGGAGAAGAGAAATTTAGCAAGAGAGCAATAATAGTATATATAAAACTTACTTTGCGGCGGCCAACAGTCCAGTGGCTATATAATAGAGAGCCTCAGATGGCACATATGTCAGCCCATTCCAAGGGATAGTCAGCATCCAACTAGTAAAGAGCAGCCAATTGGTGACAAGAATAATGTAGCGCTCGTCGAATATTTTTGGAAACTTGCGGATGCCGATTCTGAACGACATTCCACCAACAATCGCTCCAACACCAACTCCAATGTAGGTCTTCCAGTTGTCTTGCTGATTGGCCACACCTTTAAATGTGGCGGCAAACAGAGCAAACAGGTTACTCATTTGAGCTGTGGAGCTGAACAGGGAACTGAAACTGAGTGGTAACCACCAATATCTGAGTTTTTGAAAATTAGAAAGTCGGCGAATCTGCTCCTCAGTCATGGCATCTTCCTGTGGTACCAGCTGCTCTTCTAGCAGGTGCTTGTTCTCTTTTGTTGGCTCCACAAAAAACCACAAAAAGATCGCTGTCATGAAGAGGACAACAACAAATGCCAACCATCCAGGCATCGTGTACCAATTGAAGAGCTTCAATGCAGTAGAAGAAGTAGAGTCAACCTCCGGGAGCCCGAGAAAGAAATAGCCAACAAAGGGTCCAATGACTCTGGCAATATTCTGATAAATTCTATAGGCTCCCAACTTGTCTTGCCTCTCTTCAAGCTTGGTAGTCCTTGAGATGTAACCGCTGCCAATGGCCAGAGTAGAAGCCCCCGCACCAGCGATAAATCGGCCTACCAACATGGGCCACCAGTTACCGATGAGCATTGTAAAAGCATACAATAAGTTTCCAAGAGCATTAACAATACCACCAAGTGCTAAAGGTCTTTTGAAACTTTTCAGAACATGGATGGTAAGATAGGCAAAAACAGGGACAAGGAGCATTCCAGCAAGGTCGTAGGATCCATAGACAAGGCCGTACAGGTTGTCATGTCCACCTACAATGTAATATAGCGGCTGAATTGACATCAAAGCCATGGTGTAATCAATTGCCAACCCGAATCCGATGATTGACAGAGCAATGTAACTTTGTGCCTTTGATTTAGCAATGCTCTCTTCTTCGGGTGTAGGAGGGGGTGAGGTTGCCTCCAGGTCGCTGCTGGCATTTGGGTGTAAATGAAGGAGGAACGTGAATAAAAACTGAATTGCGACCCAACTTCTCAAAGTTTACGTACCTTTTAGACACAGTTTCAGCATTTTCTTGATTTCCTGAACTTGAAGCCTGAGGAGGCTTTTTTCCCTTGGGTTTGGCAGCATTTCTAATAGCCTGCGAGTGTGTTTGGTTCGTTTTTTTCGTGAATACCACATTGATGGCTATTGAATTGATGTATTCTTATCTTACCCTCACTAAGAAACCAATAGGTCCAGGCATATTTCAATGACACAAATACAAAAAGGAAATGTAGCTTAGAATCAATTCACCCCTTTTTTTAGGGTTGATTTAGGGTATATTTAGATCAAGTTACCAAATTTAGTGCTGCTGACGTCAAAGATTGCAGTTGTATAGTGTTATGAGCAGGGTCCTATCCACTTTTTGACATAACTAGTACCATCTCTCTTAGGTTCTGCAATCTGAGGAAGCTCCCGAACCAAAAAAATATTAATGTCGGTGGTCAACTGAAGCCTTCCATTTAATAATACCACATATGCAGCCTTCAGCCAAACTTCTCTATGTGACAATTGAACATAACACGATCAATTTGACCTTGGTTATAGCACACAATCATCCCACTACAAAACCTTGGAGGATTGTATAAAAACTCACTGAATTCTGATGAGCAAGTCCTGCTCTGGCTTATTACGAGACTTCGTCAAATGTCTCCGGGAATCGGAATGTATGAAGGTTAGTTCATCCAACGACAAGTCTCCCTTGCACCTCGTGTCTCCCCTCACATTCATCTCTTTTCTCATCTCTCACCTCCCTCTCTCCCTCTCTCCGTCTCTCCCTCCCCCTCTCATACCAACACAGAAAGAGCATAAAGACATCAAAGTGTGTGCCAGGGAAGCAGAAGAGTGTGCCAGTCTTAGAGTATCCTATTTCACCTGCAAACGGAACCAATTAGACCCACGCAGCCGCATAAAAGGCAATAAAGGCTACTAACAAGAACACTAAGAAACAACTATGACTATAACACCATCACCGCCCCTCCTCTCTTCATCATCAGCATCATCATCATCATACCACCCATCTCCACCATCTCTTCACCCTCATCGTAGTAGTATTAGTAGTACCAGACCCACCAGTAGGCAGACAACTATCATTACGTATGCAGCAAGACGCAGCAGGCTCACTCCTGCTCAGAAAAATGCCAGGAAAGATGTCAAAACTGCAATCAAGCAATTCAAAAAGGGAGATGCTCAGAAACGAGGCTTTGGCGGGAGATCCCTTTTTACCAATAATAATGATACTGCTGATAATGATGGCAATGGTGGTGACATCATAACTGTACAAAGATTTAGTAATCAAACTAGCAGTAGTAATGGTGGCGGTATTAAATCAGAAATAGGACTCTTAGTAGAAGATTTAGATGGATACGATGAGGAAGATGACAATCGACTAGATGATATGTTTCTCTCCGACACAGAAGCAGCGGAGCTTGTAGGCTCCCCTGCCCCTCATGAACACCCCGACTATGACGAGCTTGCTGGCCTCTCCCCCACCATAGAGTCAACCCTGGGCACATTATTATCGCACTTTTCCTTCCCCCTAGACCCATTCCAAATATCAGCAGTTAGACGGGTATTGATGGGAAGATCAGTAGTTGTGTGCGCCCCAACTGGAGCTGGTAAGACCGCTATTGCTGAAGCTGCTGCTATTTATTTTATGCAGTGGGAGAAGAGGGATGGTATAGAGGACCAGGAGCTACAAAAGGAGCAATATCAACTCCTTCTTTCCCAAAAGGAGAACCCTACACAAGAAGCAGAAGGAAGGCAAGGAGGAGGAAGACAAGGAGAAGGAGAAAGGGGAAGAAAGAGGGTGATATACACAACGCCATTGAAAGCACTGAGCAATCAAAAGTTATTGGAATTAAGGGAAAGATTTGGAACTGATAATGTAGGTCTTCAGACTGGTGATGCTTCAGTCAACCCTGATGCTCCTATTGTGGTGATGACTACTGAGATATTAAGGAACATTTTGTACAGACAAAATGGAAGAAGAAGAAGAGGAGGAGGAGGAGGAGGAGGAGGAGGAGGAGAGACAGATTGTGATGGTAGTGGTAGTAGAGAAGAAGAAGAAGAAGAAGAGGAGGAGGCAGCATCGACAGAAGAACAACAAAGCTCAACCTCCACCACTATTACTACAACACCTCAACCATCAATAACAAGATTATCGGATGTAGGACTGGTGGTACTGGATGAAGTACACTACCTTGGGGATCCAGGGAGAGGCAGTGTATGGGAAGAAGTTATTATCGCCCTTCCGCCAGATATCCAGATCCTGGCAATGAGTGCGACTATTAGAAACCCGGACGACTTGGGTGGGTGGATAACAGAGGTGCATGGTGAGTGTGAGACTGTGAAGACGACCTGGAGACCTGTACCATTGAAATGGCAGTTTTGTTTTGCTGCTAAAGGTAAGACGAGGATGTTGCCTTTGTTGGAGAATGATGATGGTAGCAGTGGTGGTGGTAGTAGTAGAAGTAATAATGACAGTGACATGAGTAGTATAAAGAAGAGGATGAAGATGAACCCTGCGCTGCTGCCTGCCAGTAGACAGTTGCTGGAAAGATTAGAGAGAGCGTCAGCTGCATGGGGTCGTCAAGATGCCTCTTCAAGTAATAGCAAGAGCAGTAGAATGAGAAGACAGACTGCTGGTATACTAACAAGCTCAAGGAAGACCATTGATAGATTGTTAACTGAGCTAGATACCAAGGACGATGATGAGAGTGAAGGAGGAGGAGTGAGGTGTGACTGGGAGGAGGAGCCAAGATGGAGAAGAGTACCTTCAGTACTAGAGACAGTGACCATACTGAATCAACGCAAGATGCTGCCTGCTATTTGGTTTATATTCAGTAGAAAAGACTGTGATGCCAATGCTGTGATGTTGAATAACAAAGGATGCAAGCTGACAAGTGTGGAAGAGGTGGAGTTGATTAAGAAAGAGCTGGATGCACTGCGTGCTGAGCAGCCAGAGGCAGTGAAACATGCATTGGTTCCAGCTCTGTTGGCAGGTATTGCTTCTCATCACGCTGGGTGTCTTCCTGCTTGGAAGTCTCTCATAGAGAAGCTATTCCAACAAGGCGTGTTGAAGCTGGTATTTGCCACTGAGACACTGGCAGCAGGGATCAACATGCCCGCCAAGACCACCATCATCACCGCCTTGTCCCGACGACGTGATGCTGGCATTGTCACTCTCCAGCATAATGAGCTTCTCCAAATGGCTGGAAGGGCTGGTAGGAGAGGTTTTGATACCACTGGTAACTGTGTGGTCTTGCAGAGTAAATGGGAGGACGCTGAAAGTGCTTGGGATATCATAAAAAAGGGTCCTGAGAGCTTGAAATCGCAGTTTACCACTGGTTACGGAATGGTATTGAATCTTCTCTACACAAGGAGTGTTCCTGAAGCACAAGCCTTTTTGGATAAATCCTTCAGTAGGTACATGGGGGGGCTGGGGAGACAGAAGAGGGCAAAGGAGATTGAGCAATTAGAGAACAAGAGTAGGGCTATATTAGAGGGTATTTCTGCGGTTGATGATGGAGACGGGGAGAATGGAGACGGAGGCGCAGGGTCGTTATGGACCAAGTATCAAAAGCTACAGGGTCGTTTGAAAGAAGAAAAAAGAGCAGCTAAGACGTTGAGAATACAAATATCAGAAGAAAGAGGCCGGCTATCTACCAAGCACATCATGTCAATGATGACGATGACGAGTAGTAGTGGGGGTGGTGGGGGTGAAGGTGAAAGTTCTCCATCTTCTCCATCGCCAGTGTTTGTAGGCCTGGATATCTCAGCATTTAATGTAGAGAAGAATGCATATAGACTACCTGCTATGGTTTTGCAATGCATTACCCCTAGACCTCTGTCTTCTGGTAGGACAATGCCACCAAGTTCACTGGAGTTGTTGTCTGACGATGTTATTGCTGCTGTGGGCGGTAGTGATGATGATGTTAGTGGTAGTGGTAGTGGTAATGATGTTAATGGTCATGTGTTTCTATGTCTAGCAAGTGACAATTGTTGGTACCTCGTGGAGGGGAGACACATTGGATCTGTTGGATTGCTGCATCTTTCAAATACGAATGAACAGCAAGGTGAAGGGAATGCCATAGAAATAGGCGGTGTGGTGATACCCAATGAAGAACAAATTCAATTAGCTCTTGAACATGTGGAATCTCTGAGACCTAATGCATGGAGAAACCTGGCTGGAGGGGTGAAAGTAGCTTCTGGATCAGCCTACACCGCCATGTTGGCCTCCAAAATGCCTGCCAGCCACCAACTACAGCCCATACAGCCACCAGCAGGAGGAGGAGGAGGTGGTGGTGGTATGGAAGCTCTGGGAATACAAAGAGGGCGTATAAGAATGGTAAAACAAGAGATCAACGAAATGAAAGCGGATGGAGCGTTTATCAAAGCATCTAAGAAGTTTAACAAGCAGGCTCAAAAAGCAGCAGCATTGATGGAGAGAGCAGAGGCGTTGAGAGAGGAGTTGTTTGATTCTTCAGTGGATGCTAACTGGAGGACATTCGCTGATCAGACTGCTATTTTAGTTGCAGCAGGGGCTTTAGAATTAATAGATAGCAATACTAATGATATGAATGGTGGCACCAGTACTTCTACCGTAACTAGTGATATGAATGCTTCTGCGTCTCTTGGCCTCCTCCATTCCAAACAAGTGAAATTCACGGCCATGGGTCATGTAGCTCGGGAGCTGAATGGTTCCAACGAACTATGGCTGGCTCTGGTAGCAACCCACCCAGTGCTCACTGACATCCCTCCTCCCCAGCTAGCAGCTGTATTCTCAGCAATAGTAGCCCCCGACTCAGTTTCGGCCCGTCCTGGAAAAGAGCTGGTCTCTTATCCCCCCTCTGACTCGGTAGCGCATGCCGTGGAGGCCCTGGAGGACGCCAGACTGGCATTATTTGCGCTGCAAATCAAGGCAGGAGTAGACATGCCTATTGCAATAGATCTGAGACTTGCTGGTTTGGTGGAGGCTTGGGCTTCTGGAGCGAGTTGGAGTCAGTTGATGGGTGATTGTTTGCTCGATGATGGGGATGTGGCGAGGTTGTTGATGAGGACAGTGGACGTCTTGAAGCAGGTGTCATATTGTGAGTGGTTGTTGCCGGCAGTGAGGCAGAGTAGTAAGAAGGCTCTTAGGGCTATGGATAGGCAGCCTATTAGTGATCTTGTGAATTGATTGATTGATTTATTGATTGATTGGTGGTTGAAAACCATCATGTAAAGACTTCCTTCCTTTTTCTCTAAAATCTACCACACAGCATGCAGGACACGATGCTGAGTCAGACACTCTGTGTGGGTCTGCTGTCGAAATCGTTTATCTAGAGTGAGGTCGGCAATTTTATCAACAAAAACAAAAAAAATTACCAAGTTGTTCTTTCCCTCTCTCTCAGTACTTAGACTCTCAAAAACAACATGGGTTTCGGTTCTATTCGCGCAACTCCATGCCTTAATGTCTCCAATGGAGGGGATGATGTTACCGGCAGTGTGAATCTTCGCTTCCAGCACAATGATAATGATATCCATGTACGTCAAAAGGCAAACATAAGTTTTGACAGGCTTGCATAGGCTGATATATACTTTTCCGACACCGATCTAGAATTGACAAATGATGCCCCTGCTCCTCCTATTCCTTCATTTTTACAGGTCCGTGTAGCTGACAGCTGCTTTCGTGATGGTAATGGCTTCAACTCCAACGGGCTGAGCTTCGGCATTCGCCGTGCAGGTGGCCTTGAGGCCGTCTATGATGCAGGTAGGTCCAATTCTGCTTAATTCGCTGCAATTGTTACTTTCTCTAACCTCAACCTCCCAACCTTGATGCAGGCAACAATGACCCATGGGTTCGCTTCAACGACAACCTCAATATCCGCGACAAGAACGTTGGACTTGTGAGTGCATTATTCCAACTCCCCTTCTATCCTATAACAAGCTCCCGGTTTCCCTCTTACTGACTCCCAACACCCCACTTATGATTTATCACAGCGCTACACCCACCACATCAAATCTGGGGGTAAGTTTTACGACATCAATGGTCACGTGCTTCAAACTACGAAACCAGATTTCTAACATTATCCGGCTTCTTTCTTCCCTACAGATGCCAATGTCCGCGCTACCGTTGGTGTTGATGATAACAACGATGCCAGAATCACCTACAACCTGAGCGGCTTCGATGCGTAAGTTATTCTTGAGTGTCATCCCTGACAGCTCCCTGCTTCTTCTCTCCCAATCACAATTTCTAACCCCAACCATCCCCCCCTCCCTCCCCACCCTACAGCCCCGACCACCGCAACTTGACCTTGGGCTGGGTCCACCGCCACGATGACCTCACTGTCGAGCCATCCTACAACTTGGGCACCGAGTCCCTCTCCGCCGCTGTCACCTACAGAGTCGATGATGAAAACTCCCTCAAGGCTCACTTTGACATGAACACCAACAACGGTTCCCTCACCTGGACCAACTCTGGTGCTCTTGGTGGTGGTGGCAACCTCCGTGTGACTGCTACCGCTGCTATGGATGGTGGAGCTGTCAAGCAGGTGCCAACCCTTCGCATTGAGAAGGACTGGGACATTGACGCCTAAATGTACTAGTACTATTGTGGCGGTGGAATGGACCCCAGGTGAATGAGGAACAGTGTGGTAGTAATGTAGTGGCAAAAAGAGTGCTCCTACTCCTCTTCTACTGCTATGTACTTGCCTCTGTTTCATCACTTTTTTTGGTGTCTATACAACAATGTACTATGTACCCTAATGACAAAAAAAAAAAAAAAAATTATGTTTTTAAACAGCACTACAATTTTGAATATGATGATCCAATATCCATGTTTTCCTCCTTTGAAGCCCATGCATTGATCTACCAATCAAATGATATGACCCTCTCAAGGAGAAGCAACAATTTTGAGAAATAAAAGAGAGAATAGAATTTCTATACCACACTTCCAAGTAAAACAAATTGGGGCGGTTTCAGTGTGCAGAGCCTATGGCCGATTTTCAACCCCTGCATAAAACATGACTGTTTTCTTTTGTTTATTCCAATCACCTTGGTGTTATTTGTAAGCAACTAAAATGGTCCATCTGCATTGTTACTGTTACATATATATCAAAAAATCACGGAGAAGAAGAGAGAATTCCAAAGCTCCCAGCCAGATCTACAACCTCAGTTGCTAACGACATTGCTGCTTCCAAATCCAACCCATTATTATTCTCACCTCCCCGTTGAGAGACCATCAACGACTGCTCTTTCTGCACTTTTTCCACTACCTTGCTCAGTTGACCTACTCCTACCACACCATTCCTCACCTCTTCCAGCAGCATCAACTTCTTCACCATCATCAGTGCTGGCTGCCTGCATGCGTCCACATCAAGGCAACGCACAAGTGCGTCCATCAAGAGAGGCTCTCCGCACAGTCCTGACAAGCTCACTCTAGCTGGCCCTGTTCTTTGCGCAAATACCTGCTGCTGACTTGGAGCTGTAATGGTAGTCGTTGTCGTCGTAGTGGTAGCAGCATTATCACCGTCATTACTATTATTCAAGCCTCCTCCTCCACCTCCACCTCCACCTCCACCACCATCACCAACCAACACATCAACAATGCTACTCAAACTCTCTGCCACCACACCTCTGGGATGCTGCAGCAATGACACTACCAGAGCACTGACTACAAATGCAGGAATGTCTCTTATGATACTGACCAGCTTCTCTCTAGGAGCAAATGCAGAGGCCACTCTCATATCTATATCACACTCCTCTTCTCTATGAGTACAATCATCAGCATTATTATGTTCAATAGATCTAACTATACGTTGCCAGTAATTCTTCCATGATGATAGGGGAACTTGCTCATTCATCCCAACATTAGCGGCATCATTCTTGATGGGGGTGCTAGCTGGAGCAGTAGCAGTAGTGGGAGGAGCGCTCTTCAAGAAGGCTGCCACCAGAGGTCCAGTGGCAGTAGCTGGTTGTTGCTGTTGTTGATGTAACTCTATACCATCTCCTCCTCCTGCTGCTGCTCCTGATGACATTAAACCAAGTAAAGCCAGTCCCTTGTCATTCAATTGCCATTGATTCTTCACATATGCAGCATGTTCCTTCAACCTGGTCAGGGCCCACTTCTTCACAATCTTCCTACCCTGGTGAGCCGCTATGAATTGTTCAATAATCTTATCACCTCCCCTCTTGGGGTTTGACTGTAGGATGAAAAGGAGGGAGGGGACCAACTCTTCTGGACGTTCCATTGTTGTCTTGGTCGTGTTGGTCACAGTTGGACCTCGTTCTCCTCCTACTACTGCGGTTCCTGCTCCTAATGCATTGTTGGTGGTGGTGTTGGCCGTAGTGGCACCCAGGGCAATACCAGTATCAACTGGAAGAGATGAACCATTATGCAGCTTAGCTGCAGCAATGCTGGCTTGTGCCTGAGCAGCTACTGCAGCCGCTGCAGCAGCCGCCACTTGAGCAGGATCTGGTGGCATTTCAATGATTGCTCCGGGGACCAAGACCTCCCAGCATATACATTCCAATAGACTGACGTCTCCTTCAATGAACGAGGCACTGTGAGCCTGAACCTGAGGTTGTTGTTGTTGTTCACTGATAGGAGGAGTGGTGGTAGTAGTAGTAGTACGAAGTCTGGAGATGAAGAGTGGTTTATGACATTTCCTAGCTCTCTCCATCTGCATCTCTAATCCAAGACGTTTGTTCTGCCTCATCCCACCCACCGTATCCATATAAGCACCAATAGTAGCACCAGCTTCATTATCATCTACCATCATTGCGGTCACATCACCACCACCACTACACCCACCAGCATCATCATCGTCATCTCCTTCCTCCAACCCCACACCTTCATCTTCGGACAAGTATCCATCAGGTTTGATAAATTCTGAATCTTCCAACTCACCAGCTGCACTACCACCACTACCAAACAATCCTGCTTCTTCATCTTCTTCCTCCTCAGAATCAGCCTCTGACAATGAAGATCCATCGGGCTCCTCCTCCCATTCCAAATCACTCATTACCTCATAATCAAGCTCATCATCTCTACCCCAGTAGTGGCGGGGGCGGATGTCTTTGTTAATCTTGGAGAAGGAGCCGTAGAATGGGGGGCGTTTGGAGTCGGATTCAAACCAGAGGAACTTTCGGCGGTAGGTTTTAATGGTGCTGTGGTTAAAGCCAAAATCGAGGTGTTGGTTAACGGCTGCAGAAGCCAGTTGGAGGCCTTCTGAGCCAGGGATTCTGGACCATGTGGGGGGGAGGCCTAGAGGGATGGAGGTGGATTTGTGTTCTGTAGTGGTGCGTTTGTTTTGTTTCCATTGGTCTACAGTGAACTGCCATTCTTGGAGGACTGTTCTCTCTTCTGTGATAACAAACTCTATCATCTCCTTCTTTTTTTGCTGCTGCTGTCCTTCTTGTTCTTCTTCTTCTTGCCCACCAGTCAGATCAACAACCATGTCAGTGCTTGTACTGCCAAACAAGGCAGAGTCCATGGAGTCCACTAGAGAAGAGAATGTAGGTTGTGGGAAGACGGTATCTGGTGTGGGTTTGAGGAACAGGTCTTGGTAGGTCCTTTCTCTCTTGGGGAGACGAGTGCGGCTGGCTGACCCTGTCCCTTGCGATTGAGGGCTAGCAGGCTGCTGCTGCTGTTGTTGTTGTTGTCCATCTTGACCTTGACTGTTGTTGTTGTTGTCTGTGGTGTTGGTGGTGGTAATAGCTGCCCCAGCTTGAGGAGCTTTCCCGAAGAACCGCATGAACTTGTTTTTAGAGCGCTCCAGTTGCTTGGTGTCTTTAAAACCAGTCTGCTTGATGATTTTCTGAGCATCCTTCTGTTGCTTGGACTGCTCCCTCTCTCTCTTCAGCTTCTCCTTCTCAACTCTAAGACGCTCCTTTTCAGCTTCTTTTTCAACTCTAAGACGTTCCTTCTCAGCCTCCCTTTCGGCTTTCAATTTCTCCCTTTCAGCCTCCTTCTCGACTCTAAGACGCTCCTTCTCAGCCTCCTTCTCAGCTTTGACCAATGCACGTTGACGAGCTGCCTCCTCTGTCTCCTGCTGTTTCGCCACCACCGCACTCTCCTCAGTCTTCATCTCATTTTCCATACTTTCAAACGACACCGTCTTTGCCAAGTTTGTGAATGCCCTCACAGCCTTGCCTGCATTTTTGTCTGATGGTAGTGGCTTGAACTCTTCAAAAACTTCCAATGCAAATTGCAGGGCACCCAGACGTTCTTGTACTTTGGCTGCCCTCTTCTTTATTGCTACTGCTTCTGACCGGGTGTCTTTATTAGCGAGCAGTTTGACGTCTCTGAGCTCCCATTGCCATAGCATATCTGGAGAGTCGTCATCCAAGGGGTCTTTGGTCAGAGGAGCAGAGAAGGAAGAGGAAGCAGCACTACCACCAATGCCACCAAGAAATCTGGATTTACCTCCTTTGTTGGTGTTGTTGCTCTTGGGGGCATATGAACGGCGGGTAGCAATGTCGAGAAGTCTAGCAAGCAACAAGTCTTCTGGCACTGCCGTGTTAGTAATGGCAGAAGCTTGCTGCTTCTGTCCATTGTCTGTATCATCAGCATCAGTAATGGCAGCGGTATCAGATTGTACCGCAATGGTGAAGAGAGGGCGCAATGCAGCAATGAGAGCAGATCGCGGCATCCTCTGTCCTACGACATGCTTTGCAAGTAATACATCAGTGAATGGCTGTACTGACAGACAGGCATCTGAATCCAAAGAAATGAGAGGAGGAGATAGTCCCTTTGTCTTGAGATTATCAATCTCTATGCAGAAATCGGCCTTGAACTGCTCTATTTGATCTATACTTGTGGGGAACCCGGAAGGCAGCTCGACTGCTGTTGCTGTTGCTGCTGGAGGTGAGTGGGGATTGACTGGCTGTTGTTGTTGTTGTTGTAGGTGGTGGTGGTGTTGGTGGTGTGGTTGTTGTTGTGGTGCTTGTTGTTCAGGGATTTGTTGCCTGCTAATACTGTGGGGAGCAGCCAGAGCTGGAGCTGGAGTGATGATTGTCCCACCAGCATCTACAATTGTCCTCTTTACCTCTGTGCTTGGTTCTAATAGAATTTGAATACTATTATTACCAGCAGCTGGAAGAGAAGGCGCTATGACAGTGGAAGAAGGGACAGATGTTGGAGGAAGAAGAGGAGCACTTGGTGGTGCAGCAGGTTGTGGTTGCTGCTGTTGAATTGGTACGGTTGGGCTGGCTGTGGCTTCAGCTTTTGCCTTCTTACGACGATGCTCAATCCATATTGCGATTTTAGATGTATCTAGACCTATACGAGAAGCCAACGCATCTTTGTTGGTGTTGTTGATGCTGCCACGCTTGGGATGAGAAGAGTAGAAGACTTCCAGTGCTGCAGCTTGCTCTTCTGTGACGGTGTCGAGGATAGACGGTCTCCCCTTGCGTTTCTTGCTATTGGAGGGTTGTTTCGAAACTTGAATTGCTTTGGAGGGGTTACCTGCAGCATCAAGAACTAGGTTTGGTTGCTGAACGTGAGGAGTGTGTTCCATAGGCTCTACCAAGGCAGGTTGGTCATCATTTATGATCACATCGTCGTCTTGAGGGTTTTCGTCTCTTTTAATATTTGAATCCATCGGAGAGGATGGGTGCTTTTTGCTAAAGAAAGAAGTCAGTGTCCCTTTCTCATTCTCAACTTCCAGGACCATGTGTGGCAAAATGATCTAGTTCAAAAACTCTTTGGGAACAAGGATAAAAGCAGTTTATAGATTTTGCTGTAGAAATATGCCACATAAATCGATTCTAACATTTTATGAAACATTAAGCGGTGGAATACAGCTGTGGGCCTATTCCTTCTTCTCGTTATTTTGAATTTGCGGATGAGAGAGCTCTCATCTAGATCTGCATGCCTTGTCTGTGCAAACTGAATCTCTTGGTTGGTAATAATAATAATAGAAACCAACTTCCCTTTCTCCCATCAAGGTATACATCCTGCCTGTCAGCTATGATCCACACAAGCTTTCCAACAGACCCACAATTGCACAACCAGTCTGTCAAGTTGGGGGGCCATCATTGACAGAAGTGAGGCCTGGCCATGTGAGGCCTCCGACACAGACATGCGTCACCTTCTGATATATATTCATCAGTTGCTGCGTTAAAGGCTGTAATTCTAATAAGTCAAACGGTTTCATACGTAAGGTACACTTTACAATGATCAGCTTTTGATCAAGACTCATGAATACCCCTTTAATCAACGGATGAGAATAAGTCTGGCAAAAAGATGGCAGACCATGGCTTCCTACCTTACATCCCGGACGAAGGCGATTATGAAGCACTAGACATCATCCTCGAAGACGTCAATTACCTACTGTCATCATCTTCACAACAATTATGGTACCATCTCCGCTTCTCCAACGCCAACGCCAGCAGCCTAACAACATGTCTCTGCACCTACCTCAAGTACGCCAAGCGACCTTACGACACTGGCTTCTCTCACCAACCTCCTCATGAACTCCAATTATGGACCTCCATACTACAGCTATTCCACAGACTCTTTACAGACACCGCCATCCCTTCAAACACAAAGAAACAACTCCTATCTCCTCTGCTTGATCTCCCTCATCTTCTCGACATGTGTGGCCTTTACGGAGCAACAGCAGCTTCCTCCTCCTCCTCCTCTTCTAAATCATACCTTTCAGGCATCATCCACTCTATATTTAACCTAGAACCATCCATATTACACAATGACCTTAGAGTAGCTACCTCAGTTATAACAGAAAACATGAATCAACATGTCCAAGCAGCTGCACTCTCTTCATCATCTTCATCATCAGTGCTAGATACGTTGTCATACCTAAGAGACACCTTCCTCACTCTGTGCTCCCTCATCACTGTGTATCCTAGATGTGCTATTATTATGATTAAATCTGAAGTTGGCATATTTGAAGCATTGGGAACAGTACATGACGATATGATACCCAAACTGAGAAGAATAGTGATGGTGAAGAAGAAAAGTGGTGATAATGATAATGGTAATGAGATGGATGGAAATGTGGGCATGCTAGCTCAAGTACAGCTAACATCAGAGAGATTTGCGCTGTTATTATTACAATTAGGCATATTAGATAATCACACTAATGATGATGATGATATGATGATAGAAAAGGAAGATAATATCGGCGGCTGTGGTGGTGGTGGTGGTGGTGGTGGTGGTGGTAGTAGTGGTGGTGCAGCTGGGCCTAGTGGAGCATCTCAACAACAACAACAACAACAACAACAACAACAACAAGGAGGTGAAAGTTCCCATGATAAAGGAGAGCTCCTTCTACACGCTTTAATGCAATTAGCCCACGCTACCACTCCCATTATAGATGACGACATTGATTTTACCACAACTGATGATCATGATAATGCTAATGCTATGATGACGACGACTATGGTAGTGTCACTGGCAGCTATACATGATCTAGTCCCATCTATTCAGGCAGCTGTTGTGTCCAAGAATGTAGAACTAGATGAGACTCAGTCTGAGTACTTGGAATCATTATTAAACGTATCATCTGGCACATTCACATCCACTACTGTATATGTACCTGGAGGTAGCGGGGGACAGTATCCACAAGTGAATAGTAGTATTGCTGTGAACAATAATAATTCTCTTTCGTTGTCAACAACGTCACCATATCCACCCAGTATGGATCCTGCTCTCCGAGCTTCTCTCATCAGCCAAGTAAGAGACTTACTGCCTCATTATGGGGAAGGATTTGTAGCAGCATGTCTTGATGAGATGAATAGTGATGCTGAGGTGGTGATTGCTGCATTGTTAGAAGAGGCCTACCCCCCCGACCTGGCTGCTGAGCTTGGTAGTAGAGGTGAGCAGGCTGGTATGGATGCGTATCATAAGAGAAGAGAGGAGAAATTCAAGGCTTTTAAGTCAAAGGGAAAGGAAAGAATTGATACTGCGATGCCAATAGCAATAGCAGAAAGAGGAGGAGGAGGAGGGGATGGAGCAATGCAGTGGACAATGCCAACGACAGTATCAGTATCCAAACCATCCCACCCTTCTCCTCCTCCTCCTCCTCCTTCCTCCCTCCCCCAACAACAACAACAACAACAACAACAACAGGGATCAGTAATGAGTCAAGAAATGGCAACGCTTTCCCTAACATCAGCTTCAGCAACATCTGAGAAGCAGTATCAAAAAGGAGGGAGAAAGGGAGGTACAAAGCCATATTGGGTATTAGATGGCAAGGTGTATAATTATGCTAAACCAGGAGCAACAGAGGTGAAAGGAGGAATGGCATCAGTCCAGCATGCAGTTCATGAAGCTAAGATTGCTGCTCAAGCTATTCATGGAAGAGGACCTTCTGAACGATTTAGGAATTCAAGTGGTGATAGTAGTGGTGGTAAAGAGGAGGAAGGTGGAGCTGGAGGTGACGATACTGCTATGAATGAAGATGGTGGTAGAGGGGCTGGTAGAGGAGGAAGAGGAAGAGGGAGGGGACGTGGCGATGGAGGTGGAGGTAAAGATAAGGAGTGGTTGCAACATAAAAGGAAAGATGTCAACAAGGCTGCAGTCGGTAACCATCATCGCAAAGATAGAGCACTTGCTAAAATGAATAAAGCTGGATTGTAAAGAGATACATGTATAAATTTACAAAGATGACATTAATTGGATATTTTTGCCTATAAGGACAAAGTTTTTACTATTCCTCTCTATTGTTTCCACCACCATGGCCTTCACCTTGTTAAATTCCTCCACATCATCACTACTGGTAATATTCTTCTTCTCAAGGTGGACCATCATATTCTTTTGTAGTTGCTTCAGTTTCAAGCGACCATCTGGAGCAGTTTGTAGAGCTTGCTTTATCAGTTTCTTCCATTTAATACTATTCAGGCTATCTACTTCTGTATCGTTACTATTACTTTTCTTCTTCTTTTCCTTCTTCTGTTTTTTCTTCCCACCTCCACCACCATTATTGTCATCACTGAATGTCACTTTATTCCCCTCCCACTTCACACCTGCTACTTTCACAGTCCCAGTCCCTTGACCCAGCCCTACTTTCCCCTGTGTTTTCCCTGCATGTGCTGCATTAAATATCCTAGTTTGGTCATCTTCATTGAACCCTCGTTTCTGTTTCTTCTGATCTTTCAAGCCCTCTAAGCAACCGACAGATTTGAACATATTTGCACCCCACCAACCAGAGGAAGGGGTCTGTATGAATGCATCAAAAGCGGCTTGCCTCATTATACTGTTTTTGATGACTGGTTCTATGACTATTCTTTGCTTCTTTTTATTATTATTTTCAGCTGATTGTTGGTCGTCATCGTCGTCATCATCATCATCAGATTTCTTATTCTTATTGCTATTCTTCTTCTTCTTCTTATGTTTCTTATGTTTCTCCTCACTATCAGGTGTGTTATTATCAGTAGTATTTGTAGCAGCAGATGAACTCTTCAACTGGTGATGTTTGCCTTGCAGTTTGGCAGCAGCTTGAGCAGCCATATCTGCTTCCTGTGCTCTGATTCTTTCCAACTTCGCACCTCTACCTCCAAATCTACCAGCTGCCATTCTGCTGCTACCTCTTTTGGATAGGTGTTTGAGCAGTCTGAGTTCATCAACAGATGCCGAGGACATAGTACCGTCTCTATTGACCTTTCCTGCAGCATGGTGGTGATTGGTGTTGTCGTCGTCGTCAGAGTCGGAATCTGAGGAGGAGGAGGAATCAGAGTCTGCAGTTTTTACTGTCTGAACAGCAGAATCGAAAGCCTTCTCCCACCATTTCTCTTCCCAATTCCAAGTGCTCTTGCTGCCAATGCCTACAGTGTCATCTTTCTTCTTGACTTGAATGGCTTCCTTGATGCCGGTGCCATCGAGGCCGAGACCTTGGCCGTCGCCCCAACCCATGGTGCGGAGAAGACGCTCGCCATAGCCTCCATATGCGGTAGCTTGAACAACTCCTTGGCCAGCTATGTGTCCTGGAGGTAGTTTCATGGCCTATCTGGGTACTATTATAAAAATTGAACTAAATCTATTCACAGATTGCAGCCTCAAGTTGTCTGTCCGTGAATCAGGTGCCTTTGCTCTGGAATAATCCCATCAAACGTCTTCAATACAATGTTCATTTGTATTTTCAATTGCATACCCTGCCTCTATTTGTATGAAATCGAGTGGAAATGGCCAATCAGCAGCAGGCCGGCCAAGAAATATTAAAAGCAAATCAAGATGGCGGTGAGTGCAACCACATTTAGTACATTATATGAATTGTCTACATCATATAAATCCTTGATTTTGAAGTATACTACTCCAAGAGACAGACCATACTCCATTGTCCACCCAAATTAGAAATCAGAGATGTTGAAAACAAGCACTATCAGACTCGGCAGCTCGTTATTTTCCACAGAACACAAACTCACCAACCTCATTAGCCTGACATTCACACCACTACACCAACAATCATTCTTTGCCACGCAATCTGACAGCAAGGACGGATTCTACCAACGCCTCTGCAACACCCCCCCTCGCTCCCTTGCCTTTCCGCGTCTCCCAGATAAAATTGCAGACGAAAGCACCTGGTGGAAAAGAGCCATCCTTAAAGCCACTGGGTACTATAGCAAGGAAGTACAATTAATAAAAGCCTCTCAAAACCTTTACTCTGCAGTTAAAGAGCAGGCAGACAACCCCAGTCTTCAAATCGCCTTTGATCTAACAAATGAGACTTTCCATCCTCGTTATGCCTTCCTTTGTCTCCATGTATGGCTAGTTCTGGTCAGATTACGACCAGAGGGCAAAGATGGAAAGAAATTAGCCCAAGAATTTTATGACAATTTTCAAGAAGACGTCGAAACACGGGTCAGACAAGCTGGCGTCAAGGTACGAATTAGTAAGCAATTAACAGAGTTAGAAAAGATGTTCTATGGTAGTTCATTTGCTTATGATAGAGCAGCAGGCCTGGTGAAGTTGAAGGAAGAGGAGAAGAAGGAAGATTTGGTGGTTGCTCTGCATAGGAATGTGTATAATGAGGAGGAGGGGAAGATGGCATCTGCCAAATTGTTGGAGAAGTATGTGATGAGGGAGTTGGCATGTATATCTATGACCGAGAGTAGTGATATTATGGATGGAAATATAAGGTTTTCTGGTTTTTTTCAGGATAGGTAGTGAGGGGAGGAAGGGTGTGATAGTTGTGGATGCCCATTCAATGGGCAATGATGATTGGGTGCTTGCCATCGACGATCGGAGTGCGGGCAGAATGTATAAGTTTAGGCTGCGTAAACAGTTACTTTATTATTGCGTGTTTGCACTTGTAAGCTACTCGTTGACTAGAGCGCGTTCACCTTGATAATAGTAGCGCTATATTGTGGGAACGTTCGCGTATCAAAACAAAATATAATGTCTTCAACCAAACAAAAAACGAAGAAGTAAGTGGCTGTTATTCGCTATAATCGCTGTCGATACAGCACCTAACTCAAAAAAACCATCCAATTTTGCAGATCGGGAGCAAACGGAGTAAGCACACCGCTCCTCCTTGCCGCCGTCGCAGCTGTCGGCGGTTTCTTCTACTGGAGATGGAGGCAAACCCAAGACACATCCAAACCATCTCGCAGCACATTCAAATTCCCTGCATCAAAATCCTCATCACAGAAGCAACAACAACAAGAATCATCTTTACCTAGAAACAAAGCTGGAAACAATAAGAAGAACAAGGCCAGGAAGAAGCAAGAAAAAGAACGAAGAGCACAGAAAAAGGAAGCTGCTGCTACAGGCAAGAAGGCTGGCATCAGCAGCGGCAATAATAAAACTAAACAAGATGGAGATAGTGGAGTCCCTCAGTCAGCAGCTGTATTGAATTACTCGTATTGGGATAGTGGTAGAAATGATAGTTCAGTTAAGATTAAACCCAAGGACAATAAAGTGAAACCTGAAGATGTCATGCCTCAACAATAAATAATAGTAAATTTAGGTAATATAGACAGACAGATAGTAATAGTACTGCAAAATTAAAACAATCATGTTATCTTTATTTTTACATATGCATTCCTACACCTCCATCGCTCTTAATTGAATTATAAATCAATTCTTTCAACTTCTCCCCCTCCTCCTCAGTCAACCTCCCCCCCTCACTCAATAACCTCTCCCTCCCCTCCATCACCTGTCTATCCTCATTTTCAAACTCAACAGTCACATAATTATTCAAATTACCTCCATCGTTTAATATAGGATGATCACAGCTGTAAGTCCAGTGACCGTCGACAATAAACTTATATTGGTACGTTCCGGGGAGGAGTTGACGGTGGAGAAAAAATCGTGCCCTGGGGATATCCCTTTGTAATTGCACCTTGCAGCCCCAGCCGACATCAAGACCTGCTATCTCTATTTGAGACGCAGTGCCAAATTTGTAAACTTCTATTTCTACTGGAGTGGGAGGCCCTCCGTAGAGCAAGTCAGCGGTTGCTGCCCTGATGCTGGCGAGACGGGGACTGCATGTTCTCTTTCCAGTCAGTAAAGCATGTCCTTCTTCTAAGTGGATGCCTTTGACCCACCACATGTAGGCCAAGGCAACAGCTGGAGCTCTGCCCATGCCAGCAGTGCAGTGGACGTAGGAAGTACCGCCATGTTTGGATGCAGATTGGGCGAATGCTGCTACTGCACCTGGGAGCTCAATGCGGAGGCTGATTGGATCGAAATCGCGAATACGATGTCTGATATGGTCCACACTGTTGCCCTTAGAGTTGCACCTGGTTATGATGGGGTTAAGATCTAGAGAGAAGTAGTCCATGTCGCAGTCTTCTTGGAGAGATAAGATTGTTCTGACATCCTCATTGGCAGTCAGGTAGTCAACATCATCTGCAATTTGAAGACAAGAGCCTACGATTAGATCATCTAATATGCGAGTGTAGTTCATACCATCCTCGTGGCGGTATACTAGAGAGGTGTTGCCCATTCTTTTCTGCATTTCGTCGCTGTATTCGTCGGATAGAAGCTCTTCTTCTGGTTCGTGGGTGTGTGTGGGAGGGTGGGCGGCGGTCGGGGAAGTGGAGAATGAGAAGAGGATGGTGCCGTCCAGTTCCGTGTTATCGGTGATGATTGGTTGTGAATTAGGTGCACAGTGTAGCTTCCAAGATTGAATCTTAGTTTTGTGCTGGAGTGCGGAGGTTGGTGATTGAAATCGACGATTGCACATTAATCGGTAGTTTAATACGTAGTTCTGCATGATTAATGGAATATAATGATCTTCAGGTATCATGTATATACAAGTATAAGTTGTATTTATTGATCAATGCAAATCTTTATAGGGTTTATATGGAGCTGGCCGACAGTCAACGAAGGCATCGTTCTGAGCTCTTGTTCAAGCATGCTCCCGAGCAGCTTGCTTAAAACCATAATTCAAATCTCACACTAGTCCACATAACTGTCGCAAAGTTGTAAATTGATCTGTACAGTTAGTCATTCAGTATGTCGTTTGCAAGGTGGCTGATCATGGGCTCAAAAAACTACAATGCCCCTCTTGTTTCTGTCGTCAAGCTCTCTGGCCTCCTTATGTCATCTTTAGGAGGTCCTCGTTCCCCTCAAGCACGTCGATACATCAACATCGATCGCTGTGCCAAGTGGATCAAACGTGCTTTTCATCCCAAGCTACGACCTGCAGCAGTCGCTCTTGCCATCAATTGCCCAGGTGGCTCTCCCGTCCAAACCGAGCTCATATTCAACTTCATCCGCTCTCTAAGACAAGAGACAGGGATCCCTGTATACACCTTTGCAGAAGATGTTGCTGCCTCAGGCGGTTATTGGCTAGCCCTCTCTGGTGACAAGATCTACGCCGCTCAAACCTCCCTCGTTGGCTCCATCGGTGTCATTCATTCCTCGTTGGGAGCAGTTGAAGCGGCAAAGAAACTTGGAGTAGAGAGAAGAGTATTCACATCAGGAGAGTCAAAACAACAACTCGATCCATTGCTACCAGTTAGAGATGATCAAATAGTTCAACTTAGAGAAACTATGGACGAAATTCATCAGACATTTCAAAATGTTGTCAGGGAGAGAAGAGGAGAGCAACTAACTGCTGCTGCTACATCAACTGATATGCAGGAGATATTTAGTGGTAGAGTATTTTCTGGGAATCAAGGAGTTAAATTAGGTCTAATTGATGGTCTGGGGTCCTTGGAAGAAGTGATGAAGAAGGAATTCGGGGACAAGACTAAGTTTATGCTGTGTAGTGAGCCACCGAGAGCTGGATTGACAGATTTGTTTGGATTTGGTAGTAGTAGTAGTATCAATATTGGTATGGTTAGGGATATTATGTATGGTGAGGGTAGAGGTGGTGTTGATATGTACGAGATGATGCAATCAGTGGAAGAAAATGCCTTGTGGTCCAGGTTTGGAGTGAAGACGTAGGGCCGGTAATTCTGTATATGTGCTAGAATTCGACAATGGTGCGTTGTAAAATATGTTGGATATATGATGGTGTTTGTGTAGAGAATGAATTGTATGGATAGTTATTGAGCAGGGTCTTTGATTTAATCACTTGGAGAAACATCCAGATTTTAGATTTGAAAAAGAAGCGAGCTATATGATTATCTGATAATCTGTGACCTTAGAACCGGATGAAACGATTGCATAGAGTCTATCACAACCATATCTCAGCAAGGGTCTGGCGTTGCTCTCCCTCAATCAAACCCGTCCTCCCTTCCCGCCACTCCTCCACCATCGTCACCTCAGCACCCAGTCAACAACAACACCTTGCTTCTTCAATAACCACCCTACTCAAAGATAATAACATCCGTCTAACATCATTATCACATGATCTATGGAGAAATGTAGTTCAACCCGGCGATAATTGCATAGACGCAACAGCAGGGAAAGGCATCGACACAACATTGCTAGCTTCCCTCGTAGGTCCTACAGGCCACATTTATGCATTTGATGTACAGCAAGAGGCCTTGGAAACAACTAAATCTGCTGTTAAAGACAATATTGATGAAAATTCGAGGCCCAGTATAGATTATATTCTAGGCTGTCATAGTGAGATGACGCAACGAATAACTGCAGTCTTGTCATCATCCCATGGTGATGGTGATGATGATGATGATGATGACAGTAGTAATATTGAAGGTTGTGTGGCACTGGTGTGTTTCAATCTAGGGTATCTGCCAGGAAAAGGAGATAAAAACATAACAACAAGGTGTGAAACAACATTAAAAGCCATCCAAGCTGCTCAGCAGCTCCTCAAGCCTGGTGGAATGGTGAGTGTGCTGTCCTATCTTGGTCATGAGGAGGGGAGGAGGGAGTATGAGGCTGTGAAGAGAGGGATGGTGGAATTGCCCACTTATGAGTGGATAACGTTACAAGTACAGACATTGAATAGACCATCTGCTCCTATATTGATGACTGCTCAGAAGAGATAGAGATGGGGAGAGAGGGAGAGGGAGAGGGAGGGAGGGTATGTAGAGGAGGAATTATAGAGAGAGGGCGTGTGCTCATGTTGAGCGCACATTGATCAGCGAGCCTTTGAGGCATGTCCTGTCTATATACGGGTCTGGACACACAGCGCGTTGTTCATTACTACTTCTTCAGTACCGATTATCATTTTATCTGTATGTATGCATCTCATTTCGTTAGATTAGAGCCTGAAATATAATTCTTCTTGAAACCTGGAAAATTTATACCTGACATAGGTTTAAGAAGCTTTTGAGCCATAATATTTGATGCAAATATATGTATAATGGAGGTTAACTTGGATGCTATCATCATGGAGGGACTGCAGAACACGGTAAGACTAAGACTGGGAAATGAACACAATTTTGAAAGATAGTTTTTTGTGGGGCTTTAGGCATGTCTTTGCATCCGTGAAGTTATCGATGCATGTAGAATTGATTACTCTGTTCATTGGAAAGAATGTACCCTCCAGCGAATATATTTTGCACAACCAAAATCATGCCAAGTTGAGACTTTACCGGTTGCTTACCTCGTTTTCCATTCTCATTCTCCAGGACAATACGCATAAGATAGATGCCTTGATCCAGGAAGGTGTTGAGCACATCTTGGGGGGAGGGGAAGGACCCAGCTCCCTCCCACCAATGGCAGACGTCTCACCCATGCTCACCAATAATGGTAACGGCGCCGCTACAGCTTCACCTCCAGCTCCCCAAGGTCCTTGCCTTGGTGACCTTCTAGCCAATACAGGCCATGCTGCCATGAAAACGACCCAAGATACACTCAACCTACCTCCTCCTAAGAGTGAAAACAATAGCGGTGCAGAAGGGGTTTGTCCCATTATTCAAACGAGGGCTCAAGCAGCTGCAGCAGCTGCTGCTGGAGGTGCTGGCGGAGCCAACACCAACTGCACCGACCCTCAATCTGCTCCATTCTCTGATGAAGATTACGACGATGACGACGACGAAGATGAAGATGATGATGAGGAAGATAATGCCAGCTCTGGACGTGTCGTTGCTACTAGACAAACCGGGAACAAAAGACGTCGAAATAACAATAATAATAATAATAATAATAATAATAATAATGCCACTGGTGGTGGTGGTAATAATAACAATAATGGTAGGCCTCCTTCTATGATGACAGGGCGGTTTAGCGGTAGACTTGGTAGTAAAGAAGATGAGGTAAAGCTGAGGAACGAGTGCTTGAAAATTGGAAAATACCTGGGCATTGGGGTCGAAGATACGACAACAGGGATGGGTCGCGGTGCTGCAGCTGATGCTGACGATGGCGGCGGTGACACCACTCCTGGTGGCGGTGAAAAGAAGAGACAGAGGCAGACATCCACGCTGGCTGTTATTATTAGAAGGATAGCTGCAGGCCATGTTGGGCGATACTTGGAAGCCAAGAATGCAGAATTTACCGATTTGCAGAGGAGAATAGCAGATATTGCAGCTACGACTGATGGTCATACAATTCTGAATCTACAAGACCAGATTAGTGGTTTACAAGCCGAGTTGGAAAATAAAAATAGGCTGAATATGGATCTGCAGTCTAGACTTGCAGCTGTGCATCATACGTCGATAGAAATGCCACAACATCAGGTAGAGATGGGAGCTATGCAGCAACAGCAGCAACAGCAACAGCAACATGTCCCAAGTCGGATGGCGATTCCACAAGGAACATTAGTGATGGCCCAGCCTCAGCAGCAACAGCAGCAGCAACCGATGCCAACTGTGACAGTTGCTACTACTAATGTTGCTACTGCTCAGCCAGCAACAGGAATGCTCATGCACCGTACTGCTAGTACTCAACTATTAAATCCAGCAGGTAATGGTTCAGTCAACCCTCTATCTGCTCCTCTTCCTGTGGCTCCTCGAGTGGTAGTGATGCCTCAACCACAAGCAGCACCAACTCCACTAATCACAATCTCCTCCCAACCACCATCAGTAGCCCCTCTGCTGCCAGCTGTCACCATAACGCACCCTCTTCCCCTCCCTGCTACTACAACAACCACCACTCTCAGCCATGGTGCTGCATCTGGAGGAGAAGGGCCGACTCCTGAGCCTACATCTGCCGGAGGAGCAACCATAGTGTCTGGAAACCCTCCTCCTCCTGCTCCAACAGCAACAACAGCTCCAGCCACCATGATGCAACATGCTGCCCAAAACCTAGCCATGCATGCATCTCTGCATTCCCATGCCAAGGCTGAAGCTCAAACCAAAGCTTCAGAACTTGCAGCAGTGGCAGAGAAACATGCAGGAGCCTCACTGGAGGCAGCAAACACAGCAGAATCACTGAAGGCTCAAATGGCCAACTTGACAGATACTCAGCAAGCTGGAGACGTGTATGCGACGGTTGTCAAGCTGGAAGAAGCTGCAATGCTGCATGCAAATGAGACACATGTAGCTGTACATGAAGCAAGAGACTTACAAGTACGAGCCAAGTTACATGAACAGGAAGAAGTGAAGGCTATCAAGCAGGCTAATGTGCTACAAATGCACGCGGATTCACTGCATGCACATGCGATGCAAATAGAGGCAGAGATGGCAGTTGGAACAACATCTGCATCTGGCGGTGGTAATAATATAGTAGTGGTACCTCCAAGCAGCAATGGTGGTCAACAACAAGCATGTGGAGGAGCAGTATCTACTCCTCCAACTGCTCATAGCATGGATGGAGAGAGCAGAGGAGCTCTGTTTGCTCCCAGTGCCCCTGTTGTTATAGAACAACAACAACAACCAACCTACCTCTCTTCACTACAACCACCAGCATCCATCGTGCAACAAGCAGCAGCAGAGGCAGAGCAGCAACAGCAAGCCTTGGCCCAGATAGTCGCCATGACGGCATCCACTGCTCCTCCTCCCCCAGCCCCTCTCATACTAGCTCAATCCATCCCACAACAGCAACAACACCAAGCTCAACAGCAGCAAGTAGCTGGTGTGTATGTCACACAAGTGCATCACCATCCCCACCACCACCATCAACAACAACAACATGGTGGTGGTGGAGGAGGAGGGGTAGCGTTAGATGGAAATGGTATCCTCCTCCCCCCTTCCTCTATCGCAGCCCCAGATCTCCATACCAGCACATCCAAGCAGCAGCAACCACAACCACAACCGCAACTGCATCTCCTGCCAGATTTAAATCAGAATTTTGATCTGCCATCAGGTATGAATGGAATTCTGCCTTCCGGCGAGCCTTTGAAATATACAGTAGTAGGAGGAGGAGGGAATGAGAATGGGAATGATGCTAGCAATGGTGTTATGCTGGGAAATGATGTTCATGATGGTAGTATTACTGATATTATGAATAATGGCATTGGAGAAGATAACCATGCTATCTCAAGAGCAGCAGCTGAGATGTTTGCTCATGAGCCACCAGTAGTGAGCATTCCATCGCCGCTCAAGGAGATGAATGGCGTCAATTGACAAAAGCGAAAGAAATGTAGGCGCGTAGATAGATGGAGAGTATCCTCATTTCTTTATTATTCATTTTTTTTGAGAAGAAATAATAGCGACATATGCGTATACATAGCAGTAGCAACTTGATTGATATTTTTGTACAGATAACCATTATCAATAACGTACGATTTGAATTTGTTGTTTTTTTGATACTTCAGAACAGGTAGGAACACTTTGTTATTCTTGCCTTTTGCCTTTTTTTGATTGACTCTTCCCTTCTTTTGAGGCATACATGAAGGGTCTGTTTCCCCCTTCCATTTTATCTCTCTCTTCGCGTTTGATTTATTCCTCTGATCATTTATGATATTGAAGTATACAACAGTGGATTAGTAGTAGGGGGGGGGA
>Ga0209986_10000463_pt1 | contig 38716 bp, 32 predicted proteins | sample BlataG_FD_183168 | JGI IMG/M metagenome (GOLD analysis project Ga0209986, IMG submission 183168) | Deep subsurface microbial communities from Black Sea to uncover new lineages of life (NeLLi) - Black_00105 metaG (SPAdes) (version 2) | ecosystem: Environmental > Aquatic > Marine > Oceanic >... | reverse complement strand
CAGTTCGGTGAGATCACGGCCGAAGGAGTCCAGAGCCGGGGTCTTACTCTTGCCGCTCTTGGTCGGGGCGTCGCCACCACCGCCGCCAGCGCCGGCCATCTGGCGGCCACCCATCCCCGACCGCTCGCTGCCCTCATCCATGCCGTGGCCAAGCAGGTTGAGTACCTCTTCACGGACGTCCTCAAGCTTGAGACCGAGGTTCATCAATACTTGGGCTGCAACGCCCTCCTGCTCCCGCAGCAGGCCGAGCAGAATGTGCTCAGTGCCGACGTAGTTGTGGTTGAGGTTGCGGGCCTCCTCCATTGAATATTCGATCACCTTCTTGGCCCGGGGCGTCTGGGGCAGTTTGCCCATCGTGACCATGTCGGGGCCGCTTTGAACCAGCTTTTCGACCTCCATCCGAATCTTCCGGAGATCGACGTCGAGGTTCTTCAGGACATTTGCCGCGACGCCACTGCCCTCTTTGATGAGGCCCAGCAGGACATGCTCGGTGCCAATGTATTCGTGGTTGAACCGCTGGGCCTCTTGGTTTGCCAGCTGCATCACCTTGCGGGCGCGGTCTGTGAATCGCTCGTACATGAATCAACCTCTTGTGAATACTGAACCCGCCCAGAAAACCGGCCTGCCATTCCGGCAGCCGAGGAGATCAAATCCCAACACAACATCATGGGTGCAAACTCTACGCCACACGACGCAGAAAATTCCATTGAAGCTCTTTCGTGGCGGCGTTGGCTGCTCAATTCATCCTATTGTAGGGGGGGCGTCGGCGACTGTCTCGTGGTGGCCCTGGTTCCCGTGGAAAACCTGCCGGTCGGGTTTTTCAGGCGGCTGCCCGCCGCGGCTGGGCTTCCGTCGGCAGTGGCAGTGTCTCGTCTGCAGCAGCTTCGGCTCGATCCTGTTCAGTCCGCTTGAGACACTGCAGTTCCCGGCCGATGGCATGCCGCCAGGGCAGTCCGGCATCACTGCGGGCCAGTTTCTCCAGCGACGTTTTTGCCTCGGTCAGTCGCCCTGCCCGCCGCAGCAGGGTGGCGAAGAGCAGCTGGGCCTCGCCGTCTGTTGGGGTGATGGACAGCAGGGTCTGAAGTTTGGTCTCGGCTGTTAGCCAGTCGCGGGCCAGGTAGGCGTCGCGGGCATCGACGAAAAGTCGTTCAGTGGCGGCGTCCCGGCGGCTGGTCAGCGGTGGCGGAAAGGCTGCCACTGCAGAAACAGTCGTGACCAGCCAGATCACCGCTGCCGCGGTCCAGATTCCCAGCGTGACCCGCAGGTCCACAAACTCGGTCCAGATCCAGGTCGTCACCACCGCCATGTCGAGGCAAATGGCGAAGGCGACGGCCAGCACGAGACCGGCACGGCTGCCGCGGAGCCATGCCCAGGGCAGTCCCGGCCAGAGCAGTGTCAGGGAGCGGAAGAACGACACGGTGGCCCCAAAGCCGGGAGGCAACGTGAACAGGATGGGTGAGCAGCAGGAAAGAGGAGTCTGTGCTCCAGCTCCTGCCCCGAGGACTTTAGGGAGTTTGTAGACTCAGACCAATGGCGAGTTGGTACACGGAGCAGCCGGCAATGGTGACCCCCGACCTCGAACAATCAGCAGAACTGGCGGGAACCTGGCGAACCTTCGATGCCTCGGCGAACCGGGCCGCCGAGGCGCTTCGCGTGCTCGAGGATGTCCTGCGATTCGCCCTGGACGATGCCCATCTCGCTCGTTTGGCCAAGGCAATCAGGCATGATCTGGCCCTGGTGCTCACCGGTGATGAATTCGCGGCCCGGATTCGACTCCGTGACGTGCCGGGTGATGTCGGTGCCGGGATGACCGCGGTGCGGACACCGCCACGGACCACGCTGGCTGACCTGATGGCAGCCAACGCCGCCCGCGGGACCCAGGCTATCCGCAGCCTGGAAGAGTGCGGCCGGCTCGTCGTGCCGGCGGCTACGCCGGTCTTCGAACAGCTGCGGTACCGGCTCTACACACTTCAACGGGCAGCGGCGACAACCGTGGCCAGTCGGGACCGGCTGACGGATGTGCGGCTGTGTGTTTTGATCGCGGCCGGCCCGTCGGAAGAGGCCTTCTCCAGCCAGCTGAACCAGCTGCTTGCCGGCGGCGTCGGCATGATTCAATTACGGGATAAAGCTGTCAGCACGCCCCAGCTCTGTCAGCGAACAGTAGCGGCCGTTACCGCCGCCCGGCGACATGCCGAAGCTTCTGGCAGCCCGCGGTGCCTGATCGTCGTCAACGATCGGGCTGATGTTGCCGCGGCCGCCGGGGCGGACGGTGTGCACCTGGGCGCCGACGATCTGCCGGTGCCGCTGGCCCGGCGGGTCGGTGGGCCGCGGTTGCTCATCGGTCGCACGGCCCACAGCGTTGCGGAGGCCCACCAGGCGGTGCTCGATGGTGCGGACTATCTCGGGATCGGCCCCTGTTTTCCGTCGGCCACGAAGGAATTCACCAGCTTTGCCCCGGATGATTTCCTGCGGCAGGTGGCTGCCGAGGTCAGTCTGCCGGCCTTTGCGATCGGCGGGGTCACGCCCGATCGGCTTGAGCATCTGGCCGGCCTGGGAGTGAACCGGGTTGCGGTGGCGGCGGCAGTCACCGCTGCTGCCGATCCGGCTGGCGTGGTGCGACAGTTCACTCAGCGGCTGGAGAGCCTGGCCCGGCCGGTGGCGGCATCTGTTTGAGGGCGGCGGCGACTGCCCGGGCAATCTCGGCTTCAACGGTTGAGGAATAGCCCTGCCAGACAGCCAGCAGCCTGGCGTCCGGGCCGATCAGATAGGTGGTGGGATACGCCGCGAAGCCGAGTTGGCTGGCGAAGGCCTGCCGGGTGCTAGCCGAGGGATCGGCCCAGGCATCAAGGTCGAGGCCGGCGGCTGCCAGGAAGGCCGTTGTTTCCTCCCGCAACTGGCCGAGGTCATCCCGGCCGCCGCCGCCACAGGAGATGGCGATCAGTTGAAACCGTGGCTCGTCCTGCAGTCGCTCAGCCAGCCGGATTAATCCGGGGAGTTCCCGGCGACAGGGTGGGCACCAGGTGCCCCAGAAGTTCAGCAGGGTCAGCCGACCGGCGAGTGTTGGGGATGGGGCGACGTGGTCGAGGGGGACGATTGCCAGCGGGGGCACAGCTGCCCCGGTCAGTCGCCCGCCCGCGGAATCACGGCCAGTCCCGCAACCTGATGCGGGCAGCAACAGAATAGCCAGTAGTGTCAGGCGAACGATCGGGTTGGCAGGTAGCATGGTGGGCGGAGGCTCCGGTTGGCCTGCGGATGATCAGCCCGCGACGGTGTGGAAGGAATTATGAGTGTACGAAGTTGAACTGAAATTTCCGGTTGCTGATACCGAACCACTGCTCGAGCGGCTGACTGCCCTCGCGGCCCGGTTCCGGGACCCGATCGAGCAGGTCGATCGGTATTTTGCCCACCCGATGCGAAACTTCGCCAAGACCGACGAGGCCCTGCGGCTGCGGCGAGTTGCTGACACCGTCGCGGTCACCTGGAAGGGGCCGCGGGTCGACGCGGCGACGAAGATTCGCCGGGAGATCGAACTCGGCGTGGTGCCCTGCGGTCCGACCGGGCAGGCGACCATCGCCGCCTGGACCGAACTGTTTGAGGCGCTCGGGTTTCAGCAGGTGCGTGAGGTGGCCAAGACCCGGCGTCCCGCCCGGGTGCTCTGGCAGGGCAGCGAGGTCGAAGTGGCCATCGATGCGGTGGTTGGCCTGGGCAATTTCGCCGAATTTGAAATTGTGGCCCGTGAGGGGGAGGTGCCACTGGCCCGCGACTGTGTTGAGTCACTGGCCCGCGAGGTCGGCCTCGAGCAGCCCGAACCGGCCAGCTACCTCGAGCTGCTGCTGCGGCAGCAGACGCTGCCGCGGTAGCGTTTTCGGATGTTGCCCAACAGGACTATCGATGGCCCGCATTTGCTGGCAAGAGCCCTAGGATGGAATTTTTAATGAACCGCTCGCTAGCCGGTGAGGGTGCCGCTTTCGCGGATGATCCGGTTCGACTCGTCGAGGAGCAGCACCGCCGGTTGCATGGCATCGGCTTCAACCGGGGTGTACCAGCCAAACGACATGATCGTCAGCCGGTCGCCGATTCCGCCGAGATGGGCGGTGGCACCATTGAGTTCAATCACCCCACTGCCGGCTGGTCCGTAGATGCAGTAGGTTTCAAACCGCTCACCGTTTTTGAGATTGCCAACCAGAATTCGCTCGTACGACCGCAGCCCCACTCGCTCGGCCAGATCACTGGCAATCGTCAGGCTTCCTTCATAGTCAACTGAGGCCCCGGTGACACAGGCACGGTGAATTTTTGACTTGAGCAGGCAGGTTGTCATGGGCGGGTAGGGCTGGCCGGAAGTGGCCGCGAGAACACAATGCAGACGGGGGAGGGGACCTTCAGGCTTTTGCCAGTGAACGTCAGTGTGCCCGTTTTCGGGTCAAGCGTGAAGGCCGTGACCGTACCGGAGGACTGTCCCGCCGCGAACAGCCGCTGGCCACCCGGAGCAATGGCGAAGTGCCGCGGCGTCTGGCAGTGGGTTGGTTCCACCCCTTGAAAGCTGAGTTTCCCGGTCTGTTGATCGATTGCGAAGCGGGCCAGAGAGTCGTGCCCGCGGTTGGAGACATAGAGAAACCGGCCGCTGGGATGCACCACAATCTCGGCGGTCGAAAAGCCGGCCAGGTCGGTGACCGACTCAGGGAGCGTCGAGAGCGTCTGGATCGGCTTGAGCTGCCCCTGCTTGCTGTCGAAGCTGAAGGCGGTGACCGTCATGTCGAGTTCGTTGTTGGCGTAGCCGAAGGGCAGGCTGGGGTGAAGGGCGAAGTGCCGCGGGCCGCCCCCCGGCTGAGTCGGGGCGGCACTGTGACTGGCCAGGGTGGCGGCTTTCGTGTCGAGGGCATGCACAAAGACCCGATCGGCGCCGAGGTCGCAGCTGATGGCAAACCGGCCATCGGGTGTCGGGTCGATTGAGTGGCCGTGCGGAGCCTGCTGCCGGCCCTGGTTGGGACCACTGCCGCTGTGCTGGAGAAAGCCGCCGGGGCCAGTGCCCTGCGGAGGCGTGACCGGCCTCAGGCTGCCGTCTGCAGCCAGGCCCAGGCAGATTGCACTACCGCTGCCATAGTTCGCTGCCAGTAGTGCGCTGCCGGTGCGGTCGACCGACAGGTGGCAGGGGCCCTTGCCGCCGGAGGGCTGGACACTCTGCTCGGAAAGGTGTCCGGTCGTTTCGTCGATGACGAAGCTGGTGATGCCGCCGGTCGGTTTTCCATCGAGATCGGCGATCTCCGAGACGGCGTAGAGCACCGGCAGGGTTGGATGGAGGGCCAGGAATGACGGGTTCGTCACGCTGCAGGCCAGTTCAGCCGGACTGAGTTCCCCCGACTTCTCCCCATAGCGGGAGACATAAATGCCTTCCCCCCGGGGAGGCTTGCCGGTGTAGCAGCCGAACCAGACAAAATGGTCCGCCCGGGCAACTGGGCTGAGCCCAGCCACGACGGCAAAGGTGACAAGCATCCAGTTCAGCCAGCAACGCCCCGCGGTCCGGGAAATCAAACGGGGGCGATGAACAGCGATTCGGGTCATCGTAGGGGCCTCGGAAGCCAGCACACTGCGGATCAGCTCAATGGAAAAAATGCCTAAACTAGGACTGGGAGGTGTCTCCCGATGGGCCTTGCCTCGGCATTCCCCCGATTGTACCCAAGTTTTTTCGGCCTGCTCTCCCGCCTTTGCCCTATGGATTTCACCCGCCCGGAGCCCCCAGCCACGGAGCAGGTGTCTCAGGAGCCCCGCAATATTGCCTGCCTGGTGACCTACCAGGTGGTGGCCCGGGTGGGCTGGATCTTTAAGACCGAGACGGTGATCATGCCGGCCGTACTCGATGCCTGCGTCGATTCCGGCCTGCTGCGGGGGCTCTTGCCAGTGCTTAACCGGGCCGGCAACAGCCTGTTTCCGCTGCTCGTCGCCTCGGCCGTTGCCCGCCAGCCAGTAGTGCGATGGTTGCTCGCAGCAGCTACCACCGGACTGGCAGCCTGCTTTCTGCTGCTGGCCGCAATCTGGATGCCACTGGTGGCCGACCATCCGCAGCTCTTGGCGGTGGCCTTTCTGATGATTTATGGCGTTTTTTCAGCAATCAATGGCTGTAACCAACTGCTGGTCGCCACGTTGCAGGGGCGGCTGATCACGGCTGGCCATCGGGGCCGGGTGCTCTTGTTGAGTGTGACGATCGGGAGCGTGCTGGCCATCGCCGTCGCCGTCATCGCCCTGGGTCCCTGGCTGAATCGGCCCGATGGATTTCCGCTGATCTTTGCGGCGACCGGCGGCTTCTTTCTGCTGGCGGCCTTGGTGCCGGTCTTCTTCCGCGAGCCGTCCCGGCGGTCCGGTGCCGGTGATAGTCTGCCGGCGGTGGCTGACGACAGCAGCCTGTGGTCCTTGCTGCGGCAGGATCGGGCGGTCATGCGGCTGGCCCTGGTGGCCGCCGGCTTTTCGGCGGTGCTGATGCTCTTTCCGCACTATCAGGCCTTTGCCCGCAGGCAGTTTGGCACCGGGCCGGGAAGCCTGCTGACCTGGGTGGTCGTGCAGAACATCGCCACCGGCCTGGCGAGCCTGGTGGTTGGTCCGCTGGCCGACCGGCGGGGCAATCGCGTGGTGCTGATTGGCCTAATTGGCTGCTGCTCGCTCACCCCGCTGCTGGTGGTGGCACTGGGAGCCGTCTCCGCCCGACTGGCCGCCGACTGGTTCTGGCTGGCTTACCTGCCACTGGGTCTCAACCCGATCACCCTGCGGATCATCAGCAACTATGCCCTTGAATTGGCCCCGACCGTCTCCCGCCAGCCGCGCTATGTCAGCCTCATCGGGGCGGCGTTGGCGGTGCCTTTCGTCCTCGCGCCGCTGATTGGCTGGTCGATCGACCGGGTAGGGGCCCAGCCCATTTTTATGGCGGGATCGCTGGTGATTGGCCTGGCGAGCGGGGTTGCCGTCGGCCTGCCGGAACCACGGCGGAAAAAGCCACCAGCGTCCGGAACGCGGTGAAGACCGGGAAACTGGTCTGTGAGCAGGCCGCCGTAGTTGAAATACTCTCGCAGACTGTGGAAATAGTCTGCCGCCGCTCGGATGCGGCGATCGGCAACCCCAAAAACCCTCGGCGTTTTTCGGTGTTGCCGAAGTGGAAAAAGGCCATGGATGGCTTTTTCCACGGACAGCTGGCCAGCCGCCCCAAAGTCCTGTTGGAGTTGTTTTGTCGTGCGTGTCTTTCTGTCGGCCGGCGAGCCATCCGGCGACCATCATGCGGCGCTTTTGTGCCGCGCGATTCAGACTCGCTGTCCAGGGGCGGTCTGCGTCGGCCTCGGTGGCCCCGAGCTGGCCCGGGCCGGCTGCGAATTGGTGGCTGACCTAACCCAACTGGCGGTGATGTGGTTCCTGCGGGTATTCATCAACATCCACCGCTTCGTCGAGCTGGCCCGCCGGGCCGAGCGGAGCTTTCTGGATGACCGGCCCGACATCTGCGTGCTTGTCGACTTTCCCGGCTTTCACTGGTGGCTGGCCTGGCGAGCCAAGCGGCACGGCATTCCGGTGGTCTTTTACTGCCCGCCGCAGATCTGGGCCTGGGCCAGCTGGCGGATCGGCAAGATGCGGCGGCTGGTCGATCATGTGCTGTCGGCCCTGCCGTTTGAGCACGACTGGTTCCTCGCACAGGGCATGGCCAGCACGCTGGTCGGGCATCCGTTCTTTGACGATCAGCCCCCCCCGCCCGCAGCCGACCCGATGACCGCGGCCGAGCCGCTGGTGCTGCTGCTGCCCGGTTCCCGGGGGCAGGAGATTGAGGCCAATCTCGGCTGCCTCGTGCGGGCCGCCCGCTTGGTCGAGGCCAGGGTCCCTGAGGCCCGGTTCGTCATTGCTGCATTGCACCAGCGGCATGCCGACACCATCAGCCAGCAGCTGGCCGGACCACTTGCCGGCGTGAGGCCTCAGCGGCTCAGTGTTGCCGCCGGAAAGACGCCCACGCTGATCCCCCAGGCGGCCGCAGCGATGTCGGTGAGCGGATCGGTTTCATTGGAACTGCTGGCCGCTCGGGTGCCGACGGTAATCGTCTACTCAATCAGTCCGTTCGCCTATGTCGTCCAGAGCTGGCTGCGGCACAGCCGGGCCTTTACGCTGGTCAACCTGCTGGCCATCAACGATCCGATCGGTCCGCTGCAGCCGGTCTGGTGGCCACCGCGGGAGCTACCACCGGCCGATCCGCAGATGCTTTTCCCGGAGTATCTGGCCGTCCAGGATCCGGCGGCCCGAGCAGCCGGCCATGTTGTCGAATGGCTGACCGACCCGGTGGTCCGGGAGCGGTCGGTCAACGCCCTCGAAACGCTGGCCCAGCAGGTGGCCCAGCCCGGCTCCGCAGCCCGGGCCGCCGCAGCCGTGCTGACCATCGCAGCCGGCGGGCTGCCGGAAGTGACACTCCGTGTGGGTGAACCTAAATCCCGGCAGCCGGCTGAACAGGCGGCATAATTGAACCATGCTGCTTGCCGAACCACAGCCGACCCCTGCCGACTTCCAGTTCTCGATCGCCGGTATTCCCGTCCGGGTGACCGGCTGGTTCTGGGGGGCGGCGGCCCTCCTGGGCTGGGGTGTCGCCCGCGGACTCGCTGGTGACGATAGCCGGATGCTGCTGGTCTATCTGGCTGTCTGGATCGCAGTGGTCTTCGTCTCGATCCTGATTCATGAACTTGGCCATGCGGTGGTGTTCGCTCGTTTCGGGCAGCCGGCCCGCATTGTGCTGTATCACTTCGGTGGCTTGGCCATCCCTTTCGGAATGCCCTCCCGGAGCCTGGTCAAACCCTCGCGACGGCTGCTGGTGGCGGCGGCCGGTCCCCTTGCCCAGCTGGTGTTCATCAGTCTCGTGATCGCCGGGCTCGCCGGTCTGGGCTATCGGCTGCCGCCCAGCGGCATGGTGAGCCGGCTCCCGGTGATTGGCGACTGGCTGGCTGCCGTGGCCGAGCAGGGGCGGCCACTCCCGAGCGGGCTGGTCAGGTTGGCGGTCTATCACCTGCTGTTTGTGAATATCGGCTGGGCGGCGCTTAACCTCTTACCAGTCCCGCCACTCGACGGCGGCACGATCGTGCTCGAGGGACTACGGGCGGCCGGTGTGACGGCGGCGGTCAGTATTGCCTCACTGTTTGGGCTGCTGATTGCTGGCACGATTGCCTTCTGGGCGTTTCAGCGTCAGGACCTCTACCTCGCCGTGATGTTTGCGTTGCTGGGCTATGGCTGCTTCCAGCGGCTATCGCAGCCCGGCCCCGGGTAGGTGGCCAGCATGGTTCAATCACCAGCTGGCAACAGTGGCGGGGCCGGGCCGCAGCGGCCAGTGGTGGTGGCGATCGGAGCGAGCAATCTTTCCCGGGGGCTCTCCCGGCTGGCAGCCGTGTCGCAGGTCTGGGCCGGTGGACCGATTGATCTCGTCATAGCGGCGGGCCACGGCCGCTCGTACGGGGCCAACAGCCGGGTCTGGAACCGACGGCTGCCCTCGGTGCTTGGCTGTGGGCTCTGGCGGTCGCTCGATCGGCTGCTGGATGCCGAGGCAGCAGCTGTGCAACGCCGGGTGGCGGTGTTGACCGACATCGGTAACGACCTGCTTTATGGATTTTCCGTTGCGCAGCTAGCCAGCTGGGTTGAGGAGACCCTGGTGCGGCTGCGGCAGCGGGGGTTTCGCGTTGCGGTCACACGGCTGCCGCTGGCGAGCATCGCGACCGTCGGCCCGTTTCGCTACCGGCTGCTCAAGACGCTGTTCGTCCCGGGCTGTTCACTGTCGCTTGAGCAGATCAAGGATCGGTCGGCAGCAATTGATCAGGCCGTGGTTCACCTTGCCGCCGAGCAGACCGCCGCAGTCATTGACCAGCCAGCCGCCTGGTATGGCGTTGATGCGATCCATGTACAACGGCAGCGGCTCGATGAGCTGTGGCAGTCCGCCGTCAACGCCTGGGAAGACAATGCCGCAGCGGACAGGACTCCGGCTGATCACTCCTGGCTGACCTGGGCCCGCGTCGGCTCTGCCGCCGCCGAGGTGCGGTCACTGAACCATATGATGCGGTTTACGCCACAGCCTGCGGTCCAGCTACCCGATTCGACGCGGGTGTTTCTCTACTGAGTGACTGCAGGAATAGCGTGAATGGTGAGGTAGGCTTCTTCAGTGAATGGTTCACCGTCGGTGTCTTTGAGGACTGTTTGAAGCAGCAACTGATCACAGACTCGGAGGCTGGGAATTGTGAGTGCAACAGTTTGCGAATCGACGAGTGCCGCCGCTGTAATGGAGAGTTCGTCACGCCCCTTTTCACCTGATCGAAGTACCGAAAACTGGTCTGAGCCATATTTTTTTGACCAGCGGTAGTCCCACATTTCAGCCTGCCAGTTGTCTGGATTGGTTGCCGCTTTGGGCTGCAGAGGAAAGCTGAACCGAAGCCTGAGCCCGGTTGGCGTCGCCTGCACACTGTCGATCAGCCGGCAGGCCTTGCCAGTCCAGCGGAGCCGTTGGAAGCAGCCATCCTTTCCGGCCGCCGGTCCCTGCCAGCCGGACAGGCCTACGCCATAGACCTGACCATCGGCAGGATTCACCCGCAGCCGCATGACCCCTGCGTCCCACTGGTGTGGCAGGGCAACGATGGCTGCCTGGGTCTGGTCGGCAACCTCGTCCAGCAACAGATAGTAAAGCCAGCCCTTCCCGAAGGATGCGTGCAAGAGCCGGCCGGAGAGCGGGCCGAACCGTGGGTCAGCAACCCACACCTGCCCGCCACAGGAGTTGTCGAACTCCTGGGGCATCCAGATGAATGGCTCATCAAAATTGCCAGGAAGCTCGCCGTCATTGTGGTCCCGGAGCCAACGCTCCTGCGCGGCATTAATCGGCATGTTGCCGTAGAAGCCATCCGGTTCAACAGCGGAAATCTTCCCGGCCGGCATCCAGGGGCCCTGATTGTCGGAGACAGTGAAGCGGCCGTCGGCCAGACGGCCCATGCCGTTGGGTGTCCGGAGTCCCCAGGCAACAACCTCCGCCCGCCCGCCCTCAGGCGGAATTTTCATGATCGTGCCCGGCCGGTGATGCTCGGTGTACTGACCTGCCTTCGCGAAGTAGAAGTTGCCAGCTTCGTCAGTCTGGAGGTCAAAATTGTAGGCGTGGAACATGCACGAAACGTCATCGTCGTTCCAGAAAGCCTCAATGAAGTCGGCTTCTCCATCACCGTTTTTGTCATGGAGACGTTTGATCCCATCGCGGCAGGTGACGTAGATCTTTCCATCAACAACCCGTACCCCAAAGGGTTCGAACAGGCCGGCGGCAAAACGCTGCCAGACCACGGTCTTCAGGTCCGTATCGATTCCTGAAACCAGGTAGACATCGCCGCCGTGGGTGGTGACAACTGCCCGACCATCAGGGAAAAAGTCGAGGCCGCTGGTTCGAAGCCAGGCATTCCAGCGGTTCTCAAACGGGACGGGGATGGTGTCGAGGGCATAGCCGTTGATGGCTGCACCGAGGCGGCCGGTGACGGTGATGGTTTCGGTCCAGCGTCGAGGGCCGCCCTGTAGGCGGGCCGATAGGTCAGGAATCGGGGGTGCTGGTTCTGCCCGCAAAGCCCGCAGGCACTCGGTGATCTCCGGCCGCGCTGTGGGCAGCAGTGCCAGCTGAATCTTCCTAGCGTTGGTTGCGGCCGGAATGGTGAACACCATGCGGCCGTCGGGTCGAACCTCCCAACTGCAGCCGGCGATGTCGCCCTTGGCTTGGGCCGCAACCGCTGCAGCTGTTGCCGTCACGACGGCAGTATGATCGGCTGCCGCCGCCCGTGGCTGCTTCGCTGTTGCTGCGAAAGACGGATAGACGCCGGAGGCCTCGGTGGGATTGGCGAGCTGTGCCACGCAGAGCGTCAGGGGGATTGTGCCCGGCCCGACCTGCAGGGTGTGCTCGATGATGTCGCCGTGAGGCGTGGAACGAACACTCGGAGATTCGAGGACAGCTCGTCCCTCGATGGCGTAGTGGAGAATAATGTCGGCTCCATGCAGCGAGTAGCCGGCATAGTGCAGCAGGTCCTCACGCAGCGGCCCGCGCGGTGGCTTGGCATCGGCGGGCAGGTCGAATGAACCAGCAAATGCCCACTGCCAGCCGTCGAGGCCGGGCAAGAGGGTGCCGGCGATTTCCGGCATCTGTTCACCCCGCTGCCGGTAGTGCTGGGTGTTGGAAAGATCGAGGAAGCCGTCCTTCCAGACACCGACGAGCCGCATCTGATGGAGGTCGTATGCGGCCGTGGTATCGGCGTCGAGCCGGATTGTCAGTGCGTTGTTGACCCGTGAGCCAATCTGGGAGCCGAGGGCGGGGCCAAAGTCACGGGGTCTGCCAACAGATGGTTCACCACTGTGTGTGCCCGGCGGCAGGCCAGTCAGGTACGCCTCATCGATCGGTTCGTAGGACGGATTCGAAGGCTTCATCAGCGCCTCACGAATGTAGTGGATGACCTGGTACCGCTCCTTCGGTGAGAGGTGCTGGACCGGAGCCATCAGGCCATACCCCTTGGTGAGCGTCAGGAGCATCCGGTAGGGATCAGCCCCGTTTTTGAGTGCCTCACGGCCGAAGGCCCGGGCCAGTGGAAGAGTTGGCTCGTTGCCATCGAGGCCATGGCAGTTTTTGCAGTGCCCGAAATAAATCTGCTTGCCAGCAGCACGATCACGATCACCGAGGCGGCGGAGGATGCCGGCATGATCGAGGCCGACTGTGTCATCGTTGATCACGAGGTCTGCTGGGGATGGCCTGAGGGCAGCGGCCCGCTCAGGACCACCACGAACCACCTCAAACAAATACCGCAGGAGGTCGAAGAACGCTCGCTCACTCTGGAGGCTGTCCACGAGACCTCCCGGCATCATCGAGGTTGGCAGTTGCTCAATTTCATCGATGTCTTCTCGCGGAATGGCGGTTGGATCGAGAAGGTCAGTCAGTTCACGGAGCACGACCTGCTGCCCATCCTGGGATGCAATCATGCCGGTCCTGACCCGGCCATCAGTCGTAACGACGGCAACCGTCTCATAGCCCTTGCTGATAGTGCGGGAGGGTTGCAAGATCGCCTCAATCAAATGGGCGTCACTCACCTCCCTTGAGAAGTTGGTCAGTTTCGGACCGAGCGGTGAGGGGGTGCTGCCGTCGGAGTGGCACTTGATACACCCTGCCGCAGAGGTGTGAAAAATGACACTGCCCCGCACGGGGTCTCCCCGCATGCGGGCTTGGGCGGCAATGATTTCTGGAGAACGGGCAAGCAGCCGTGCGGCAAGCTCAGCTGCCCCTCCACGAGAAGTCAGCAGGCCGACGAAGCAGACGGCAGTCAGGAAGAAACTGCAGCGGCTGGAAAGCGACGCGGTGTTCATAACGTCATTCAGGTTGCCCGGGGCATCAACTGTTGAGCAGTTCCGGCACGAGGCCGGTGCTGTGGCTGAACGAATCCGCCGTCACGCCCGCCTGCTTGAGCAGGGTCAGCCAATAGTTGGCCAGCGGTGTGTCCTGTTCGGGCAGCACAACGTGGCGGCCGTGCCGGATGTCGGGAGCCCCGCCGCCCGAGAGGATGGCCGGCAGGTTTTTCAGCTCGTGGCCCGATCGTAGGTTCGTGCCGTAGCTGACGATGCAGCGGTCGAACAGCGGCTGGCCGTCAAAGTCCCTGGCTTCCTTGAGCCGGTCGAGGAACGCGGCGAATAGCTCCATGCATTTTTGGTCCCGCTGCCGGGAGGCTTCGACCCGCGGCTGGGAAAAGCCGTAATGACTGAGCGAATGGGCCTTGAGGCTGACGCCCATGCTCTCCAGCAGGGAGCAGACTGGCAGCCGGTAGCTGACCACCCGGGTGGCGTCAGTCTGGAGGGCGATGATGATCATGTTCTCCATCAGCCCGATCGCCTCTTCGCCGGTGAGCCCTTCGGCCGGGGCATCGAAGGGAGCCGCCGGTTTGGGCGTGTCGGCCCAGCGAGCCTGCCGCTCGAGGCCGCGTTCGACCTGGCGGATGCCGGTGAAGTATTCGTCCAGCTTTTCCCGGTCGGCCTTGCCCAGTCGCCGGTTCAGGCTGCTGCCGTCGAGTTGGACAATGTCGAGAATGCTCTGTTTGTTTTTGAGCCGCTCATGGATCGCCGCCGGGTTGTCTTCCGGGGTGGCGAACAGCGTCCGGTAGAGGTCGAGTGGCCGCTCGATACCGGGAATCGGATTGCCGCCGTCGTCCCAGGACAGCGACAGCCCGGGGCCGTGGCCCGAGTTCTGGCCGCCGTCAGGCTCCTTGGCGGAGAGCACCAGGGAGGGAAACCGGGTGTCGGCTCCGAGCTGCCGAGCGGCTAGCTGGTCGCAGGAGATCGAATTGTGGAACCGCTTGCCCGGGGTGCCGGCGACATTCGCTCCGGTCAGGTACGAGCAGCTGCCGCCGTGCGGGTCGGTGGCGCCGAGATTGGTAAGGTTTGTCACCATCGTGATGTCCTGCTGGTGCCGAGCCAGCGGAGCCAGTCCCTCGGTCAGGCCGATCTCGGAAAAGGCTCCGGCCTTTGTCGGATAGAAGCTGTCTTTGGTGAAGCCGAAGCCACCCCCCAGGAAGATCATTCGGGTTGGTGGTGTCGCTGGTGCCGCCGCCGGGGAGGCGAATGATTCCAAGCCAGGCAGAGCAAGGACGGCTCCACCGGCGCGCAGAAAGTTACGCCGGGTCACGGGGTTGATCTGAAGATCGGCCATTGGAGTTACTCGTGAGGAGACACTGGGAAGGGCTATTTGGTCTGAAAAAGCCGACTGCTGACGATTGCCTGAACCATTGAGCGGACTGGAAACTGCTCCAGTTCGAGCTTGCTGAGCAGTTGCTCAACCTCGTTGGCGTCGGAGAACTCAACCGTTCGGCCAAGGGCATAAGCGAGCATCGATTCAAGCAGTTCGCGGGCGAGCCGGTCCTGCTGCGAGCCGAGCAAGGCCTTGAGTTCCTGCACATTGCTGTAACGTGCACCGCTGGGCAGCGTGACGGCTGTGTCAATCGGCAGGTCTTTGTTGCCGACCCGCTCTGTCTCCCGCCAGCGGCCGATCGCGTCGAAGTGCTCAAGGCCGAAGCCGATCGCATCGATCTTCCGATGGCAGGAGCCGCAGACCGGCTGCTGCTGGTGCAGCTTCACGAGGTCGCGGGTGCTGGTCGGCTTCGTCGAGGCGGCCGACAGTTCCGGCACATTCGGCGGCGGAGGGGCGGGCTTATCGTGCAGCAGTTTTTCAAGGATGAGGGCACCACGGATGACCGGCGAGGTCCGTTCACCATTGGAGCCGGTGGTCAGAAATGCCGCCTGGGTGATCAGGCCACCTCGGGGTGAATCGGCCGGGAGATCGACTCGCTGAAAGGCATCGGTCCGACAGTCGATGTCGGCAAGGCCGTAGTGCAGGGCGAGGGCCTGGTTGACCATCACGAAGTCGGAGTCGATCAGGTTGGCTGCCGGCAGGTTGTCCCGCAGCAGCATGCCGAAAAACTCGCAGACCTCCCGCTTGGCGGCCAGCCGCAGCCCGTCGTTGAAACGGATGTATTGCTTTGGATCGACCGTGATCGCATCAAACCGATCAAACTCGGCCCACTGGCTGATGAAGCCGTTGACGAATGCTGCCGAGCGGGGGTCGTCGAGCAGTCGGTCAACCTGGGCCGTCAGCACAGCGGGCTGGGTCAGGTCGGCGTCATAGAGTTTCTCATCTGGCGGTCGGCTCCAGAGAAAGTAGGACAGCCGGATGGCCAGTTCACGGCTGTCGAGTCGCCGTCGACGTGAGCTCTCGGCTGCTGGCTGTTCATCCAGAAACAAAAAGCCGGGAGAGGCGAGGATGATCGCAAAGACATCAGCCATCGCCTCTTTATGCTTCATGCCAGCCTTCCGGTTCTCCTCGAATCGGCGGGTCAGGCCCGCCACAAAAGCCGGATCGGGCTGCCGGCGGCGAAAGGCCTCGAAGGTGAAACGTTCGATCAGTTCACCGGCCCGGGTGTCGTCGTGGAACAGTGCGTTGTGGCCATTCTGAATTGGCCCTGCGGGAGAAAGAATCTGCTCGAACACCGGCCGCCACTCGGGATAGAAGGGGCCCTCGATTTCGAGCCAGTCGATCCAGATCGAGACCCAGGGGTCCATCGCCTGCTTGGGCCCTTGGAGATGGCGGAGGTAGTTGGGAATGTCGGGTCGACTCTCCTCGACTTTCGCATTGAGCGCGAACCGTCCCAGCGACTGCCGGGTCCGCAGTTCAACCGTCTCTGGCTGATCGACCGTTCCCTGAATCTGGACGGTTCCCTTAGGGCCGTGGTGGTCCCGCACCAGCGCGATGGTCCGGATCGGATCAGGATTCCCGCTCACGCCACCGTGGATGCGGACGATGTAGTCGCCGCGAATATCGGTATGCAGGTTGGCGGAGACCCACTTCGTTTCATTCAGGACACCGACGCCGACATAGACGCCGTCATCGACTCGGGGATACTCCAGATACTTCCGGGGGTGCCCAGCCCTGGTGGTGAACTGACGGAAGATGATCTCAGCCTCCCCCTCGTCTTTGAAACCCATCTCCTGCCAGGTCTTGCCCGCCTGTTTCATCGCCATCTTCTGGTCGAGGTCGGCCAGTGTCTCTCGGAGCCTGTCGGTGACGCGGTCCTCCGGTTCGGTGTGGGCCTGAACCTTCGGCGGCTGCCGCGGACGGACGGTCCAGGTGAAGGCCTCGTCGGCGACCCGGCGACCGAGGGCCAGGTACTTTTCAAAGTGCACCGATGAGAAGAACTGTTCAGCTCCAACGGTGTCGAAGCTGCCGATGCTGCCGTCCTCAGGAATCTCTTCGAGCGGCACATCGAAGCCGAACAGGTGGCGGACGGTGGCTGAATATTCCCGCCGATTCAGCCGTCGCAAGGTGAAGCTGCCACCGTGGTCTGTCAGCCGTCGCCGCGCCTCTTGAATGGTGCCGGTCAGGGCAGCCAGCGTGCGGCGGAGTTCACCGTCAGTTGGTTGGGGTGCATCGGCAGGCGGCATGGCACCGCTATTGAGCTGGTCGAGCACATCCTGCCACCGCTGGGCAGTATCGTTGGTATCGATCTGCCAGCTCACAGTGTCGAACCGCACCTGCCCGTTGGCCTCGTCGGCGTTGTGGCAGTCGATGCAGTAGCGTGTCAGGAATGGCTCGAGTGCCACCCGTGCAACCGGTGTTGCAGCGGGGGGCGCAGACGGTGCTGCCAGCGTAGTCGCGGCTCCGGAGCAGGCGAGCGCGAGGCAGCTCAAGAGGATGAGAACACGGGTGCAAGTCATGGTGAGCAACGCGGTTGTGAAACGGCCAAGGACTTTCGAGAGCGTTAATGAGGCCATGCGGGAGTGGCACATTTCTCAGGGCTGGTTCGCAAGCGGAACGTTGGTTGATGTGGTTGCGTCAGCAATACTTACAACCAGTAAACGATAATTGGACCAACGCATAAGCCTGACAGAAACCCGCCAGGAGTCTTTTCTCGCACGATTGACGGTTCTTTCATCACCATGGTCATGCGAAGACCTGACTTCGGGTGGGGGGCGAACGCTGGGGCTGGCAGCCGCGTAGAAAAAGGTTCCTAAGATATCTGTGCCGGTTCTGCCGGCGGCGTTGCGATTGTGAGGACAGGCGATGGCATCAATTCAGCTTCAGACGGAAATTCCCGGTCCCCGTTCACGTGAACTGTTTGCTGCCCGGCAGCAGCATGTTGCACCGGGACCGTTCCACACCACGCCGGTCGTGGCGGCTCATGCCGAAGGTGCGATGATCACCGACGTCGATGGCAATCGCTTCCTCGACTTTGCCAGTGGCATTGGAGTCACCAATCTTGGCCACCGAGATCCGGCTGTGATGGCTGCGATCGCCACTCAGGCTGAACAGTTCGTCCACACCAGCATCAACGTGGTGGCCTACGAGGGCTACATTCGGCTGGCGGAGCGACTCAACGGCCTCCTGCCCGAAGCCAGCCCCTGCAAGACCTTCCTGGCCAACTCAGGTGCAGAGGCGGTGGAAAATGCCGTCAAGTTTGCCCGGGTCGCGACCGGAAGGCAGGCAGTGATTGCCTTTGAGCATGGCTATCACGGTCGCACCTACATGGCGATGGCTTTGACCGCGAAGGCCAATCCGTACAAAAGCGGCTTTGCACCATTTCCGGCGGAGGTCTACCGGGCCGCCTATCCCGACTTCTACCGCTGGCCGGGTCTGTCTGGTGACCCAGGTGCCTGCCCCGGCCTGAATGATGGCGGCTGCAAGCTCCAGCGGTGCCTCTGCCGCGAAGCCTTCGCTGTCTTTGCGGAGATGGCCCGGTCGCAAATTGGTGAGGCCAACGTTGCAGCTGTCATCATCGAACCGGTGGCAGGCGAGGGGGGCTTCATCCCAGCCCCCGCTCCATTTCTCAAGCTGCTACGAGAATGGTGTGATCAGCATGGGGTGGTGCTGATTTTTGATGAGGTCCAGACCGGCTTCGGCCGCACCGGCAGCCTGCTGGCCTGTCAGCAGCTTGGCGTCACGCCCGATCTGGTCGTGATGGCCAAGGGGCTTGCCAATGGTCTGCCGCTGTCAGCAGTCACTGGCCGGGCTGAGGTGATCGATGCGGTCGGCCTCGGCGGGGTCGGCGGCACCTACTGTGGCAACCCATTGGCCTGTGCGGCGGCGCTGGCTGTGCTCGACCGGTTTGAGGATCCAGCCGTACTGGCCCACGCCCGGCAACTGGGCGAGCAATTGCGACAGCGGCTCGAGGCATTTGCTGAGCGGTTTCCCCGGATCGGTCAGACCCGAGGCCTCGGCCCGATGCGAGCCATCGAACTTGTGACAGACCGAGCCACCAAGGAGCCTGACAAGCCGGCAGCCCAGGCGGTTGTACGCTATGCGTATGAGCATGGCGTGATCCTGATGGCCTGCGGCACCCACGGCAACGTGCTGCGGTTCCTGATTCCGCTGACCCTGACCGCTGAGCAGCTCAATGAGGGGCTTGCGGTGGTCGAAGCAGGCTTGGAAAACCTGGGATCGGAGATGAGTTAGCTCTGCTAGCCAGCGGGGGCAATTGCGTCGATCTTGGCGGCCAGGATGAAGTCATTCTCTGACAGGCCGCCGATGGCGTGGGTGGTCAGTTCAATCCAGACCTTGCGATATCCCACCAGGTGCAGGTCGGGGTGGTGCTGCTCGCGTTCGGCGAGCGCACCGACGTTGTTGATCAGCCGGATGCCGTCCCGGAATGTTTTCAGGGTCCAGTCCCGGCGGATCCGTGTGCCGTCGGGGGACAGCTGCCACTCTGGCACCGCAACAAGCTGGGCCTCAGCCTCGGCAACCGAAAGCTTGGGTACGCCCCCTTCGCAGGGGACACACTTCTTGGCGGCGAGCTCAGTGGCTGTCTGCGGGTTTTCCATGGCCAGCCTGCTACAGGGTTGGGAGGGATGGCATCGGCGGCGCCGACGCATTCCGGGCGGCGAGGCCGCCGACGAGGCGGCTGCAGATGTTCTCGAGATACGGCCGGGCCAGGGGGTCGTCGTAGTTGGCGGCGGTCCTGCCAGCGTCGCCATGCTCGCGGATTGGAATCTGGATTGGCACTTCGCCAAGGAAAGGGATTTCTAGTTCCTTGGCCGTTCGCTCGGCTCCACCAGTGCCAAAGATGTCGTAGCGTTTGCCGGTATCGGGGCAGACAAAGAAACTCATATTTTCGACCATGCCGAGCACCGGAATGTTCACCTTCTGGAACATGGCGATCGCCTTGGTGGCGTCGAGCAGGGCGACGTCCTGCGGGGTGCAGACGACCACTGCGCCGGAAAGCGGCAGCACCTGCGACAGCGTCAGGGCAATGTCACCCGTGCCTGGTGGCATGTCGATGATCAGATAGTCGAGTGGCCCCCAGAGCGTGTCTCGCAGCATCTGGGTGATTGCCCCGTGCAGCATTGGGCCCCGCCAGACCACCGCCTCACCCGGCGGCACCATGAAGCCCATCGACATGATCGGCATGGGCTGCACTGACAGGCCTGCCGACAACGGCTCAGCCGGCTGCCCGGGGTCGAGCTGCTGCGGTACGATCCGGCCCTCCTGAATGGCCGGCCGGCCTTCGAGGCCGACCAGATGCGGCACGCTCGGCCCGTAGACGTCAGCATCGAGAATACCCACCCGGCTGCCGGCCCGGGCCAGCCCGATGGCAATCGAGACGGCAAGCGTGCTTTTGCCGACACCCCCCTTGCCCGAGCCGACGGCAATCACGCTCTTGGCTTCGAGGCCGATCTGGCCCAGCTTGGTCGGGGCTCGGTCATGGGGCGTGATGGTGATGCTCACATCGGGGACTGCGGGAAAGGCGGTCCGCAGTCGTTCTTCGATCCGGCCCCGGATCTGCTTCCAGATGATCCCTGAATGGGTTGTGAGCCCAACTTCGACGGCGAGCCGGCCAGCATCGGCGGTAATGGTGCCGACCTGTCCCATGTCGGCCAGGGGCCGGCCCGATTCGGGGTCGGGAATGTCTGCCAGAATGCCGCGAATGGCGTCAATGGTCGGGTCGCCGCTCATCGCATCTGCTCCGTTTCCGCTGTTGCCAGCATGTCCTCAGTCGATGGGGTGACCGAAAGTTCACTCTCGATAGCCCCGGAAAGCGTGCCGCCAGCCCGGCTGGCCGTCATGAACAGCCCCCGTGGCCGCAGCGACAGGGACACGATCACCAGCAGGCAGGTGATCATCGCCAGGCCGGCCGACAGGCCGCCGTCGGCCTGCACACCCTTCTGGGTGGTCTTAAAATACATCGCCGTAATCAGTCGTAGATAATACGCGGCGGCAATGGCGGCATTCAGCACGAGCACAATCGTCAGCCCCAGAAACCACTGCTGCCGGTCACCAAACACGGCCATGCCGCTGTCGACACTCAGCGACGCCGTCACCAGCGAGAGCTTTCCCCAGAAACCGGGAAAAGGGGGAATGCCGGCCAGGCTCAGCAGGAAGACCGCCAGGCAGAAGGCCGCCACTGGGTTGGTCGCGGACAGGCCGTTGAGATCGTCGACCGTTTCGATCTCCTCGAGCTTCGGCCGTTCCTGGCTGGTGGCCGACCATTCCGGCCAGCGGTGGCCCAGGTAGGTCAGTCCTCCGAAGAGGCCCACGGTGGCGGCGAGGTAGGTGCCCAGATAGAAGAGGGTGGCGGCCATCCCATCCAGGCTGAGGGATTCAGCGGCAAGTGGTTCTGCTCCCAGCGGCCCGGTTGCCGGACTCACAGCAGCGGCTGCGGCCAAACCGACCAGCAGGTAGCCGGCATGGGCGATTGATGAGCAGGCCAGCAGTCGCCGCAGGTTGTTCTGGAGGAGAGCCATGCAGTTGCCAACCGTCATGGTGACCGCCGCCACCACGGCCAGCATCTGCCAGGCATGCGACAAGAGTGCGACCGCAACCGGCCCGACCGGCTGGCCGCTGCCCAACGGCGGAACCGCCAGGGCCACGATGCGGGCCAGCACGACAACGCCGGCCACCTTTGGGAGGGTTGAGAGCACCGCCGCATTGCTCGGGCTGGTGCCTTCATAGACATCGGGGGCGTAAAAGTGCATCGGCACGGCTGCCAGCCGGAAGGCGGCACCGGCCAGGGCCATCCCGAGGGTCACCGGCAGCAGGACAGCCGCCATGCTGGCAGTGATGGTGCCGACCATCACCGCGTCAGCAGCCGCTGCTGGGGCCCCGCCGAGCGACCGCAATTGGCTGCCGATTGCGGGCAGTGACGTCGAACCACCCAGGCCGTAGAGGCAGACAACTGAGTAGAGAAACAGGGCCGATGCCACGAGTGACAGAAAGAAATACTTCAGGCTCGCCTCTTGACCGGCCGCGTCAGTCCGCTTGAGGGCCAGCAGGATGTAGGTTGGGATTGAGACCAGTTCGAGCCCGATAAACAACAGCACCAGGTCGTTGGCCAGGCCGACGAGGGCCAGCCCTGCTAGCAGAATCAGAAAGGTGCCGGCCTCTTCGCCGGTGCCGTGCCGGCGGCCGCCGCCATCGGCCTGCACCGCCGCTCGCCAGTGGTCACCCGACTGCACCAACGCCAACAGCAGGCCGGCCCCGTAGGTCAGCAGCCGGACGTAGGCTGAAAAGCCATCGAGCGTGACCGGACCGGAGGAGACCACCGCTCCATCAGCCGGCTGGCCCCCCGCCAACAACAGGGCGATGCCCAGACCGATCACAGCCACCAGCCAGCCCGACCGCAGCCCGCCGAAGGCGGCAGCGAGGTAGGCGACCAAGGCGGCCAAGAACAGCACCACCTCGGGGGTGAGTAGCAGGAGGGTTTCGACGGATGTTGTCATCAGCGGGAAGCGGGGGTGGAGGGGGCAACGGTGGCCAGATCCTGCACAGGGTCTGGCTGCCGGGGCAGGAAATGGGTGATCATCTCGCCGTCGTGACCGTCTCGGGAGTGGGCTGTGGGCCGCATCTGGTCATTGAAGGCCCGACTCGAGGCCAGCGTCAGCTTCCGAACGGTCGCCGACGGCGGGCCGAGGAAGCTGGCTGGTGTCAGGCCAATCCAAAGGACAAAAACCGCCAGCGGAGCCAGGGCGGTGATCTCGTGCCAACGCAGGTCGAGTGACTCTGCCGCCGCGCCGTCGGCCTGATGCGTAGGGGGCAGCCGCGAGGCTCCAAAGAAGACCCGCTCCACCGCCCAGAGCATGTACCAGGCCCCCAGTACCACCCCAACCACGCCCATCAGTGCCAGCAGCAGATAGCTCTGCTCAAGCCCGACGTTGACACCGGTCCAGGCGCGTTGGAAGGAGCCGGCCAGAATCATGAACTCGCCGACAAAACCGTTGAGCCCCGGCAGCCCGATGCTCGAAAAGGTGAACAGCATGAACAGCACGGTCAGCCACGGGGCCTTGGTAGCCACCCCGCCGAGGCTGGCGATTGACCGGGTGTGGAACCGTTCGTAGAGCATGCCGACCAGGGCAAAGAGCCCGGCCGAGGAGAGACCATGATTGATCAGTTGGAGGTTAGCGCCCTCAATCGCCACCGGCTCCAGGGCGAACAGCCCCATCACGACATAGCCCATGTGGCTCACCGACGAGTAGGCAATCAGCCTCTTGAGATCCTGCTGAACCAGGGCGACGAGGGCCCCGTAGACGATGCCGAACGCGCCGAGGGCAAACAGCCAAGGGGCAGCCATGGCAGTCGCCTCGGGGAGCATGGGCAGCGAGAACCGCAGGAAGCCATAGATGCCGATCTTCAGGAGTACGCCGGCCAGATCGACGCTGCCGCCGGTCGGGGCTTCGACATGGGCCAGTGGCAGCCAGGTGTGCAGAGGGAAGATCGGCACCTTCACCGCAAAACCAACCAGGAGGGCAAGAAAGACCAGCCACTGCAGATAGCCCCCTTCGGCATCCATCGGCAGCGGGTGCTGGGTGAGGCCGGCAGTCAGCAGGTCGATGTCAAAGGTGATGCTGCCAGTGTGCGAGGCGTTCCAGAGGACGATTGTCACCAGGCCGAGAAAGGCAAGCACACTGCCTGCCAGCGTATAGATGAAGAACGTCACGGCAGCCCGCCGGCGTTCATCGTGGCCCCAGATGCCGATCAGGAAGAACAGCGGCACCAGAGTGAACTCAAAAAAGACATAGAACAGGATGATGTCGCGGGCCGCAAAGACCCCGAGCATCGCCGCCTCAAGCAGCAGCAGCAGCATGTAAAAGCCGACCGCACCCTCTTTGATGGCGTCCCAACTCACCATGATGGCCGTCAGCGAGAGCAGGGCTGACAGCCCGAACAGCCAGAGTGACAGGCCGTCGAGGCCGATCGACAAGCGGATGTCGAAGATGCCGCCGGTCAGCCAGGGCACCGAGAGCACAGCAAACGGTTGGCTGGCTACGGCCTCGGCACTGCTGAGATACCGCAACACCAGCCAGGCAGCAGCCACGAGGGTCAGCACCGCCGTGATCGCCGCGCTCTGCCGCACCGTCTGGAGCCCACGGCTACCCAGCAGCCAGATGATGCCGGCTCCCACCAGGGGCAGCAGGATGACCAGCAGCAGGTGGGTCGAGGGGGCGAGGAGGTTCATGATGGGTGCAGGTTCAGGAAGGGTTGAGGGGGCGGCGAAATGCGCTGTCAGAGTCGCCAGGCCAGCAGGACGATGATCGCCAGCACACCGACCACACCGGCCAGGGCATACCGCTGTACCAGCCCCGACTGGAGCCGCCGCATCAGGTTGCCAACGGAGACCGGCAGCCGGGCCACGCCCCGGACCAGCCGGTCAATGATCCCACGGTCGAACATCGCAGCCAGATAGGCAACTGCCTCGACCGGTTTGATGATGACCGCGGTATAGAGCTGATCGATGAACATCCGGTTTTCAAAGAAGGGGCGGACGGGCCCAAGCCAGCGTTCCAGCTGGGGGCCGTCGCTGCGGCGGCCGAGGTGGCCAACCGCCGCGATCACAATGCCCAGCGCCGCCGCCAACGTGCCTTGCAGAGCAAGATCCCAGTGGAAGACGGCCGGGGCGGCGGTGGCAGTGACGGCCGGGGCGGTAAAAGACGGCGTCGCCGCCAGAAATCTCGAAAGGCCCTCCGTCGTAAACAAGACGAATCCGGCCAGGGTGGCTGGCACTGCCAGGATAATCAGCGGCAGGGTCATCACCCGAGGTGATTCGTGGGCATGGTCACCCGCCTCCTCAGGTACTCGCAGTGGACCGGTGAAGGTCATGAAGACTGCCCGGAAGGTGTAGAAGGCGGTCAGCCCTGCCGTGACCAGTGCCATCCAGAACAACGCCTGCCAGACGCCGGGTCTGTCGAGGGCATCAAGTCCGACCGGGTCGGCCGCTGCAATCGTGTGCTCACCATGGTCGGCGACGCCGCGATAGCCGACATCGTGCAGTGTCGGGCCGGCGGCTGCCGTCTCAGGCAGCACCGGCAAGAAGGCATGGTGTTCGCCATGCTCGCCGTGGGCGGAGGGCCAGCCCTTGTGATGGAGGGAGGCCAGGATTTCATCCTTGCTGAAAAAACCGGCAAACGGTGCCACGCCTGCCAATGCGAGGCTGCCGATCAGGAAGGTGGCCGCCGTGATCGGCATCAGCTTCCGCAGGCCGCCGAACCGCCGCATGTCGATCACGCCACCCATCGAGTGCATCACCGAGCCAGCACCGAGGAAGAGCAGGGCCTTGAAGAATGCATGGGTCAGCAGGTGGAAAATCGCCGCAGTGAATCCGAGCAGTGTGCCGGTGCCAAGGCTGGCGAACATGAAGCCGAGCTGGCTGATGGTGGAATAGGCGAGCACCCGCTTGAGATCGTTTTGGACCGTGCCAATCAGGGCCGCCACCAGGGCGGTCGAGGTGCCGACAATCGAGACTGTGACCAGCGCCCCGGGGCAGGCCATGTAAAGCGGCGCTGAGCGGGCGATCAGGTAAATGCCGGCCGTCACCATCGTGGCGGCATGGATCAGGGCGCTGGCCGGGGTCGGGCCCTCCATCGCATCGGGCAGCCAGACATGCAGCGGCAGTTGGGCACTCTTCCCACAGGCGGCCAGCAGCAAGAGCAGGCAGATCGCCGTGCCGACTGCTCCGCCAACGTAGCCCGAGACATCGGCCAAGCGGGTCTGGCCGAGGATGCCCGGCAGGATCGTCCCGTCGGGAGAGAGGGTGTCGTGAAAATCAAGTGTGCCGTAGGTCAGCCAAAGCAGGAAGACGCCGATGGCCAGACCAAAGTCACCCACGCGGTTGACCAGAAAGGCCTTTTTGGCCGCCCGGGCAGCCTCGGGCTTCTGAAACCAGAAGCCAATCAGGAGATAGCTGCAGGCTCCGACCGCCTCCCAGAAGACGTAGACCAGCAAAAAGTTACTGGCAGCCACCAGCATCGACATCGAAAAGACGAACATCGCCACCAACGCGAAGAACCGCGGGTAGCCGGGGTCGTCATGCATGTAGCCGATGGAATAGATCGCCACCAGCAGCCCCACACCGGTGATGATCATCAGCATGGTGGCAGTGAGCGGATCGAGCCGCAGGGCCACCGCGATCGAGAAGGATCGGGCGGCGTGGGCGTCGGCCCCGACTGCGGTACCGGGGACGGCGGCCGGGGAGTCGGCTGCTGGCACATAGGCATCGCTGACGGTCGCCCACTGCCAGAGCGTGGTCACCATGTCGACCGGCCGCGGGTGCTCGCCCCCGCCGCTGTTCCGCGCGGTGATCACGAGCAGCACAAACGCGACTACGGCCGCTGCGGCGATGCCGGCGACCGCCGGCAGATGAGCCCGGCTCCCGAGCCGGCGGCCCACCAAAACGGTGACGATCGCCGCAACCAAAGGCAGCAGCGGAACCAGGACGAGCAGGAAGGAGGGGGACATACTGAAGTGAATGGAGGAGACGAAAGGGCTCAGACGTGTTCCCGCTGCAGGGCCGCATCGGCATCTGCTTCAGGCGAGACGCCGGCGGGCGTGAGCCGGGGAAAGACCGGCAGGGGGGAGTCGATGGCGGGAATCTCGTGGTCGACCGAACGGGCCAGGGTCGATTCACGCAACGATTGCCAGGCGGCTGAGTCGAGCCGGCCGGTACGGGTGAAAGCCTGCAGCACGAAGACCAGCGCCACCGCTGCCTCACAGGCAGCCACCGAGAGCACGAAAACAACCAGCACCTGGCCACCGAAGTCACCGTGGTAGCGGCTCCAGGCGACGAGGCTGACCGAGATGCCCTGGAGCATCAGTTCGGCAGACAGAAACATCACGATCAGGTTGCGACGGGTCAGGATGCCGACCAGCCCGAGGCTGAACAGGATCGCTCCAACCATCAGCCCGTTCTGCAGCAGGGGCAGGGGGGCGGCGGCAAGGAGCACGGCAGGAGTCATGGGCCTCCTCCTTCCTGAAGTGATGAGCGCTCGGCCTGATCACCTTCAAGGCCGTGTGAGACAATCGCGATCGCCCCGATCAGCGCGACGAGCAGCAGCACCCCGACCGCCTCAACCGCCACCAGATGCCGGCCAAAGAGTTCACCACCCAGCCGGGCGACCTGATCGGCCGCCAACAGATCAACAGCCTCGTCAACGGGAACCAGGCTGGTCGGTTCTCCAGCCAGGGCGGCAGCCTTTGACGGCGGGCGGCAGCAGGCCGGATCTTCCGCCGACAGTCTGCCGATCGACAGCGAGAGCAATCCCAGCAGCACCGCTCCGGCGACGGCCGAAAGCAGTGGCTCATTGGTGACCCGATCGGAGGCGGCCAATCCCGAAGGCTGGGCGAGCATCAACACGAACAGAAACATCACCAGGATCGCCCCGGCATAGACCACGATGGTGGCGACACCGAGGAACTGCGCCCCGAGGACAAGCAGCACCCCCGAGACACCCGCCAGACACAGCGCGAACCAGATGGCGGCATAGACCGGTGAGCGGCAGGTGATGGTGGCGGCGGCACTGACAACCGCTACCAACGAGACAATCAGAAAGACCGCTTCCTCACCGAGGTTGCCCAGCCGCTGGCCGGTCACGACGAACAAGCCTAACGCCAGCAGGCCGAGGGCGGCGCCGAGTCTCCGGGGCCAACGGCTGTCACGGCCTGCCTTGGGCAGCAGCAGCCAGAGGCCGGCCGCCAGGCTTGTCACGGCGACCGCCAGCAGTAGGCCGGTCGACAGCCAGCTGCCAGTTGCTGGTTCGGTTTGGGCGAACAGGCTCAAAGCGTGCCCCCCAGTTCGGCCGACTTCATCGGCTCGGCATCCTTGGTCATGTCGTAGACGCTGAGCAATTTCTCTTTGTCGAAGATCATCTCTTCGCGACTCTTGCCGGTCAGATCGAGCAGGCTCGTCAGTTCAATGGCATCGACCGGACAGGCCTCTTCACACATGCCGCAGAAGATGCACCGCAGTTCGTCGATCTGAAAGCTCTCCGGATATTTCTCCCGATCTTCCCAGGGACTTTCGGTCGCCACGATGTCGATGCAGTGGGCCGGGCAGGCGGTCGCGCAGAGAAAACAGGCTACGCACTTCACCCTGCCTTCCTCGTCGCGATTGAGCCGATGCACACCCCGGTAGATCAGTGGGTTGCCGACCGCTGGCCGCTCTTCGGGAAAGTTGACGGTGTTCTTCTTGCTCACCAGATGGCGACTGGTCGTGGTCAGCCCCTGCACGAAAAGGGGCAGGTAGAGCCGCTCAGTCAGGCCGAGGGGCTTGTCTTCCAGCCAGGTGATGCCGGGATCGCTCGGTTTCATCTCAGGCCTCCACCAGTTCGGGTTGCTGCCGGTCCGCTGCGTCGGCGGCCGCTTCCAGGTCATGTTCGCTGTCAAAGGGGAGGGGGCCCGGCCGCCGGATTGGCCGGTTGTCGGTGCCCGACGGCGTCAGCAAGCCAGCCGCCACCCAGCCGCCAAAGAAGACCAGCCAGGGCAGGCCGATGGTGATGCCACTGGTCAGGCCGGGGCCGAGGGCCGCCTCCAGCCGCGGGCGGAACTCTTCGATGGTCGCCACCACCACCAGGTTGAGCAGGCCGAGCGGCAGCATGACCTTCCAGGCCAGATTCATCAGCTGGTCGAACCGAAACCGGGGCCAGCTCCAGCGGACCACCATGAAGAAGAGGATGACGCCAAAAATCTTGGCTGACAAAATGCCAAACCGCAGTCCAGCCCCCAGCCAAGTCACCTGTTGCGTACTGCCGGTGACACCCCAGAGGTGCCAGCCGCCGAGAAACATGATCACGATCAGGAAGGCGGCCGTGACCATGTGCAGAAACTCGGAGACGAGGAACAGCAGCAGTTTGATGCCGGCATATTCGGTGTGGTAGCCACCGACGAGTTCCTGCTCGGCCTCCGGCAGGTCGAAGGGCAGCCGAGCCGCTTCGGCAAAACTGGCGACCAGAAAGACCAGAAAGCCCAGTGGCTGGGCAAAGGCGAACCAGAGGCCGGTTTCGGCCTGGTGGTTCATGATCACGTCGAGTTTGAGCGAGCCGGCCGTGAGCACGACCCCGAGCAGGCCGAGACCGAGGGGAATCTCATAGGCGACCAGCTGGGCACTGCTACGAAGGCCGCCCAGGAAGCCGTACTTATTGTTGCTGGCCCAGCCGCCGAGCAGCACGCCGTAGACGGCGATGCTGGAAAGCGCGAAGACCCAGAGCACGCCGACATCGAGGCCGGGAGCAACCAGGAACGGCACCGGATCGGGCAGGCCTTCAATACCCAGCGGCGGCAGCACGCTGCCGAAGGGAATCGCCGCGAAGATCGCCAGCGACGCTGCCAGCAGCACCAGCGGGGCGGCGTTGAAGAGAACCTTGTCGACGTGGCTGGGGGTGAAGTCTTCCTTGAGAATGATCTTCAGGCCATCAGCCAGCGGCTGGCCCAGGCCGAACAGCCGGATTTTGGTCAGCGGAATACCAACCCGGTTGGGCCCTCGGCGATCCTGAACCCAGGCTGCGATCCACCGTTCGACCAGCACCAAATAGGCAGCAGCCGTCATCAGGCCGCCGACGAGCAGGCCGATTTTGACCAGGGCGGCGAGTGTCTCGGGAGAGGGTAGGAGTCCGTTCATCGCGGCTTGAGTAGGTGGAAAGGGGATGATGGGCTCAGGTGGCGGCCAGCTGCTGCAGCCGCAGGTCGACGCCGGTGGCCGGCAGGTCACCGGTGAGGGCGGCAAATGCGGCTGAATTTTCGGCAATCTGCTGGCGAACGCCGGTGGGATCATACAGTCCCTGACGGCCCAGCATGTTCCAGAACAGCCGACCCTCAGGCCAGACGCCGGCGGGTGGCCGGATCGCCTGCTCAAAACTCTGGGCATGCTGGCCACAGTTGACCCAGGTGCCCGCCCGCTCGGCAAAGCCGGCGGCCGGCAGCCGCCAGTGGGCCCGGGCCGACAGCGGCGAGTCGAACAGGTCCTGCACGACCAGGCAGTCAAGGCCGTCGAAGGCGGCAGCAGTTTGGTCATCACACCACGAGCCGTCGGGCGTCGGATAGCCGGCGGTGACCCAAGCAGCTTTGATGGTGTCGGTCTGGACCCGCTGGAGCAGTTCCTGCCAGCCGGGCACGTTGCCATCCTCGCCGACCGCCCCGAAGAGCGCCAGGACCGTCTCGACCCCGACGCGGTTGGGAGCCTTTTCTGCGCGGATGGTGAAGCCGCCAGGAAACGACTCGTCATCGCCCGTCATTGGCACGTAGCCCACTGCCAGAAAGGCCTCGGGGTCGATCGACCGGGCGACCGCGCAGAGCATCCAGGCCTCCTCGACGGTCAATTGCGGCGAGACCGCCACCGCCAGCCGGCCGGCTGCCGTGAGGTCGTGCCGCACTTGGCTGACCACTCCGGCCCACTCCACGGCTTCGAAACCGTCGCTTCCTCGCCGGGTTGCCTCGACCAGTCGGGACTGATCGTGCAGGTGGTGCCAGCCGTAGCGGCCCTCGTCGCAGATCCACCACTTGTTGACGTGGGGGTTTTCCCGGGGCTTGAGCCGGTAGACGGTGTCCTGGTTGTGCTCGGTGACAATCGAACAACCGGCTGAGCAGCCGCCGCAGACATTGGCCGTCTTCTTCAGGAACCAGACTCGCTGCTGATAGAGGAAGTCCTTGTCGCCAAGAGCCCCCACCGGGCAGAGGTCGACCACATTGCCGGCCAGTTTGTTCTCCAGCGGGAAGCCGGGAAAGGAGTCGATCTCTTCTTTGGCACCGCGGGCTGAAACCATCAGCTCGGCCGTGCCGGAGACCTCACGGGTGAACCGTACGCAGCGGGTGCACATGATGCAGCGGTCGACGAACAGCGTGACCGTCGGCCCGACGTCCCGGCGGCGACTGGTGAAGGCGTGGATGTCTGCCCGCCGCTCGCCTTGGCCATGTTCAAAGTGATAGTCCTGCAGCAGGCATTCGCCCGCCTTGTCACAGATCGGGCAATCGATCGGATGGTCGATCAGCAGGGCCTCTTCGACCCGAGCCCGGCTGTCCCGCACCAGCTCGCTGTCAGTGACAATCACGGTGCCGTCTTTGACTGGCGTCTGGCAGCCGGGAACCAGCTTGGGGATCATCGAGACCGCGCCCGTCTCGGCGTTGCGGCTGCCGGCCTGGATCAGGCACATCCGGCAGCTGGCCACCACCGAGAGGCCCGGGTGCCAGCAATAGTGTGGGATCTCGACACCGGCCCGGCGGGCGGCCTCGATGCAGTTGAGCCGTTCGTCGGCCCCGATTTCGATCTCCTGGCCGTCGACGATAACAGTGGGCATGGGCGGGCGGGGAAGGTGGGAGGTCAGTGGGCGGAAAGAATCGGCAGCGCGGGGACTGGGTCGGTCTCCATGGAGCCGGTCGGATTGGATTGTTTGATGTATTCCTCGAACTCGTCGCGGAACTTGGCAATGGCGTTCTTGATCGGCCAGGCGGCACCATCGGCCAGTCCGCAGATGGTTGAGCCGGGCATCATGCCCATCGTGTTGCCGATTTCGGCGAGCAAGTCGAGATCCTTCAGCCGGCCCTTGCCGGCCCGGATCCGCTCAAGCATCCGCAGCGACCAGCTGGTGCCCTCACGGCAGGGCGTGCACTGACCGCAGGACTCGTGGGCAAAGAACCGGCAGGAGTTGTGCAAAAAGTCGACGATGCTCACCGTCTCATCGATGACGACCACCGCGGCGGTGCCGAGGCCAAGACAGCCTGCCTTGCCCGGGCCGGCGAAGTCGAGTGGGGTGTCGAGTTCTGCCTCACTCAGCAGGCCCATCGAGATGCCGCCGGGAATCACCGCCTTGGCCCGGCGGCCCTTCCAGACCCCGCCGCCGAACTGGTCGATCAGTTCGCGGGCCGTGATGCCCAGCGGGGCCTCATAGCAGCCGGGCTTTTCCACATGCCCGGAGAGGCAGTAGAGCTTGGGGCCGTAACTGCCGGGATCGCGGGGATTGTTCGGATCGGCGGGCACGCCGATCGAGCGGAACCAGTCGACCCCGCGGCGGGCGATCTGGGCCACGCAGGCCATGGTTTCAATATTGTTGACAACCGTCGGCTTGCGGAAGGCGCCTTCGATGGCAGGGAAAGGGGGCTTGATGCGGGGCCAGGCCCGCTTTCCTTCCAGGCTCTCGATTAGGCCGGTCTCTTCGCCGCAGATGTAGGCGGCTGCCCCGCGGTGCAGGTAGATGTCGAGCGAGAAGCCGCTGCCTTTGATGTTCTGGCCGAGGTAGCCGGCGGCGTACGCCTCGTCGATCGCGGCCTGCAGCGCATTCCAACTCTGCGGATACTCGTACCGCAGGTAGATGTAGGCGGTGCTCGCCCGGGTGGCATAGGCCGAGATGATCGTGCCTTCCAGAATCTGATGGGGGTCATCCTCCATCAGAATGCGATTGTTGAAGGTGCCCGGCTCGCTTTCGTCAGCGTTGACACAGAGATAAATCGGCCCGGGATGGTCCTTCGGCAGGAAGGTCCACTTGAGCCCTGTCATGAATCCGGCCCCGCCACGACCACGGAGGCCAGAGCTTTTGACCATCTCGACCACCTCTGGCGGCTGCTTTTCGGCCAGCAGCTTTTCCAGCGGCGCGTAGCCGCCCCGCTCGCGGTAGCTTGCAAGCGAATGGCCGTTTTCGACCCCAACGGCCTCGAGCAGAACGGGCTGAAAGGTCTGGGACTCACTCATGCTGCACCTCCGCGAACAGTGTCGAGGAATTGGTCGGCCTTCTCAGGGGTAAGGTCTTTGTGCAGGTCATTCCCGGCGAGCATGCAGGGCGCAAAATCGCAGGCCCCCAGGCACTCAGCCGGCTCAACGGTCAGGCTACCGTCAGGCGTGGTCTCGCCCGGCTTGATGCCGGCCCTGCTGCAGAGGTGGTCGAGCACCTGTTCGCCTCCGCGGAGGGCGCAGGAGATCGACCGGCAGACAAAGGCCCGCACCTTGCCGTGCGGTTCGTCCTGGTGAAAGAACTGGTAGAAAGTGAGAGTGTCCTGCACCTCGGCCGGGGCTAGTTCGAGCAACTGGGCGATCTCAACCACCGCATCGAGCGGCACATGCCGCAGTTCGTCGTGGACGATGTGCAGTGCCGGCAGGGTGAGGGCCTGCTTGGTCGGGTAGCGGGGGGCGAGCGCCTCGATCTGGGCGACCATCTCGTCGGTGAGAATTTTCCGCTGTGCGATCATCGGTCGAGCTCCGCGGCAATGATGTTGAGGCTACCCAGCACGGCCACCACATCGGAGAGCGTGTGGCCGCGGATCAGGTGGGGGAACATGGCGAAGTGCAGCAACGATGGCGGTCGGCAGCGGGCCCGGTAGGCGGTATCTTCACCGTCACCGACGATGTAGAAGCCGAGTTCACCGTTGGGAGCCTCGATCGCAGCGTAGCTCTCTTCGCAGGGCACCTCGAAGCCGCGGTTGCTCATCGACAGTTCGAAGTGTGAAATCGTCCCCTCAATCGTCGAGTAGACCTGCTTCTTGGTCGGCAATGACATCCGCTGGTCGATGCCGACGTTGACCGGGCCTTCCGGCAGATTCTCGAGGGCCTGCTCAACAATCTTCAGGCTCTCCCGCATCTCCTGCATCCGCACGAGGTAGCGGGCGTAGCAGTCGCCGGCGGCGGCACAGCAGACCTGAAAGTCGAGATCGCCGTAGGCCAGGTAGGGCTCGTCGCGGCGGAGGTCGCGGGTGACGCCACTGGCCCGGGCCACCGGACCGGTCGCTCCACGGTTGATCGCCTCGGCCTTCGTCAGCAGGCCAACGCCTCTGGTGCGATCGACGAAGATGCGGTTGCGGTTGAGCAGCCGCTCCATGTCGTCGAGTGTCTTAGGGAAATTCTTGATGAAACTGCGGGTCTTCTCGATCACCAGCGGGGTGATGTCCTGGGAAACACCACCGACCCGGGTGTAGCTGTTGGTGAACCGGGCCCCGCAGAGGCACTCAAAAATGTCGTAGATCACCTCACGCTGATAGAAGGCGTAGAGAAAGAAGGTGAACGCCCCGGTGTCGAGGCCGACGGCCCCGTTGCTGAGCAGGTGGTCACTGATCCGGGCGAGTTCCGCGATGATCGTCCGGATGTAGCTGCAGCGGGGTGTCAGTTCAATGCCCAGCAGTTTCTCGACCGCATGGTGCCAGGCCACATTGTTGGCCATCGGCGAGATGTAGTTCATCCGGTCGGTGACCGTCACGTACTGGTTGAACGTGAGGTGCTCCCCGATCTTTTCAAAACCCGAATGCAGGTAGCCCATCTCGGGCATCGCATCGACCACCCGTTCGCCTTCGAGCTTGAGCACCAGCCGCAGCGTGGTGTGCGTGGCGGGATGCTGCGGCCCGAAGTTGAGCGTCCAGAGATAGTCCTCGCTGCGTCGCTCCGGGCGGGCTTCGAATTCGGCGGGGGCGATCGACATGGCGGGACCGTGGTTGGGGACTGAGGGGAGTGCGTCAGCTGTGGTCGCGGGTAATGACCGGGAAGTTGTGTCGTTCTCCCCGGCCCTGCAGGGGGTAGTCCTTCCGGAGCGGGTGGGCGGTGAACTCTTCGGGCATCACCAGTCGCCGGAGGTCGGGATGGCCGGTAAAGCGGATGCCGAAGAGGTCCCAGACCTCCCGCTCGAGCCAGTTGGCCGCCTCCCAGAGCGGCACCACGCTGGCCACGGTCGGCTCAGGGTCATCCACCAGCACCCGGACGGTCAGTCGCTCGGTTCCGCCCGTGCCGGCCAGCAGGTAGACCAGCCCGTAGCGATGCTTTGCCCCGCGATACTCCAGATAATCGACGCAGCTGACATCGACGAGCAGATCGAAGCCACGGTCCTTCAGCAGTGACAGGGCGGCAAATGCCTGGTCGGCCGGCAGCACAACCCGCTGCTGGCCGCGGTAGACCGACGACTCCAGCGGGCCGCAGGCCTGCTCAAGGGCAGCAACGTGGGGGTTGGTCTCAACCGATTCGCTGGTGGCGTCGGGGGACGGCGTCATGGATTGTTGAAGCGGTGGGCGGAGGTGGCGGGGCTCTAACGGCGGGCGGACGTCACCGAGCCAGAGAGCTGTCGTTGGATGTTTGGGTTGCGGGAGGCGTCGAGCGTGAGCGGCAGCGGGCTTTCGACCAGAGCCCGCTTGCGATCCTGCCGCTGGCGGGTGTTGAACTCGCGGCCGTTGATTGTGCCCTCCCGCTGAATCTTGTCCTGGAGGTCGATGATTGCCTGAATCAGCTGCTCCGGCCGGGGCGGGCAGCCGGGCACGTACATGTCGACCGGAATGAAGCGGTCGATGCCCTGCACCACGGCGTAGGTGTCGAAGACCCCACCGGTGCTGGCACAGGCACCCATCGAGATGCACCACTTCGGTTCGTGCATCTGCTGCCAGATTCGCTGGAGCACCGGCAGCATCTTCATCACCACCCGACCGGCGACGATCATCAGGTCGCACTGCCGGGGACTGAAGCGGAAAACCTCGGCACCGAACCGGGCTAGGTCGTGTTTGGCCGCGCCGGTGGCCATCAGTTCAATGCCGCAGCAGGCAGTGGCGAATGGCATTGGCCAGAGGCTGTTCTTACGGCACCAACTGGCCAACTCGTCGAGCCGACTGACCACGACGTTTTCCGGCAATTCCAGCTGCGGGGTCCCCGTGGAAGGAAGGGGCTGATTTAGCGCCATCGAAACACTCCTTTCCGCCAGTCGTAGGCGAATCCGACCACAACCAGAAGGATGAAGACCAGGCCACCAAAGAAGGCCAGTTCACGGCTGGCGATCAGCCCGTCGGCCACCGCTGCATCAATGCCGGCCGGCGACCGGCTGGCAACCGCCCAGGGATAAAGGAAGAGTAACTCGACGTCGAACACCAAAAAGGTGATTGCCACCAGGTGAAACCGTACATCGAAACGCCGTCGGGTGTCATGGATGGGGTCCATACCACTCTCGTAGGGCATCTCCTTCACCGCCCCCCGCCTGCGTGGGGCGACCAGCAGCGGCAGAACGATCAGGCCGACCGAAACAGCCGCCGCGATCAGCACGAACAGCAGAACCGGGAGGATGGCTTCCATAATGTGAGCGGATTCTCGCGGCGGAATGCCGCTGGGCCTGCCGGCGCGAAAAACCGGCTGAAACAGCAGCGTAAGGGGACTTCGTGAAAAATCGCACGAAGTCGGTCGCAAAAAAACGGTGCATCGCACCGCCTCTCCACCCTTCCAGTTATACCGTCTGCGGGCCGGGCCGACGAGCACCTTCCGGGCTTTTTCTGGGTTCACTTTTCCGGCGACGGTCGTGAACTGCTACCGTGAGAGGATGCCGGATGCCGCCGCCATTCTCGCCGACTTGATCCGCCGGCCCAGCGTCAACCCAATGGGCCGTCCGCTGGTTGGCCCTGAGTATCTCGAGGGCCAGGTGACCGACTACCTGCTGCGGCGGTTGGCTGCCAGCGGCATCGAGGCGGTGCGGCAGCCGGTCGCTCCCGGTCGCGACAACGTGGTGGCCCGGCTGCCCGCCAGCGTGCCAGATGCCCCGGTGCTGCTCTGGGACGTGCATCAGGACACCGTGCCCGTCGATGGCATGACGATTGAGCCATTTACCCCCGTCATTCAGCACGGCCGGCTGGCGGGCCGCGGGGCCTGTGACGTGAAGGGGGGAATGGCGGCGATGCTGGCGGCACTGGAGCGGCTGATCGGCTCTGAGCGACAGGCGACGGTCATCTTCGTGGGCAGCGTGAACGAAGAATTTGGCTTCTCTGGCGCGACGGCTTTCGCCCGACTGCTCGGGGATCAATCGGCCTGGCAGCCAGGCGATCGTCCGGCGGGGCAGCTGATTGGCACGGACCGGGCTGCCGGCGGACCCGTGATGGCGGTGGTGGCAGAGCCAACGAGCCTCGACCTCGTGACCAAGCATAAGGGCGCGGTCCGCTGGCGGGCCATTGCCCAGGGTCGGGCCTGTCACAGTTCGCAGCCCGAAAAAGGGATCAATGCGATCTACCCTGCCGCCCGGATGGCCCTGGCGATTGAGCGGCTGGCGGCTGAGCTCCTCACCCGCTCGCCTGGCCATCCCTGTGGCCCGCCGACGCTGAGTGCCGGCACGATCCACGGAGGGCTTGGGGTCAATCTCGTTCCCGACCGCGTCGTGCTCGAACTCGACCGCCGGCTGGTGCCAGGCGAGGATCCGCAGCTGGCCCGCCAGGAAGTGATCGAAGCTATTGCTGCCGCCTGTCCGGGTGAGTCGATCGAGCATGAACCCCCATTTCTGGAAAGTGGTGGCCTCTCCGGAGAGGGGCCAGCAGCGGCGGCTGCCGCCGAACGGCTGACCCAAGCGGCAGCGGCGGTTGGCGTGTCGGCTCGGCAGTTGGCAGCCCGCTACGGCACGAACGCCTGCATCTATGCTGCCGCCGGCCTGCCCTGCGTCGTCTTCGGCCCCGGCTCGATTGCCCAGGCGCACACGGCCGATGAGTGGATCGACCTCGGCGAGGTCGAGCGGGCCACTGACGTTCTCGAGCGGCTCGTTCGCAGCGACTGACTGGCGGTCCGCGGTGCTTTAGTGATGCTAGAGTCCCTCCATCATTGCAGTGGCGTGCTGGCTATCGCGAAGCCGGCCGGTCTGCCGACACAGGCGGTGCCGGGGGTTGAATCGGTCGAAGGTCTCATCCGTCGCCAGTTGTTCGGTGCGGCGGTCGCCGAGGAGCGAGCGGCCGGCCGCCGTCGGCATCCGGGTGGCTTCCTCGGTGTGCCGCATCGGCTGGACAGGCCCGTCTCTGGCGTGCTGCTGTTGGCCACGACTCCGCGGGCTGCCCGGCAGCTGTCCCGGCAGTTCGAGCGGCGGCAGATTGAAAAGATTTATCTGGCGGTGGTGGAACCGGTAGCATCCGGGCTGGTTGCCAGTGGCGGAGTATTTGTGTGGCGGGATGCGATCCGTAAGGTGCCGAATGAGGCCCGGGCTGAGATTGTCGCTGCTGATGTGTCGGGGGGCCGCGAAGCCGTGACTCACGGCCGGGTCATCGCCGCCCGCGGCGACAGGCTTCTGCTTGAACTGCAGCCCCGCACTGGCCGCACTCATCAGCTTCGTCTTCAGGCGGCGGCCCGCGGTCTGCCGATCGTTGGCGATCAGCTTTACGGCAATGCCGATAAAGCAGCCGGCACGGCGGAGAGCCCGCTAGCGCTCCATGCCTGGAAAATTGGCTTTCGCGATCCGGAGACCGGCGAGCCCGCATCAATCTGCTGTCCGCTGCCGGCAACGTCGTTGTGGGCTGCGTGGCGGCACCTGCTGTGACGCGCCCCGAGCTTTCTGTGCAGACAGCCAGCCGCTTTCCGTGCAGACAGCTGCCGCTCTGGGGTACCCCTGCCCGCTCGCTGGACGTTCACTCAGGCCATCGTGGCCTTCGTTCACTGCCCGTGCGCTGCGCTTCGCCATCCTGGCTTCGCTTGCTTCCGGAGCCCGCTCGCGGGCAGGGGTACCCCGTCGCTGGTCGTGCGTGGAGTGAAGCAGGAAGCCAGGAGCGGAAGCGACTGGACGGCGGCACTGCGGACGCTGTGCCACCAAGCACTGCCGCCGGCCGGCTTCCGCCGGCGGCTTCCAGTGATTGGGCCGCCCATACCACCCGGCGGCAGGATGCCGCCAGGAAGCACCAGCGGAATGATGAAAACCTTGGCTTTTCATCATTCCGCCCAAGGAAAGTCGGGCACGATGCCCGAGCTTTCCGTAAAGCCAGCCCCGCCCATACCACCCGGCGGCAGGATGCCGCCAGGAAGCACCAGCGGAATGATGAAAACCTTGGCTTTTCATCATTCCGCCCAAGGAAAGTCGGGCACGATGCCCGAGCTTTCCGTAAAGCCAGCCCCGCCCATACCACCCGGCGGCAGGATGCCGCCAGGAAGCACCAGCGGAATGATGAAAACCTTGGCTTTTCATCATTCCGCCCAAGGAAAGTCGGGCACGATGCCCGAGCTTTCCGTAAAGCCAGCCACGCCCACTG
>Ga0209986_10000462_pt1 | contig 38719 bp, 31 predicted proteins | sample BlataG_FD_183168 | JGI IMG/M metagenome (GOLD analysis project Ga0209986, IMG submission 183168) | Deep subsurface microbial communities from Black Sea to uncover new lineages of life (NeLLi) - Black_00105 metaG (SPAdes) (version 2) | ecosystem: Environmental > Aquatic > Marine > Oceanic >... | reverse complement strand
CGGGATTGTATGGGATGGCGTCGTAGACTTCAAACTTGTACGCCCACCAATCCGAAAACGACGTCCCGCCCGCGCCGTGCCGCGCCATTTCGTCCGCTACTTTGTAACCTTCGAGGACATGCACGAAGACGTCGATGACAAAGCCGAACTCCTCCGCTAACCGCATAAGCGTTAGAATTTCGCTTTGCACATAAGCATGACAGTGTACCCTACGCTGTGAGTTAAGCACTTCCACTATGGCCTCAAGCCCAAGGTCTCTGCGGGGCGGCACTGTTGTTTCCTGCTGCTTTCTTCCCAGAGCATTAAACTTTTGCCAATCAGTCTGATATTCGCGAGCTGCCTGAAATTCATCCTTGATGATGGTTTTCACTCCCATCCGGCTCTGCGGATAACGGGTCTTGTATTGTTCGCCCCAGTTGCTTTGCTTGACGTTTTCTCCGAGAGCAAACTTGATGGTGGGCGCTGCTTCCTGGAATTTCAACTCTTCCGCGTTAAGGCCCCAGCGCAGTTTGAGTACCTGACACTGCCCGCCGATCGGATTGGCCGAGCCGTGCAGCGTCAGACAGGCTGTAACCCCACCGGCCAGTTGCCGGTAGATGCTAATATCCTTGGGGTTGATAACATCGCCTATTCGCACCTCGGGGGTGACGGCAAAGGTGCCCTCGTTGACGTCCCCGGAAATGGCGATATGCGAATGGGCGTCGATGATCCCGGGAGTGACGTGCTTGTCCGTGGCGTCGATGATGCGGACCCCGGAAGGTGCAGCGAGGTTCTGGCCGATCCGTGAGAATTTCCCGTCAACGATCAGTATATCGGTATTCTCCAGAATACCTTCCTCTTCAACCGTCCACACCGTGGCGTTTTTGATAAGTACGTCTTCGATTTTCGGTGGGGCATCCGGACCGAAGGCTTTATTCGGATACGTTAATCTGGCTATCAGGGTATCATTTTCCTCGGAAGGTTTTTGCGTGGAGTCATCAACCGCTGGGACGGGACCGATTTTGACCGCCGTCCAGTCGACGGTGTGGCCGTCTGGAAGCAGGCAGTGCCCGAGAATAGTGTCATCGTCCTTGCGCCCTGAAAAACGGGCGATACCGCTGGTGCTGGCGCTGTCAATTCTGGTGGCAAAGCTGATCTTGTTGCGGTCACTCTTGACATTCTGCAGCTTTTCGGTCCACTCTCCGACCCTTATTTTACCTTTCAGGCTGGAGGGTTTTCCCTCAATGACCAGGGTCCACGCTTGGTTTTCTATAGTCAGCCGATATTGACCGCGAAACTCAGTGATCGGAAACGGCTTGATCTCATGTTTCTTCCCCGCTACCCATACTGAATAGATATCACATTCCTCTTCAAAGATGTCACCTTCGCAGATGAAGAAATTGGCCAGCTTTCCCTCTTCCAGAGTACCGTCCATATCAACGATGCCACATATCTCGGCCGGGACGGTGGTAAGAGCGGCCAACGCTGTCGGCTTGGAAAGCCCTCGCCTGACTGCCAGGCGAAGGTTCTTCCAGAACTCAGCCTTCTTCTTTAGCCGATGACTGGTCACTGCAAAGGTGACATTGGCAGCCTCAAGCCGGGCCAAATTGGACGGAGCTGTCTCCCAGTGACGCAGTTGCGCCAGCGTCACGTCAAATTCGTCTTCGAGGGACTTGACCGACGGTGTTTCCGGAAAGTTGAGCGGTACAATCAAGGTGACGCCGGTTGCTTTGACATCACCGATATGAGCATATTCATAACCGCCGGTGACATGGATAAATGGTATCTTGAATTCGCGAGCAATCCGATCAGCCCGGAAGAGCGACAGCTCGTTGGTGCCGCCATCAAAGATCACCCTTTCATTTCTGATATCGGCCAACGCCTCGATAGCGGCGTTAAATTCCGGCATCTTCTGGTTGGAATTCAATTGGTACGCCCGGTGCGCTTTCCGATACCAGTCGACGTCGTATAGGGTCTGACGAATAAGCGCGATACTCCCCATCAATGACGAGGGGTAATCCTGTGTTGAAGTCCCTTTATCAAAGGAAGCTACATGGGAAGCGTATGGCTGGATCAGCAGGTCATTCGGCAGGCCCTCGCCCAAAAGCGTCACACAGGCGCGGCCCCGGAAAATGCCGTCCTTTTTGGCCGTTTGTACGGCTGTGAATCCAAGTCCCATTAACTCCTGTGATTCATCCTTGTTCGGCTTAAATGATACCGCCCACTTCCTTTCAGCATGGATGGCGTCGTTCCAGGCGTTGCCGCCAACGCGGGTGCCCTCGTACCGGGGAGAGCGGTGGCCTCTCTTCTTGGGCTTTTCGGTTTTCTCCACGCCGTAATCGGTAAAGGGATCGATAAAACCCGGGTAGATAGTTTTCCCCTGCAAGTCGATGGTAATAATGTCGGGCGGTACGGCCACCTTGTCGCCTACTTCGAGGACTTTGCCATCCTTGATAATCAAGGTACCGTTTTCGTAGGTTAACGTGGGTGAGACGACGATACGAGCGTTTGTAAACGCCCTGGCATCCGGTGTCTTGGAACGGATGCCCATTTGGGGCGTCGTCTGCGCAGAGCCAAGTGTAAAAATCCCAGGGGAAAATACCAGTGCGAATAGCAACATGAAGAGCTTGCAGGTGCTGAATATTCGCCTGCTCACAGGAGATATCGGTTTCGTCATGATGGCAGTCCGTGATTGAGCCGTTGTGGGATACTTCTGAGGCATAACTGAAAGTTAACGCCCTCAATTATCGCAGGCAAGCACTTTGGCAACCGTATGCTACCGGCTAATCTCGTTACGAAAGAGTTAATCTCTTGACTCTCTGTATGCCACCGGATTCCTGGCCGACCGCAATGTGTCGCAAGAACGTTCCCTGAAGAACCTCGAGTGGCAAATCGCTCACGAAAGAACAGCTCGGTCTTTAGCATCGCAAAGATCAATCACGGCATTGTCCCAGCAGTCGCCCTTGCGGCTCATGCTGACCGTCATGCCGCGATCTGACAGAAGACACTGATAATCACCGGCCGAGTACTGACTATCGAGATCGGAATGATAAAGCAGACCCCGCCGTGGCGGGGACATGTCGTCGCCCAATCGCCTGCTTCGGCGCATCGAGCGTCAACGGCCCGGTGATCCGGTTGCTCATCGACCAACCCTGCCCGACGTCTAATCGCAAAGGAGCTCTCATGCGGGGTGAGAACGCAGTCCCTAAGATATTGATTTACAGGAAGGCAAGATTGCTTCGCTTTGCCCGCAATGATGGAAACCTGAGTTTTTCAGCTCCCTGCCAATAGATCTCAACCTTCAAACATCTACACCGGCTCGAACCGGGCTTGGAAAAACCGCAACTGTTTTGGCTCGAATACGAACCGAAAGCCGCGAAGTTGATCGCGATTCTGATACAGTTTGATTATCCCCTCGGCAGCATAATCGATATGGCTTTGGGTGTAAACACGTCTTGGCATAGTCAGACGTACCAGTTCCAGTTTGGGCCTGCGGTTTTCGCCCGTTTCAGGGTCTCTTCCCGCCGAAACATTACCACGCTCCATCGCCCGGACGCCGGTCTCGACATAGATGGCTGCCGTCAGCGCCAGCGCCGGGAACTGCTCCTGATCGATGTCAGGCAAGAACCTCTTGGCATCTAAAAATATAGCATGACCGCCATGTGGAATTACATGAGGCACATCAGCCTGCGTCAATAGCTCACCGAAATAGTTGGTCTGCTCGACACGATACTTTATGTAATCATCGTTGGCAACCGCTTCCCGAATGCCCTGGGCCAGCGCCGCCATATCGCGCCCGCTCATGCCCCCGTAAGTGTGGAGCCCCTCGTATATTACCACCTGCGCCTTTGCTTCAACGAAGAAATCCTCGTCGTTCATCGCCAGAAAGCCGCCGATATTTACCAGGCAATCCTTTTTGGATGAACAGGTACAGCCATCGGTATAAGAGCATATCTCCTTGACAATATCTTTGACCGATTTGTCGGCGTAGCCCTTCTCGCGTTGTTGGATGAAATAGGCGTTTTCCACGGTGCGGGTGTTGTCAAGCATGATCTTGATACCATACTTATCGCAGAAATTCCGCAGCTCTTTCAGGTTGGCAATAGAGATCGGCTGGCCGCCGGCCATATTCACGCAGGTTTCGTAGCTGATATAGGGAATCCTATCCGCGCCGACTTCATCAACCAGCTTTTGCATCTTGTTGATATCGACATTCCCCTTGAACGGATGCGGGTTTGAGGGGTCATGCGCCTCATCGATTATGACATCAACGAACCTGCCGCCGGCCAGCTCCTGGTGAAGGCGGGTAGTGGTGAAATACATGTTGCCGGGAATGCAGCTCCCTTCTTTGATCAAAAGCTTCGACATGATATGCTCGGCGGCGCGCCCTTGATGGGTGGGGACAAAATACTTGTAGCCGAAAACATCCTGCACCGTTTTTTCGAGGTCGTAGAAGTTTTTGCTGCCGGCATAAGCCTCATCGCCCAGTTGAAGAGCCGCCCATTGGGCATCGCTCATGGCGCTGGTGCCGCTGTCAGTCAGCAGGTCGATAAAAACATCCTCACTTCGAAGCAGGAACGTATTATACCCCGCCTCCTTAATAGCTTGTTCGCGGTATTTTCTGGTGGTCATTTTTATGGGTTCGACAGTCTTGATTCTGAAGGGTTCCGGTACATATTTCATCGCGTCTCCTCGGGTGGATGATCCATTGACGTCTCGGCCTGGTGTTATTGTCGCATCTATGCCTTTACCAGACGCATACACGTCGCTTAACAAAACCTGTGGAAGATACAAGATGTGGTGAGATAAGTCCAATAGATTATTTGTCGCTTTGACCTCGTGCACACAGGGAAAACTTAGTAATACCTGTAGTTCGGTGTCCGCCGAAGTTTTATGCGGTCTGTGTACCGGTATAGGTGACCGACTGACAAACGACATCACCCTCCATCGATGACGAAGTAGATGTGGAGTGACTGTCCCATGAGAGCGGTAAGTGGCCCACTATTTGCAGTGGGTTTACGGGGGTGCCGACTCAATCGAGGATGTGGCAGATGCGGAAATATGCCGCCCACGAAACGAATTAATCTCAATCCGGGAGATCGTTCAAATCGAGATGGACTTCCAACTCTGACAGGGTAGTAATCGTGCGGGTGGTTTCGGGCATGTCATCGGGATATTCACGTCCGTTCCATAACTTGAGGATGGCGGGCATGCCTATCTGGGCTGGGCCCTCCACGTCCTCAAGATATCTGTCGCCGATATAGACGCATTCCGACGGAGCATAACCGGCCAGGTTGGCCGCCTTATAGAAAATGTCAGGATGAGGCTTGCGCAGGCCAAAGGTCGAACTGAAAACGGCAAAGTCCAGATAGGGCTCGATACCGAACCGCTTCAGCTCCTGCCGATGCGCTCCCTCCGGGAAGATCGTATTGGATATCAGCCCAATGACCGGATAACGTTGTTTCACTTTCTCCAACGTCTCCAGTGTATCTTCGTAAGGAAAAATCTTTCGACCAATAGGTTTGTAGTACGCCTCAAAAAAGCGGTCCAGCAGGTCGCCGTTTACTTTAATGTTCCACCCTTTGAGCATGTCGCCGGCCGCCTGCATGACCGTCCACTCGACCAGCGTCTCGGCGGCTATTTTTCGATGCCGGTCTTTAACCTCTTCGTAAACTCTATGAAACTCCTTTTCGTTGGGCACATCATACCCCTCCTTAATCAGGTAGTCCCTAGCGCTGTTGGCGCAGTAAAGATTCATCTCACTCCATGGAATAGTCTCGTATTCAATCAGAGTGGAACCAAGGTCAAAGATGACGGCTTTGGGTTGTAGTTTGTCCATTTCTTAACCAGATAACGATGTCGGGTTTCTCCCCGCCTTAGGCGGGTCGAAACCCGACCTACTATTGTGTCTATCCAAGGCTGATGCGATAAGGCGCGAAATAAGATCATCAAATCCAATGCCCATCGCCTTGGCCGCCATCGGCGCCAGCGATAGGCTGGTCATACCGGGTAAGGTGTTGACTTCAAGGCAATAAAACTCACCGCTGTCAGCCAGGATGAAATCAATCCGCACCAGTCCCGCAGCACCGATGATGTCATACGCCCTTACGGCCGCATCCTGGATGCTTTTGCTTATCTCCGGTTCGACATCAGCCGGCACAATGTATTCCGACTTTCCCTTGGTGTATTTGGCTTCGTAATCGTACAGGCCGCCGGCGGCTTTTATTTCCACCACCGGCAAAGCCTGACCATCGAGCACCGCCACCGTCAGTTCTCGACCGGGGATGTACTTCTCGATCAGGACATTGCAGGATTCTTTGGCTGCCATACGAAGCGCCGGGCGGAGGTCGGCCTTATTATCCACTTTCGACAATCCGATGGTCGAACCGCTGTCGTTAGGCTTGACAATAATCGGGAAAGAAAACCGGTGGCGGATCTTTTCCACAAGAGGGTCATCTACTTCGCTCGATACGAGCCGGTAAAGCTCCCAGTCGGGCGTCGGAATCTTTGCGGAGGCAAACAGACGCTTGGTGATAGCTTTATCCATAGCCACGGCGGAAGCCGTCATATCCGAGCCGGTGTAAGCTTTGCCCGCCAGCTCCAGCAGGCACTGAATGGCTCCGTTTTCGCCGGCGCCGCCGTGCAGGGCAACAAATACCACATCGACGTCCTCAAACCGGGATGAACTGAGCACTTTCACCAGAGCAGGTGAGTTCGCTTTTGTTACAACGACATCCTTTGTCGAATCCGATCTGCCGGAGGTGATAAACCTGCCGTCACTGCCCAAGAGCGACTTGCCGGTTGCGGGGTCGATGGCCTGAACTTCGTGTCCCAGACGTTGGAGAGCTTCAAACACGGCCTCCCCCGACGTGAGTGAAACCTCACGCTCGTTGGAAGCGCCGCCGGCCAGTAGTAGTATCTTCATCTACGCCTTTTTCCTCAAACGCCAAAACCTGTGAACAACGTACGCCACCGCCAGACCAATCAGCACAGGCCAGACAATTCTGTTATACGTTCTGAAGTAGTATTCTATCCGATCAAAGTTCTCGACCGCCGCCATCGCTACGTACATCAGTAACCCGGCAAACATAACGTACGAAAGCAGAGAATAAACAAACATTTTTGCCGCAGGGTAGCGTCCAATTCCTGCGCCAAGCGCAATTGCAACTCGAAACCCGACTGTGAACCGTGAGAAAATAAGGATGGCTGGTCCCCATCTCTTTAGATAACCCTCAACCTTGATAATATCAGCCACCGAGAAGTACCTGTAATTCTTCCTGAGGAAATAGTCACGGCCATAATATCTTCCCAGACAGTATATAATCATCACAGATGAAAGGCCACCGAGAATAACGACTGGAAAGGTGATATACAAATCGAGCCGCTCCGCCGCGACCAATCCACCGCCGGCCAGAATAAAGCTGTCACCTGGAAAAGGGGGAACGACGTTTTCGATAAAGCAGGCAGCCAGGATCACAAGATAGACCCACAGCGTTCCGTGGCTGAAGATCGAATCGAGAAACTGGGTTATCTGCTGTGGACTTTCACCCATCGCTGGCAACCAGGCAGACCGCCGAGGCTGCTATCCCCTCCTCCCGACCGACAAAGCCCAGGCGTTCGGTGGTGGTAGCTTTGATGCTGATGCGCGAAGGTTCAATCTCGACAATCTCCGCAATCCTTGATCTCATCGATGGTATATGGGAACTGAAACGTGGCTTTTCAGCCATGATGGTGGCGTCGATGTTTATTATGTCAGCAAAGCCTTCCTCTTTCACCAACTGCACCACTGTCTTGAGGAGCTTAGCAGAGTCGGCATCTTTGTATTTGTCGTCCGAGGGTGGGAACTGTTGTCCGATATCCGGCAGTCCCGCCGCGCCAAGCAGGGCATCCATGATGGCATGCAGGAGCACGTCACCGTCACTGTGACCGGCCAGCCCTTTCTCAAAGGGGACTTTTACCCCTCCGACTATAAGGTCGCGCCCTTCAACGAGAGGGTGGACATCAAATCCTTGGCCTACTCTAAGGTTTCTCATCAAGTTCCTTTGTCAGCAGCGCTTCAACCAGAATAAGGTCATCACGAGTGGTGACTTTTATGTTCGGATTGGTCGGCTCAACGATTTTCACTTTGAAACCGCAAGCTTCAACCATCGCGGCGTCATCAGTGAAACGATTTGCATCGCCGCTGTCAGCCGCCTCTTTGTGCGCGGCCATGATCAGATCGTATTGGAACACCTGCGGGGTCTGGGCCAGATAAAGTGAGTCTCGTTCCAGAGTGCTCAGCACATACCCCTCTCGGGCTCGTTTAACGGTATCTGTCGCCCTTGCAGCCAGCATTGTTGCTCGCTCACTGATCGCGACCTCGACCGCTCTATCAATGTCAGCCGGGGACACCAGCGGCCGGGCGCCATCGTGAATTGCCACATACTCCGTCGAAATGGGCAGGGCTTTAAGCCCCTTTAGAACCGACTCGCGGCGGGTCTGGCCGCCGATCACTATCTTAGTTACCTTTGAGAACTCAAACGGGTCTATAACTTGTTCGCTGGTATAGAGAAGGTACTCCTCAGCGACCACGATAACAATCCGGTCAATCTTCCCGGCGGCTTCAAAGCGGCTGACCGCCCAGGCCAACAGGGGGCGGCCGCAAACCTGGGTGAACTGCTTGGGCACGGCGCCGTTGAACCTGTCCGAGCTTCCCGCCGCTACGATTAGCGCGTAAACCTTCATTATTTGTCAATATAAAGCGGCCTTTGGTCGGGGAAAAGGGAATTATAGGAAGAGCATAGCATCACCGTAGCTGTAAAAGCGAAGCCTGCTTTGTATCGCCTCTTCATAGGCGCGCAAAATGCGCTCGCGACCGGCAAAAGCACTGACCAGTATTAGCAGTGATGACTTTGGTAGATGAAAGTTGGTAATCAGATGATCGACTATCTTGAACTCGTAGCCCGGCCTTATATACAGGTCAACCATCCCTGAAAACGGCTGGATTTCACCCCGTATTACTTTTGCGGATTCCAACGTCCTAACAGTGGTGGTTCCGACCGCAAAAACTTCCCCCCCTTTTGCCTTGATTTCGCTCAGCGATAAAGCCGCTTTAGTGGGGAGGTCCGCGAACTCCGGATCGACGACATGATCGTTGATATTGTCAACCTTGACCGGTTTGAACGTCCCCGGACCGACATGGAGACAAGCCTCTATTATTTTCACGCCTCGTTGTTTTACTGCCCGCAGAAGCGGCCTGGTGAAATGAAATCCGGCCGTCGGGGCCGCCACCGCTCCCACTTTGTTCTTGTCGGCGAAGATGGTCTGATAACGACGGATGTCGCGCGGCTGATCCTCACGTTTGATGTAATGCGGCAGGGGAACATGCCCGAACCTGCTGATTATTCTGTCACACTGGGACTGCGAATCGAAAACTACTTCCCATTTGCCGCCCCCCAAATCCTTTCGCAACAGTACCGTTGATGAATCGAATTCTATTCGCTCACTTTCCTTGACCCGCCGCGACGGATTCACAAACCCCTCCCAGGGGGCAAGCCCCCTTTTATTGGCATCATCGATGCTACCGACTGGTCGGATCAGGAAAATCTCGACTTTGGCGCCGGTCGCCCGGCGGCCGAACAAGCGCGCTTTGAACACCTTCGTGGTATTTATCACCAACGCGTCGCCCTTTTTCAGGTATTGTAGTATATGCCGAAAGGGAAAGATGCCGGTTTTGCCGGTAGAGCGGTCGAGGATCATCAGACGGGAAGCGTCACGCCGGCGGGTGGGAAACTGCGCTATCAACTCCGGTGGGAGATTATAATCAAAAAGGGAAACATCCATCATGAATTATTAAATGCAGCCCCGCTGCTCACCGGCGGATGAGGTTGAGGATGAAGGTCAGTAGAATTGACACCTTTCCAAGCTGGGGCAGCATGTTCAATTCCCAGTTGTTATCGGGTTTCTCATTCCGCTTCACTCTATTCGGAACCGACCCACTGTACCAACTACTGGGATAGCTCATTATCTCGAACCAAAAGTTTCATTTGAAGAGCAAAATAATCCTGATATGCTCTATCATAATGACATCGGACAATTCGTCTGTAAGCAATAATATATAGCACCAAAACGATAAGACCCAACTGCCAACTAGAGGACACGGCCAATCCAGCAGCAATTATAGGTATGCCCCACGCCATCGCAGTTAGAGTCAACCTAATTCCGGTGTTGTTAAGAATCAGCGGTCTCTCAACAATATCACGAACTAAGTACTCCACCAATGTCCAGCCCAAACGCCAGAAGCACTAGGGCACAGAGTAGAATCACACCAGCCACCAGTGCCAGTATGACAATCACACCCCAGACCGAGCTTGAGATTCCCATAAAGCCAGTCTGTTTTTCCATAGCATCCTTCCTTACTCTGGTTTGACTCACTAAGATTAGAACGATAGGACCCGGTCAAAGTTGCAAATATGTTACCTGCCAATGCAGTCACATCTGAATCAAGTAATTTCGGTGGTAATGACAGTCGGGAGGGCTTATGCGGACTACAATCCCACTTATGTCACAACCTCCCTGCGCTCTTGAAGCTTTCTTTGTCATCAGGTGCATAAGGCATCTGACCTACTAACTACGAGTTGAAGACGGTCAGTCGATCAATCCAGATTTGCGCCAGCGCCTTTTGTTCTGGTGTCAGTTCTTCGGGGAGAGGCTGGCCGTTTAGATAGTTCTCCAGCGCATCAAGGGCGGCGCGAGTATCGGCCACGGTCAGAATGTCTCCCGTCTCCTCTTTCAGCTTGTCACGGAACTTGACCGTTTCTGAAATCAGCATCGCCACCGCCCCCGTGGGGTTGGCCTGGCTTTCCAGAACCGAAATGCCGAGGGACTGCATCAATAGTCTCAACTCGTCGTCCCACATGCTAAAACAGCCTCTCCTGCGCTGCGCCGTCCGGCAGCTTCAGCCCGATATGCCGCGCCGCCTCCGGCGAGGCCACCCGTCCCCGTTTGGTACGCTGAACGAAGCCTATCTTTAGAAGATACGGCTCGACCATGTCAACGAGCGTGTCGATCTCCTCGTTAAGAGTAGCTCCCAGCGCTTCTATGCCGACCGGACCGCCGTCGTAATACTCGACAATAACTTGCAGCAGCTTGCGGTCAAGGCTGTCAAGGCCGAGTGAATCAATCCCTTCGGCATCCAGCGCCTTTTCTGCAATCTCTTTTGTAACGGCACCATCGGCTTTCACATCGGCGTAATCGCGCACCCGCCTGAGGAGACGGTTGGCTATGCGTGGCGTCCCCCGCGAGCGAAGGGCAATCGTTTCGGCTGCCTCCGGTTCAATCTGTGTCTCCAACAGCTTTGCCGAGCGGCGGACAATCTCCTGCAACTCTTCCGGCGGATAAAAGTCAATGTGATAGTACAGGCCGAATCGATCCCGCAGAGGGGCGGACAGCAGCCCGGCGCGCGTGGTGGCGCCTATGAGCGTGAAGTGTTTCAGAGGGACGTTTATCACCTTCGCAAAAGCTCCTTTGTCCACCACGAAATCGACCTTGAAATCCTCCATCGCGGGATAGATAAACTCCTCAATGACCGGTGACAGGCGGTGAATTTCGTCTATAAACAGGATATCGCGCTCATTCAGGTTGGTCAGGATACCCATCAGATCGCCCGTCCGCTGAAGAGCCGGCCCGGCGGTGGCAACGATCCTGGACTCCGATTCACCAGCAATAATATGCGCCAGGGTGGTCTTGCCGAGACCGGGCGGGCCATGGAATAAGATATGCTCCACCGCCTCGGCGCGCCCTTTGGCGGCATTAAGCGTTACTTTAAGTTTTTCCCGTAACTGCTTCTGGCCAATATAGTCGCGCAGGCGTTTCGGACGCAGAGAGAGGTGCAGCGAATCCTCTTCAGCTTCCAGAGGAGTACCTGAAACAATTCTCTCACGGCTCATAGGACAGGCTCGCCTGTTTTATTCCTTCAAAGCGCTTTTTCACCCGGTTGCGCCTTCCGCTCATTCTTAAATATAACAGCTATCAATTCTTCCGCCGAGGTGATTTTAGGGCTAGCGCCTAAGGCCTTCCGGATCATCTGTTCGGCTTCCCGGCGGCTGTACTGCAACTGCAGGAGGACTTCGATCGCCTCCGATTCAAAGGGCACCGCCGGTCGCTGTTTTACCGCCAGCGGTTCTGCACTTCTGGAAAGGGCAAACTTGGCCATCTTGCCATGAAGCTCGGCGACAATTTTGTCGGCTAACCTGCCGCCGATCCCCGGCAGCCGGGTCAACTGGCCAACGTCTTTGGTCTCAATGGCCGTGGCAATATCTCTGATCGGCATCACCAGGGACTTCAATGCCTTTTTCACTCCCAACCCCGGCACCTGGGTGAAAAGGGAGAAGAACTCGCGGTCAACCGGGTCGGTAAAACCGAGCAGCTTGGGGTAGTGACTCGACTTTTTGTCACCGGCCTCAATGAAGTAGATCGTCTCAAACGTCATTTCCTGACCGATACGGCCATTCTCCTTTAGCCGCTCCGCCAGCGCCGAGGGCACCATCACTTCATAAAACAAGCCCGCGTTTTCCACCAGCGCGTAACGTTCGGTGATAAGGCTGAGCTTTCCCCTGATGCGACTGATCATACCGGCACCATCTGGCTGTGGGCTGTCGCTCGAAAGTGGCACAAAGCCACCGCCAGGGCATCGGCGGTATCTGATGGTTCGGGAACGTCGGCAAGCTCAAGGGTCGATTTAATCATCAATTGCACCTGCCGCTTTGATGCCCGGCCGTTGCCGGTCAGCGACTTTTTAATGCGGGTCGAAGCATAAGGAAACACCGGCACCCCTGCCTCGGCCGCCTTGAGAAAAACCACCCCCCGTACGTGCCCCATCGTGATGGCCGTTTTCGGGTGCCCGTAATGCGAATACAGCTCCTCAACGGCGATCGCATCCGGCCGCAACTCGGATATAATCCTTTTTATTTCTTGAGCGATCTGGAGAAGTCTATCGGCCATTGGCGCCTGCCCGTTTGTGCGCACCACGCCCGCTTCAACGACTGTTACCTGTTGCTGATCTCCGTCGAGAACGCCGTAGCCGGTGACATTGAGTCCGGGATCGATACCGAGTATACGCATGACACTTATAAATATGGCGTTTGGGCTGCAATATCAACATAAAAGTGGCTTTTATGTATACCCATTTTGTGGTCCACCCATAGTTAGTTAGAGGAGGCCTTTCTCCGGTAGCAGAGCAGAAAGAAGATATGGCCTAACAAAAACTACTTGGGGAGACCGCTGCCTGAAGGTCATGTCCTCCGATCATTAAATCCTCGGCAAAGTTAGTACTTGAAAACGTGAGAATTATTTGTACAATGTCACTTATGAATTCTAGTAGCCAGCAACTTTTTTACCGAGAATAGGACGAGGAGTCATGGACAATAGTCTGCGTTTTGACATCGCCGACCAGCGACTTTCCTATCGTGGGAAGCAGCAAGTATTATCATTTGATCAGCACCGCATAATCGAGTTCAATCATCGCCACATGGCGGTTCTGACCAACTATGACATCTCTTTGAGATCGTGCAAAATCATCACCCTGTGTGACCACATCAACTACAAATCAAACTTAGGAGCGCTGCGCAACCGTCAGGTGCGCCAGTCGGTAATTCTGTCCGCCGCGCTGTCGGCGACAGCCGTCGGTTTGCACGGCCGGGGCAGTCTCACCCGTGTTCCCAAGGAGAAGCAAACGAAGGAGTTGGCGGCAAACCTGAAGCGGGCCAACGACCGCACGGCGGCGCAGGTTATGGCCGAAGTTCTGCAAACCACCACAGAAACGCTGCCGGTGGGCGAGGAGGTTCTGATCGAATCGGCCATCACAGAAGGCGTTCGCGCCAAACCAGGCATAGAAGCGGGCGGCAACCCGACCATCGCCGTTGGCGCCGTCTTCGGCAAGGGGGAACACCAGGCCCAGTATGGATTGCGTATGCCTGAGAACGTGACGCTGTTGTCGATGGGTAACGATGTCATCGACGGCACCACGAAGTCGATCAAGGGAATACACTCCAGCCTGACCTGTCTCTTTGTAACCGAGGCCAATGTGAAACGACATTTGCCCGACATCTATATCCAGCGCTGGATGAGTGGCGCCTATTTCGAGGAGTTCAATCCTCGTGAGACCAGTCTGCAGGATGCCGCCGAGATCATTTCTACCGCCTATGGTTTCTCCGGCATTGACAAACTGAGCGCCTTCTTTCTGGACAGATCCCGACATTACACTGCTATGGATACCCTCAACAAAGTTGGAGTATCGACCCCATTCGACAAGGATGGTGACCTGATGCCGGCGCTTGCACTCGGCATGGAGGGGCTCTTCTTCCCTGATGAACGCGGTCTTTATTCGATGATCGGGGAGATTGGCGGCTCTGCCGAATGGGCGGTCAGTGTGCTGCCGTTGGTCTGGCGAGGCGGTCAGGCGCTTGGCATGTTGACCAGCCATTCGTCGCTGACGCGCAAAGACCTAAGCCCCGAAGACCTGTGGAAAGAGCGCTTCCACTTCACCGAAGAGGAGTTCATGCTCATTCAGGATGCCCGCTTCGAGCGTAAGCCGTATTTTACTGTCTGGGACATTATCGATGATCCTTTCGCCGGCGGCATCAGCGCCTTCGGGGCTATCACCGACAACTACTTCATACCGTTTATGGAGGGGGTCAGAGCGGATGCCAAAAACAACCGGATCAGTGTAACCGTACTGGCGATCAATTCGTTAGGAGTAGTAGAGTGCTGGCAGATGACTTTTGACTGTAACCGGAGTCTTGAGCGCACTGCCGGCCTGATGATCTCCCCCAAAGAAGAGCTGGATCACCTCAGCGGGAGTGAGCTGGAGAAGGCAATCGGGGGGATGCTGCAGGATGAGCAGATGAGCAAACGGTTTCGGATATTCTTTAACAATGAATATTACCCTGCTCTGATTCCGGTGCGAGACAAGATGGTGCTGCTGCACAAGGCCGTTGAGGGTCTTATCGAGCGCGGGGCTCTCAACGAAAAAGATCGGGAGATCGTGGCGGTAGCCGAGCGCCTCGCTGGCGACTGGTTTATCCCGTCTGATTGATCGGAGCGCATGTCGTTAGAAAAGCTGGGACAAAGTCCGACGTCAATTCATTCCTGTCCCGGGTGCCCCACCGCTTGCGGTGGGTTCCACACGAGGCAGATGTGGACTCGCCATTGGCGAGCCGCTCACCGAAACGTCACCTCCCTACTGTCCGTGACCAAGCTTGCCCAATATTTCAAGAGAGATTTCTTCGATGGCCCTGCGGGTGACATCGATAGTCTGCCACCCCTTCTTTCTGAACAAGTTCCTGCAGAACCTCAGTTCCGAATAGATCTCACTCAGATCGGAGTACTTCTCTATCTCTAATCGGGATGCCGTAGTCCGTGCCAATATGAGTGAGCGCTCTTCCCTCACATGGGCCAGGACTTCTGGCTGCATCATTAAACCGAAAATGATGTCCTGCTTCAACGGCGCCAGTTTTGTTAGAAGGTTCTCTTGCATTGTGGCATCCGGTACAATCGGAATATTGGCCACCTGAATGCCGAAATTACACGCCAGGTACATGCTGATCGGTGTCTTGCAGGTCCGCGAAAGCCCCAGTAAAACAACATCCGCCTCCTCGATCAAATGCCCCCGACCATCATCGTGTTCTGCGGAGTAACCGATAGCATCCACTTTCTGGTAATACTTGTCATCGATTATCTGTAGGATCCCGGGTCGATAATCCGGATGCGTCCCCAGAAACTTAGAAATAGTGCTCAGCATAGGTTCCAGAATATTCAGATGCAGAATTCCCCTCTCCGACAGCTGTTGGCGCAAGTACTGACTAAGGTCCTCCGAGATAATGGAAAATATGACCAGGGACTCATCATCAATTTCCTTAAGGACACCTTCAAGCGTTTCTTTCTTTCGAACTTGATGGTAGATGTTCACCAAGGAATACTCAACATCCTTTTGTGAGTAATGCCCCAAGACAGCGTCCATTAGCCGCTTGGCAGTTTTCCCTGTGCTGTCTGAAATAATAACTATTTTCTTTGCTTCACACATTTTCTTTTCCTCAACTCAGCATAACTACCAGCCTGTATCTCGTCAAATAAAAGCGAACAGATTTGGGTTGAAAGTCAAAAGATAGAATAGCAGCGCAGGAGAGAGATTGTTATGATAAACAGTGTCTCTCAGTCGCTTGCCGACTTTGCCCAAAGCACCTTGACGACGTACAATCGTAACTCAAGAACCGCTTGAGCGTCTGACATAGTTGTTTTACTTTCCCGTTTAATTATACTAAGTGTTATGTCCGGATGACTCATTGTTCACGGTGGGCTTGCAGGCAGAGGCCATGTGCCTTTGTCATTGGCATGCGTTGTGGTACGCTAACTCAAACGAGGCAGATGTGGACATCTGCCTCCCACGAAATGGGGCGGATGCGGGCATCTGCCGCTCCACAGTGGCAAGAATAAAGAGGTAAATCATGAAACCGGAAGATTTGATTACCTATTGTGGATTTTACGGCGGGAATTGTGCCCGATGGCATGAGTACGCCGTATTCAGGGATCTTGCAGCTACTTTAATAGAGTGGCTGGATGCCCAGGGCTACCAATACTGGATGCCTACCGAGGTTAAGGAGTTTGACTACACTGAATTCAAAAAAGCGTTAGACTTCTTCAGTAAGAAAGATACCTGGCTCATCTGCTCGAAATGTTGTATAGGCGGGGATGGAAACCCGGATTGTGAAATCCGAAAGTGCTGCAAAGATCGTGGGCTCGAGATATGCTTTGAGTGCCGTGAATTCCCCTGTCATATAGTCAAAAGGGATACTAAAATGATAGAGAGAGCCGAGGAATACAAGAAGCTCGGCAAAGATGAGTGGCTACAACAGCAGGTTGAAAAAGCTGAGCAGGGGTTTGAGCTTCATACAGAGAAGTACTATCAGATATGGGCCAGGGCACATCCACCGACCCAGAACCGAGACAAGAAGTGAGTGAGAATCCTTACAGGAGAGGGTTGGGTAACCCGCTGATGGCAGCAGTGTCTCCTGCGGAAAAATTACGTGAGATTGGGGAGCAAAAAATAACTTGAACTTTGGTGAGATTGTGATATTATAAATTTTTACCTTAAGCCTGTCTGGTGGATATGAAAGTTCTAGTTGTCGGTTCCGGGGGAAGAGAACACACCCTGGTCTGGAAGTTGAAGAAGTCGAAGAAGGTATCGCAGGTCTTTTGCGCTCCTGGCAATGGCGGGATTTCTCAATATGCCCGCTGCGTCAATATCAAGGCCGATAACATCAAAGGGTTGATAGACTTCGCATCCAAGAACAAAATCGGCCTGACCGTTATCGGTCCGGAAGCACCTCTGGCGATGGGGATTGTGGATGAATTCCAGAAACGGAAGCTAAAGATATTCGGGCCGAACAAAAAGGCAGCTCAAATCGAAAGCAGTAAGGTGTTTGCAAAGGAGTTTATGCGCAAATACCATATCCCCACGGCTGCCTTCAAGGCCTTTTCCACCCCCGCGGAAGCCATCGGTTTTTGCAAGAGCGTTGAATTCCCAGTCGTTATTAAAGCGGACGGTTTAGCTGCCGGCAAAGGGGTTTTGGTTGTCCGGAATACCAAGGAAGCGACGAGGGTCATTGAGAACATAATGGTCAAACGGTCGTTCGGCAAAGCGGGCGACCGGATCATTGTGGAGTCATTCCTTACCGGTCAGGAAGTGTCCGTCATGGCGATTACTGACGGCAAGACCATCCGACCCTTTTTGTCCAGCCAGGACCACAAGCAGGCGTACGAAGGCGACCGGGGACCCAACACCGGCGGCATGGGGGCATACTGCCCCACCGGTTTTACGCCCCGTGACGTGATGGCAGAGATTGTTGAACAAATTCTCAATCCGGCCGTCAATGGTATGAGAAAGGAAGGCATCAAATATAAAGGAGTGTTGTACGCCGGTTTGATGCTCACCGAGACCGGTCCCAAGGTTTTAGAGTTTAACTGCCGCTTCGGCGACCCGGAGACGCAGGTGGTCCTGCCGCTTCTCCGGTCGGACCTGTGTGACCTGATGATGGCCGTCGTCAGCGGAAAGTTAGGCTCAGCCGGCAAGCTTCAGTGGCGGCAGGAAACGGCCGCATGCGTGGTGATGGCCTCGAGAGGCTACCCCGACAAGTACCAGACGGGCGCCAGGATCAGCGGCCTGAAGGATTACGCGGAAAACGGCTGTCAAATTTTCCACGCCGGCACATCTTTGAAGGGAAACCAGTGGACCACGGCTGGGGGGAGAGTTTTAGGCGTGACAGGCATGGATAAGAATCTCAAGGCGGCCCTGAGTCGTACCTACCGGGTGGTCAAGAAGATCAGGTTCGAGGGAGCGATGTACCGGCGGGACATCGGCTTTCGAGCCGGAAAGCCTGTCACGGATAAGTAGTGCATTATGGCCCTCGTGTTAATTGTCATTGGTTCCAAATCCGATCAAGAGTACGCCGAGCAGTGTCGCGAACTCCTTGCCAGGTTTAAGATAGAAGGTGCAATCGAGGTTTGCTCGGCCCATCGGCATCCCGAAAGAATCGCCGAGCTGGCGGCAAAAGCCGAGCAGCGGGGGTTTGAAGTGATCATCGCGATGGCTGGCCTGTCGGCGGCGCTGCCGGGTGTAGCGGCTGCCCATACTCACCTGCCGGTCATAGGAGTTCCCCTTCCTGCGGCGCTGGGGGGTATGGACGCCCTTCTGACTATGGTTCAAATGCCGCCCGGCATACCGGTCGCGACAGTGGCCATCGGCTCGCCGGGCGCGAAAAACGCCGCCGTGCTGGCGGCGCGCATTCTGGCCCTGAAGTACCCGGAAATCAGGGCGGAACTGGAAAAATATCGAAGTTCCCTGTAACTAATCTGAATCGAAATCTTACACAAGTTGTACGAATATAAAAGAATTGAAGGAGACCTTATGACCACCATGAAGCGACTAACAACCCCCGCCATTATCTTCGTTGCCGCCGTGGGCCTTTTATTGGCTGCAATCCCCACAAACGTCGGCGCCGATACCGAAAAAGCAAAAGAGCACTACAACGATGGCATCAAGGCAACTCAGGATGGTAAGATCGACGAGGCAATCCTGGCATACAAAGCGGCTATTGCGGCGGATGAGGAGTATGTCGATGCGTATATCAACCTCGGGGCCGTATACTTCGACAAGAAAGACTACGAGAACGCTCTGAAGATGTTTAAGACGGTCACTGAGAAAGACGAAATAAATGTCACGGCCTTTGCCAATTTAGGCCGGGTTCAGTATTCATTGCAGAGGTGGGTTGAAGCTGAAACTGCATTCAAGACGGCCATCTCACTTGACAAAAAAAACACCGATCTTTACAAAGAGCTGGGGAAAGTATATTACCAGAAACGCGATTTTCCGAAGGTGGTTGAAACTATTGCGAAATGCCACGAACTGAACGGCGGAGATTACAATACCTACTACATGCTCGGCAAGGGTTACCAGAATCAGGAAAAGACCAAAGAGGCTATTGGTACCTTCAAGAAATCGCTTGAACTGCAGGACAGCTACAAGGCACACTCCGCGCTCGGCGGGATTTACCTGGGACAGGAAAAGTTCATCTCAGCAGCGAGTGAGTATAAGGCAGCTTTGAAAGCCAATCCCAAGGGACACCGAGCGGCATATAACTACGCCATTGCGATTCAATCGCAAAATCCCGAGGATTACGACGCCAATATCAAGGCGTGGCAGGACTATGTCAAGCTGGCCAAGAATAACCCGAGAGCCAAAAGACAGGTGGTGGAAGCCCAAGAGGTCATCAAAAATCTCAAAGAGGCCAAAGAGAAAGCGGAGCTCCAGTAACTTCCCGGAGGTAGTATGAGAGAAATCTTAATGTGGGTAGCGATGGCTGTCTTGATTCCCGGCCTGGTGCTGATGTTAATGGTGCGCAGACATCGGACGGAATTTGCACGTTCTCTGCCCTGGTATAGTCGGGTCTACTGGCTGTCGTCACTGTCTTGGTGGTGTTGGTGGTTGGAGAAGCCGAAGGTCGAACCATTATTGACGCCTCGCGGTGTTACCTTGTCCAGGGCTGCCAGGACACTGCTTTTGATCGGCGTGGCTCTATACATGTTTACCTTCTGGCTGTACTGATTCGTGTCGTCCGGTCTTTTCCGGCCCGAGATCCACTCTGATCTTGGGCCGGTTCGTTGTCGATATCGTTGTCTATTTTTCCAGCCTGGTCAATCATCGGTCTCGGTTGGCGGCTTGATCACGGCCAGGATCAGAAAATATCCCCCCTTAAAATAATCAAAAAATTTCAAAGTTTTATTTTAACATCCTTGCACAGTTGTGTCATTGTCTCCATATGTCGGTTTTGTATCTGAACATAAGCGAGGCGGCAGACCATGCGAGAGTAACGAGACACACCATCTATCGCTGGATACAGAAAGGTGTGACTGTCTCCGGAGAGCTGCTGTATCTGACGGCTGCCACGATTGGCGGACAGTATCGCATTGAGGAGCGGGATATCGACCGTTTTCTTGACGCTCTCGGCTATGAGTTTGAAAAGGATGATTCCGATGAGGATGATTCCACCGAGAGTTAACCTTTTGATGGGAGATCACCATGTCCGCACAAGAAGTGATCGAATACGTTCTTGACGTGATGGAGGAGAACAATCTTCGTTCTAACCAAAAACGATGAAGCCATGACTGACGTCAGGGCTTTTGTTTTGCGATTATATACCCAACAAACCCAATAGGAAAACATTGTTCCAATGAGTGGGCGGGTGGCCCACCGCTTGGAGGCTGTCCCATAAGTCGATTACAGCCACATTAGTCATTGTAACACAAAAAGTCTTAATCTACTAACTCCGCGTAGCGGCGGGCTTTACGTCCGCCGTCTACAGGCGGGAGACAAGCCCCCGCCCCTGCTATGATAAAAGTCAACTGTTTTGAGGCTACCTGTCGTTTCTCTCCTTTGTTTTTTTGCTGAGTGCCAGAGTATCTTTACAACCTGCTATTCGTGGTTTTCCCACAGTTTACCCATTCGGAAAGTCGGAAATGGTGTCAACATACTACGCGACGTGCTCTCAAGCACAGGGCGGGGCTCGTCATACACCTCATTCCGAATCTCTGGTAAAGAACTGCTCTGAATACCTCACGGTGATCCTTTCGTTATTCTATCACACCAACACAATACGGCTGGTCGGCTAACTCTAAGGCTCTCATACGTACCGCTAGTTTCCGAGCCACGGCCACAATCGCTTTTTTCTTGCTGCCAGAATTGTTCCTCACAGCATTAAACTTCTCCGACAACACCGGATCACGCGGCAATGCCCGCCAGGCACATTGAATCAACCAGCCCCGTACTTGTCCATTCCCGTGCCCAGTGATGTGCCCGCGGTGAATGGTCTCCCCCGTCGAGTACTCCCTACTGGTCAGACCGGTAAAGGAAGCAAACTGTTTACCGCTGCCAAAGCGCGACAATTCACCCCATTCCAGCGTGAACCGGATCGCTGAAAGCCAACCGATCCCAACACAACTGGCCTTGCTAACCACCAATGCCTGATACCGATCTTTCTGGCAAAACGCCCGTAGCTGTGACTTCAACGCCGCCCGAATCCGCTTCAGCTCGGCCAACAACTGTAAGTACGCATCCAGACTCAACTGCAACGACACGGGCAGCTGTAAAACCTTCAACTGCTCGTACGCCGTCTCGGTCCAAGACCCCGCCGGAAACCCCTCGTTGAGACCGTGAAAGTCCAGAAACCTGCGAATCCGGTTCTTGGTCACCACAATATCCTTCTGTATCTGATCCAGCGTACGACTGATCTGACGATCCTCGCGACGCTCCCGGTCAGGGACATGACAACGGGTATAATCGCCATACTCCAGATTCCGGGCCAGACGACGGGCATCAATCTTGTCCGTTTTCACCTTGTTTACCTTCTCCTGCGTCACTTTGTGCGCCGGTGTCACCACGCAGGCAACTCCATCAGACTCCAGACGATCATGAAGCCAGAAACCTCCAAAACCAGCCTCGTACATCACCTCTATCCGACAGCCAGGATAACGGTTCTTCAAGTAACTCCGCAAACTGTCATACTTCGCCGGCATACTCGTCTCGTGGATAATCATCCCCTCACACCGAACACAGAGCTTCCACGTCCGCTTGGAATCCTCCAAACCAATAAAAATCTGCTTGCCCTTAACGATAAAATTCTGCACCTTTCTCATGAGGCTACCTCCTTCATTTGTGGCGCCTGGCGACCACGGTTAATAAGTTAAATGTCTGAAAGGTAGCCTCTTTACTATGGGCACATTATGAAAAACTACTCTCTCCCCATACCATAGTAACTACGCGAGTCAAAATGGTCACTTTTTGAGACAACCTCCTTGCGGTGGGTTTACAGGGATGCAACCTTCAATTATCCCTTTCCTTTTCAGGTCAGCAGCGTATATTTTCCGGCATGGTCGAGCAGGCATTGGACAAGATCGAGAGAGGAGAATTCTTCCTTATAGCCGGACCCTGTGTGATCGAATCGGATGACGTTTGCTTTGAAGTGGCCGAACGAGTTTCGGCTCTCGCCGAGAGGCACGGCGTGCCGTACATCTTCAAATCATCCTACAAAAAAGCGAATCGTCTCTCAGCCGGTTCGTACTCGGGCCCGGGACTTGCAAACGGTCTGAGCGCCCTGGCGAAGATCAAAGAGAGGTTTCACCTCCCCATCTTGACCGACGTCCATGAGACGGGCGAGATCGAGGCTGTCTCGCAGGTGGCGGATATCATACAGATTCCAGCTTTTCTTTGTCGCCAGACCGACCTGGTAGTCAAGGCTGCGGAAACGGGCAGGTGGATCAATATCAAGAAAGGCCAGTTCCTGGCGCCGGATGATATGGCCAAGATCGCCGCAAAAGCTAACTCAGACAAAGTGATGCTTACCGAGCGAGGTACAACCTTTGGCTATCGCAATCTGGTCATCGACTTCCGCTCATTATTAATAATGAAGGAAACTGGTTTCAAGGTTTTGTTCGATGCCACTCACTCACTGCAGCTTCCGGGCGGCGGAGGCGCTGTCTCGACCGGCCAGCCACAGTATGCCATTCCGATGGCGAAAGCAGCCGCGGCGGTGGGAATCGACGGCCTGTTCGTGGAGACGCACCCCAATCCAGCGCAGGCGCTCTCCGATGCCGGCGCCATGCTTCCGCTCGATGAAATGGATCAATTGCTTCAAGCAGTATTGGGCATACGAAAAGCCACATCGTGATCATTGACTATGCCGAAGCTTTCACGCGAAGAGTTTGTTACACGCTTGAAAACGATCAAGATGTTAGCGCTTGACGTCGACGGCGTGTTGACCGACGACAGCATCTACTTTGGCCCTGACGGATTTGAACTGAAGCGATTCAACATCTCCGACGGCTTGTTCATAGTTCTGGCTATGCGCGCCGGATTGGAACTGGCGGTCGTTTCCGGCAGGTACTCCTCCGCGACGGACACCAGAATGAAAGACTTAGGCGTCAGGCACGTTTTGCAGGATATGAAAGACAAAACGAAACAGATCGAGCCTCTCCTTGCCAGGCTAAGCCTGGATTATTCAGATGTCGGCTTTGTGGGAAATGAAATACTGGACATCAAGCTGGCGAAAAAAGTCGCCCTGCCAATCGCGGTTGCCGATGCCGCTCAGGAACTGATCGAGGCGGCGTTATACGTGACGCAGGAAAAGGGCGGCCGGGGAGCGGTTAGAGAAGTGCTCGAATGCTATTTTGAAGCAATCGGCAAAGACCCGAAGAGTTTCATGGTATGACGGATCTCAAAGAGTACGCCAGGCAGGTGATTCAGATTGAAGCCAAAGCCATAGCGGCGATGGCCGACCGGCTGGATGAAAACTTCGATAGGGCAGTATCCGCCATACTTGAATGTCAGGGGCGGGTGATTGTCGCTGGGATGGGGAAATCGGGTCTGATTGGCAAGAAGATCGCGGCCACTTTTAATTCCACCGGCATCGCTTCATTTTTTCTGCATCCGTCAGAGGCGATGCACGGCGACCTGGGCTTGATGCGCTCAGAGGATATTCTTCTATTGGTCTCCAAGTCCGGCCAGCTTGGCGAGATGGACCTGTTGGTGTCGACAGCCCGGCGGCTCGGGGTGGCCATTCTTGTGTTAGGCGGGAGCCCCGGGTCCGAACTGTGTCGGCGGGCAGACATTGTCCTTGATTGCTCCGTCGACAAGGAAGCCTGCCCCAACAACCTTGTGCCCACCTCCTCCTCAACGGCGGCGCTGGTTATGGGAGACGCTTTAGCGGTAGCCTTGTTGAAAGCGCGTAGTTTTTCGCCATCGGACTTCGCGGCTCTGCACCCCGGCGGCTTTTTGGGTAAGCGCCTGCTCAAGCGGGTTTCAGAGCTGCATCATGTCGACGATGAGTTACCGCTGGTAGGTCCCCAGGCTGGTATGAAAGAGATGATCCTCCAGATGACGAGCAAAAGGCTCGGCTGCGTTCTTATGAAAGATGCTCGCGGATGTACGGGCGGTATTTTCACTGATGGCGACCTTCGCCGCTTAGCCGAAAAGCACGATGACTTCTACAGGTTTACCGCCAAAGAGGTCATGATCGCCAATCCGAAGTCAATCTCCTGCGAGGCGGTTCTGGATGCCGCCCTGGCCCTTATGGAGAAGCACTCGATTACCCAGCTTCCCACGGTTGATGAAAACGGCCTGCTGGTTGGTATAATCCACCTTCACGATATCCTCAAGTCAAAGCTTGTTTAAGATGAGACTCCTTGAGATAGAAGTAGGTCAAAAGCCCCAACCTTCAGTGTGGGCGGCAGATGTCCACATCTGCCCAGATGCCGGAGTTGTCGAAACCACAGGGGAGGCCGTCTTAAAAGTAGGTTATGAAGATGCTACGGATGCGAAAACGAATTGGGATTTAGCTATAGTGATGTCCGTCATTCCTGCGAAAGCAGGAATCCAGAAGGAGTAACTCTATGTGTCCATTGGGACTACGATGGTAGGACAGACACGCCTCGACCACTGGATTCCCGCTTGGGCGGGAATGACACGAACGGACGCTTTCCCTATTGTCGAAACCACAGGGGTTTCGACCTACAATCTCTGACATGACATTGCCCAAGAAGCTCAAAAGAGATGCCGTATATCTTCTGACCCGTTCGGCCTTTTTTCTGTTTAACGTAATTCCCAGAAGACTCGCTGTCTTCTTGGGAGCGTGGGTCGGTCTTGCAGCCTGGAAGTTGCTTGGCCGCGATCGATACAAGATTTACAGACATCTCTCACTGGTGTTTGGCAAGGGCCTGACGTCACACCAGAAACAGAATGTCGGTCGCAGCTTTTTTGTCAACAGCGGGAAAAACCTGGCGGACATGTGCCGGTTCAAGAAGTATTACACCGCTGAGATCAAGCCGCTGGTATCAATCGAAGGGCTTGACGAATTCGATGCAGCCTATAAAAGAGGCCGGGGCCTGCTCGGAATCACCGGACATATCGGCAATTTTGAACTTTTAGCGGTGTACTTTGCCGATCTCGGTTACCGGATTGGCGTTATCGGCCGTGAGATGTACGACGCTCGTCTGAATAGTATCCTTGTCGGTAACAGGGAAGCCATGGGCATTACCAATATCCCGACGACCGAATCGCCCCGCAATATCCTGCGCTGGCTCCAAACGGGCGGCGTGCTGGGAGTGTTGATCGACACCGACTCCATCAGAGTGAGAGGGGCATTTATGCCCTTTTTCGGTCGTCCGGCCAATACACCCATTGGACAGTCGCTGCTCGGACTGCGAACCGGGGCCGCTTTTCTGCCGGTGGCCTGTCTGAGGACCGGCGACAATCGTTACCGCATTGTCGTCAAGCCGGAGGTGCGCATCCGGCCCAGCGGTAATGCCGAGGAGGACGCCTATCGGATGACTCTCGGATGCACAAAAGCGTTAGAGGAGATTATTAAAGAGAACAAATCCCAGTGGATCTGGCTTCACAATCGCTGGCACACCCGGCCTGAGAATACCGCTTGACATTTTTCGGAAATCTTCGACCTTTCTCAGCCGATATACGTAACAAGAGTAAAATGAGCAGACAAGTCTGGATTATAATTCTACTTGGCATTGTTGGCCTCACTGGTTGCGGCAAAGAGCAGACTGCCTCAACGGACCAGGCTGCGCTGACAGACAGCACCTTGAGGCCCGACTCCGAGGTTAGCGGAGCGCGGATTTATCTTTACGATCGAGGCCGGGTGACCACAGAGATCGTGGCCGAGAAAGTTGTGAAGTTTGAATCCCTTGATTCCACCATGGCCTACGCGCTCGATATTGATATCTACGACTCCACCGGCGCGGCGACTGCTAATATTGTAGGGGATTCCGGTATCATCCGGGAGGGCACGGGTAATCTGTCCATTTACGGCAACGTAGTGGTGATCACCACCGACAGTTTCAAGCTCGAAACGGAGTATCTTTACTGGGATTCCGAGGTTGACAGCATCAAGACCGATGTCTTCGTGCGACTCACCAAGGGTGAGGACGTCATCACCGGCTGGGGTCTGCAGGCCGATCAGCGCCTGCACTCAACCAAGATTCTCAGCCGGGTCTCGGGCACGATCACCAACCCCAAGAAATTGTCCGAGCCTTAGGCACAGGTTCTGCTTTCTTTTCTCAGCCCGCACGACTCATACTAATGTTGTGTCCCAGAAATATATGCGTATAGTCCTGTGCCCGGCGGTCTTCAGACCCGACGGGAAAGCTATTATCACGCGGGGCAATCTGAAGATCACCCCGCCACAGAACACGCAGGTTATTTTGCAAGTTATTTATGGGACGATACATTATCTGGGCTTAGTATCCTCCTACTCCGCCTCCCGTTCCGCCTTGGCCTGCTCGATAATCTTCTGGGCGATTTCGTGAGGGACTTCTTCGTAGCGGGAGAAATCCAGCGAGTAGACACCCTGCCCCTGAGTCATTGATCGCAGGTCAACCGAGTACTGGTAAAGCTCAGCCTGGGGGACGGCGGCCCGGATTCGTTGACTTTTCCCATCCGGGTCCATACCGGCAATCTTACCCCTTCGGGAGGAAAGGTCACCCATGACATCGCCGGTAAAATCATCCGGAACCAGGACTTCGACATTACAGATCGGCTCCAGCAGAACGGGTTTAGCTTCCATGAAACCTTCCTTGAAGGCCATCAAACCGGCAATTTTGAAAGCCATATCGGAGGAATCGACCTCATGAAACGAGCCATAGTACAAGGCAACTTTCACGTCCACTACGGGCGCCCCGGCCAAACCGCCATGCTGCATTTGCTCAACTATGCCCTTTTGGACGGCTGGAATGTACTTACTCGGGATTACCCCTCCCTTAATCGAATTGATGAACTCGAAGCCGGACCCACGTGCATTGGGCTCGATCCTGATGTATACCTCACCATACTGGCCTCGTCCACCGGACTGTTTTTTATGCTTATACTGCTTCTCCGCCTTGCCCCGCACCGTTTCCCGATAGGGAATCTTCGGCTTAACCAGGTCGACATCGACTCCGAAACGTTTTTTCAGCTTCTCGGTAATAACCTCTATGTGCGTTGAGCCCTGGGCATAGAGAACCATCTGCTTGAGCGCCGGGTCGGCCACGATGCGAAACGTCGGATCTTCCTCGTGTAGTTTCTGGAGCCCGCTGGCGACTTTTTCCTCGTCCCCTTTGGACTTGGCTTTTATCGCCATATCCATGACAGGATTGGGAAACTCGGTCGGAGGAATCTTCAGGGAAAAGCCGGCCGCTCCCAGCGTGTTGCCGGTGTGAGTATCCTTAAGCTTCACCAGGGCACCGATATCTCCGGCCGGCACCGATGAGACCTCGCTGCGGTTCTTGCCATGGAAGGTGTAAACCTGCGTGACCCGCTCGCCGGCGCCGGTCTGCCGGTTCTTTAACTCCATCCCGGGCTTTACCGTCCCCGAAAAGGCCTTAAAAAATGACACCTCTCCCAGGTGCCCCTCAGACGCCGTCTTAAACACATAGGTCAATGGCTTGCCTCCAGCATCGCACTCGACCTCCACGCCGTCCTCGCCGCCGCCCTTCTGAGCCTTGACCAGGGGCATCTGATTAGGGGCTGGAAGGTATTTAACGGCAAAATCAAGCAGCGCCCTGACGCCTATGTTCTTCGCCGCCGAGCCAAACAACACGGGGTAGACCTTCCCGCTGGCAATACCCTTGCGCAGTCCGTTGAGAATATCCCCCTCGCTCAGCGTGCCCTCTTCTAAGAACTTCTCCGTGAGTTCGTCATCAGCCTCAGCGGCAACTTCGATGAGCTTTTCACGTTCGGATTGGGCGGCATCCTTCAAATCAGCGGGAACTCCAGCCTCAGTTCTGTTGCCGTCACTGTCGTAGGTGTAGGCCTTCATCTGAAGGAGGTCAACCAGACCCTTGAAACTACCGGCTTCTCCAATCGGCATCTGCACCAACACCGCCTCCCTGCCAAAGGCATTCGTTATTGACTCCAGAGCGTGCTGCCATTTGACATTTTCCAGTTCCATTTTGTTGACGAAAAAGAAGCGCGCGATGTTGCGGTTCGACATTGCCTTCCAGTGGAGCTGGGTCCCAATTTCTACACCCGCCCCGGCATTGATCACGATACCGACACTATCAGCTACCTTCAGACTGCTGAGGAGTTCGCCGGGGAAGTCGGAATGCCCCGGAGAGTCCAGCAGATTGATCTTGGCATTTTGCCACTGGCAGGCCAGCAGCTTCGAGGATATCGATGTCTTTCTGGCAATTTCCCCCTCGGTATAGTCAAGCAGGGAAGACCCGTCGTCTACCCGTCCGATACGGTTGTTTTGTCCCGTGCAGTAGGCAATGGCGTCGGCAAGACTTGTTTTGCCACACCCACGCTGTCCGGCCAAACAGATATTTCGAATTCTTTCGGTAGTAAATTCCTTCACCAACTGTCCTCCAAACTCTCAAACATTAAAGGTACCAAAGTCGATCCGGTAAAGATTTTCCCAGATTCTCAAATCAAAATATAGTACAAAAACCCCCTGCCGTTGTCAATCCGTTTGAACCGCGAAAAACATAAGAAAAGCAGCTTTTACCGATGTACATATGATATGATTAAGAAGCTTGTCAACAGGCCTCTGGCGAACACTCATAACTAATCCCTTGAGAAGGCCTACCCTCCAAATTCACACTTCATTCTACGGACAACAGTGAGGGTGCTTGCCCTATTCCCTTACAAGTATTCCATATGGCAGGAAATTTGAGATACTCACCGAACTTTCTTTGTGCTGAATTGAGGGAAGAGACCGGATTGTAAGCGCGAAGCGCCAAAGCAGACTTGTCTGCGGGGGATTTGGGATACATATCGAACGTTGATCGTTCTACTGTGAACCATAGTTCACCATGGGAGCCCAGAAACACATTTATCTGGTAGGGCGGCACGCGCGTATTGGCCTATCTCGTTTGAGACCAACGGAAAGCAGGCAAGTTCTTGACTCTGTGGGGGAATATAGCTAAACTGGTATGGTTATTGAATGCTGAGAAAACATCGAGAGGGGGTACTTGATCTATCGTAGGACAGAATGCATAATTTTCGTTATCTGTGTTCTTTTTCGCTGTAATCAGGGAGCATTTCATGACAGCGTGCGAGGACGTATGCCAACCATAAGTGTATATTATACTTATGGTTGCGACCTGGTATAAAGTCCTCATAATCTCAAGCCCAGAGGTACTGCCCCGCCTAATTAATTCTGTGATGCCCAATGGTTTCAAGAGGGGGTCTTTTGCCCCGGAGAGGCTCGGAATGAGCCGCAGAGCTGCAAGTTACTTTATGCTCTGAAAATAGATGAACACACCGGCCAGGATGACGAAAACAACAAAAATCACCGTCAGAAGGAACTTACTTAAGGAACTACCGGCCTGAGGCTTCTGTTGTTGCTGCGAGCGCTCGGCTTTGAAGGCGGTGACCTTCGTAAGCCATTCGTCTTCGGCCGCCATAAGCTCCTGGGATTCCTCGGGCAGGGTAAAGACCTCTACCTCCGGGATCTGGGGGCTGTCGACCTGCTTTATTTCGATAACAACCACTGTCACGTTGTCCGCCCCACCCCGGTCATTGGCCAGTTGGACCAGATCGTTAACAATGCGCTTGACGTCACTACGGGCCTTGTCGACAACGGCGAATATGTCTTCGTCATCGGCAAAACCGGACAGACCGTCGGAGCATAGTATATAGATATCGCCCGGCTTCACCTTCATCAGTCGATAGTCGATCTCCACGTTCTCGCGTACCCCTAAGGCGCGGGTAATAACGTTCTTGCCGACAACCGAAAGGGCTTCTTCCTCGGACAGTTGGTGATTCTGCTGCATTTCAGACACCCAGGAGTGGTCTTTTGTGAGAGGCTGAAGTTTCTTTGCGTTAAGTCGGTAGGCGCGGCTGTCGCCGACGTGAGCCACCGACATCACGTCTCCCTCGAACGCCACCGCCACGATAGTGGTGCCCATTCCGGCCAGGGTTGGATCTGTCGCGGCTTTGGTGTAGATCTCCCGATTGGCCAGACGGATTGATTTCAGCAACAACTCTCCGCTGGGAAGAAGGGTTCGATCCAGAGACAGGCGCGAGTCGTTCAGCAGGTCATTGCGGAAATAGTCAAACAGGGTGCGAATCGTCTCGGAGGCTGTCATGGAGGCGATTTCACCAGCCTGATGCCCGCCCATACCGTCACAGACGGCATAAACGGTGTTTTTTTCGTCCAGGTGCAGGTAGTCTTCATTGCCGGACCGGACCAGTCCCTGGTCAGTTTTGCCCACAACTTTATGAATCAGCGGCACTTCATAATCCTTCCATGGCACAATGAATGCGGGTCAACAACATGGTTCTCGCTATCGAAAGCTTTCACAGAACGGCAACTGTGTACAAAGATGGGGCCCGGCAACAGAAAAAACAACAAAAAAACCCCGACATGGGTCGGGGTTTTCTGCGCGATATAGCTTTTTTCGCTACTTGAGCAAAATCATTTTCCTGGTCCAGCTGCTGGTTTCAGTCACCAGGCGGTAGAAATAGACTCCACTGGGAAAACCGGAGGCGTCATATTCGAGGCTATGGTCTCCCGAGGGTAGGCGGCCTAAATCGCGGATATCGACCTGTCGGCCCAACAGATCAAATATTTCCAACCTGACATTTGATCTGGATGACAGGGTAAACGAAATGGTGGTGGTGGGGTTAAACGGGTTGGGATAGTTCTGGTGCAGGTAGAAGCCGCCCGGCAGTTCAGCGAAAGGCTCGTCGCCGACGTCAGTTAGCGAGGCTTTCAGCTCAACATTGCCATCGACGTGCTTACTAGTATCGAGATAGGAAAATACGGAGAAGGTTATAGTATCAGGTGGGTCGCCCGGCCAGGTAGGTATAATAACATCAAAGTAAACATAGACGGTTTCGCTGACATCGGCATACGTGAACGTATCTTGATTGATAGTTTGCCAATCTCTAGCGGACTTGGAAGTAACTCTATAGATATCAAGACTGTCGCCGTCATTACGTACGCCCACCCGGAAGCGCACCGTATCTTCGGGCGCACCAGTTGTGTCCCCAGGCAGGTCCACACCGGTCACGGCAATAGTACCGGAGGGGGGCGTCAGAACAATCATGAGGCCGGTCTCGCCAGAGGGCACGTCTTCGACCAGACGCGGATAGTAGCCTTCGTGATACGCCCAAAGGTCGAATTGCGGCAAGCCAACGTCAGAGAAGCCAAAGAGGCCGTTGACGTCGGTGGTGTCCGTGTCTACAAGAAGGCCGTCCGGGAAGAAGTCCCAGAGTTCGACAGTAGCGTCCGGAATCGAGAGGTCGTCGGGGTCAACCACATAGCCGCAGACGTCATAAACCGCGATACCACCAGGGGTGAAATGAGGCTCGAGATAAAGTATCTCATCTGGCCCGGGACGGACGATGAAATATGGATTAAACATGGGGCAGGGAGGAACAGTACATATCCAGCGAACGATGTCATAAAATCCTGTTGGTGTCCCGGCATCTATGGAGAAATGCAGATTGACAAAGTTGCCTGCTCCAGGGGCAACAACGCTGTCATAGCACTTCAGTTGAACGAAGTTGAGATCGTTTCTGATCGAGTCCCATTTGATCGGGAAGAAGTCCAGCCGCGAATCAGCAAAGGAAACGGAGTCTAACGTTAGATAATCAGAATCCCAATCCAGCCGAACCGAGATATACTCGAGATCGTGCAGGTTAACGAACTCCACCGGTACCACGACTTCTCCGCTGGAAGCCGCGACACTATCCACAGTGAAGGTGTGGGCCATAGTATCAACTAAAATAAGGGAGATGAACTGGTAAACCGGTGAGTTATCCGCCTCGCCCGAAGAAACTGTCACCGAATCAAAATAGGTGTTAGCAGTGAGGCCGGTAATGTCAACGCTGACTTCGACGTCTTCAGGCGTGGTGCCACTGGTCTTGTCAAGGTCAAACCAGCCTGATGTCTCAGCAAGGTTAAAGGCAATAGCGCCACCGCCGGTTTCACTGACAGTGAAGGTATCGGCATCAGGATTGGAGCCGCCTTCTACAGCTGTGAAATACAACGTGTCCGGCGTCACCTCCAGGAACTTGGGCGCCTCTGTGACTTCAAGACTGATAAAAGCATACTGCGGTGAGTTGTCCGCCTCGCCCGAAGTTACTGTCACTGAGTCAAAATAGTCACCAGCAGTCAAGGAGCTTATGTCAAAGCTGACACCAACAGTGTCAGGCGTCGTGCCACCACTCCTATCAAGATCAAACCAGATTGAAGCTTCAGAAACCGTGTAGGCAATAGCAGCCCCGCCAGTTTCCCTGACTATGAAGCTCGTGTCAGTAAGGGCGCCGCCTGAATCCGCAAAGAAGTACAGCGTATCCGGGTCGACGGTAAGGTAATTGGCCGGGGGGACAACTTCGATGCCACCGGGGGTGAAATGAGGCTCGAGATAAAGTATCTCATCTGGCCCGGGACGGACGATGAAATATGGATTATATATGGGGCAGGGAGGAACAGTACATATCCAGCGAACGATGTCATAAAATCCAGTTGGTGTCCCGGCAGCCACGGAGAAATGCAGATTGACAAAGTTGCCTGTGCCGGGGGCAACAACGCCGTCATGGCACTTTATTTTAACGAGATTGAGATCGTTGAAGATCGAGTCCAGTTTGATCGGGAAGAAGTCCAGCCGCGAATCAACAAAGGAAACAGAGTCTAACGTCAGATAATCAGAACCCCAATCCAGCCCAACCCAGATATACTCGAGATCGTACGGGTTAACGAACTGCACAGGCACCACGACTTCTCCGCCGGGAACCGCCGCAATACTATCCACAGTAAAGGTGTGGGCCATAGTATCAACTATAATAAGGGAGATGAACTGGTAAACCGGCGAGTTATCCGCCACGCCCGAAGAGACCGTCACGGAATCGAAATAGGTGTCAGCAGTGAGGCCACTGATGTAAACACTCACTTCCACATCTTCCGGCGTAGTGCCACTGGTTTTATCAAGGTCGAACCAGCCTGATGTCTCAACAAGGTCAAAGGCAATAGCGCTATCGCCGATTTCACTGACAGCAAAGCTGTCGGGGTCAGGGTCGGTCCCGCCTTCAGCTGCCGTGAAATGCAGGGTATCTGGCGTCACCGCCAGATTTAAGCACTCTTCGACTGTGATAGTAAACGTGATAAAAGCACTGTCGAGGCTATCGGCCGCGTATAGCGTAAGCGGGTACGTCCCGGCCTGGTCAAAGTCAGGGGCAAACGTCAACTCAGCAGTACTATCACCGTGGTCAGTGAAGGTCATGTTATCCGGCAACGTCTCTACGATTCCTAAGGAGATCGAATCCCCATCGGGGTCAGTGGCTGAAAATGCCAGATCCAATATGTCACACTCGTCAATAATCGTGTCCGCAACCGGGTCGATCTCCGGCGGGCGGTTCGTGTTATTGACCGTAATTTCCACCACTTCGGAGTCAGCCAACTCACCATCCGAAGCGATAAAGGTGACATAGTAAACATTAGCCTGGTCAAAGTTCGGTACCCAGGTAAAGTTGCCGGTCCCGTCATCGTTGTCTGTGAAGTTGGCGCCGCCGGGAAGAGTCGAGGTTGTCAGGGTCGGAATGCTCTCGACATCAGAGGCCGAAACATCAAAGGTCAACTGCACGTTCTCAGTGGTACTCTGCGGACCGATGGGAGCCAGCACCGGAGGATTATTAACTTGCGTAGTCGTGTCATGGACATGAAAGCAGTACGGCCCGCCCCAGTCCGGGTTGACAAGGCCGCCTGTCGTCGACCAGAGCCACTCACCGCCCGGAGGATAGAACGCCGAGTCGATGCAGAGGGTGTCACCATCAGCGGAAGGCGTTGTTGCAACCCACCAGCAGAGGCTATCAGTACCATCCACGATACCAGTGCCCCCAACCCCTCTAGTGCCGCCAAAACCAATGGTGTCCGCGCCCACGCCGTCAACACCGTAGTCGTTGAAGACGAGACCGCCCGTGCCGAGGTAAATCCAGAACCACCCCCAAGGGTATTTATCATAGGTGATGGCTGAGAAGTTGTCAGTATAAGCACCACCTGAATGTGTCCACACCTGAAAGCCGTTGGTCGAAGCGTCGATTCTGTCTCCGTCGGTGTTGGTCAAACGGAAGTCCCACGTGACTTCCGTACCCATTATCACGGTGTCCCCAGTAATCGGTGTGAAGGTTAGGGGAGTGATACAAGTGTCAGGAGTTAATCCGATTTCGATTGTGGTGTCATAGGACAAAACATAGATTACACGATCCAGCTTTATCTCCTCGGCGCCCTGGGCAACCCCAAACGACAACAGCATTAGCGCTGCGAATGTTACCTGTCTGCCGACCAAGCAGGTCAAAAACAAAATACGTTTCATTCTTGTACTCCTATTTTTACTTCGTTGATAATTTGGATATTGAGTAACAACAGAGTTTTGACTCTCATGTGCTGCTCTCTTATACAAGGTTGAAAAGGTTGCAGTTAACTCTTTCTTTCGCAGTTGGATTGCAATTCCCAAGCCTCTCAATACCGAGAACCAACGGCCCGGGCTGCTCTGGGCTGCGTGAGTTGTCTCACAAGAGCCAGAGCCGAATGAAGTTGGAAATTCCCTGCCTGAACCGGCTCCGAAAAATGCAGAAAAGGCGTGGGAAAGCGTTAATAGGTTAACCCTGTTTTCCGACAATACAACCTCCTTTATTACAACGGTTGCGTTTCGTTGTTGTGCTCAATCACACCAGTATTGTTAGACCAGACGAGGCGGTAAGCTTGTATGTTTAACCCACACCCAACTTGTTAAACCATAAGGAAGGAAAAAAGTCCGTCCTCAAACGAGGTAATACCGACCTTTTCCAAAAACCACGCCCAATATAGGGCATCATCTGAAAATGTCAAGACAATTTGTTGAATCACATGAAGATTGTATAAATCTTGTACAGGATTACTTCAGAGCTGCGACACTGTCTTTTTCGCTCTCGGAGGCCGCATCCACAGGTATGCCAGCACCACTAACGCGCCAAGAATATCCCCGATCAGATCGTATACATCCGAATACCGGCCGGGTACGAAATACTGATGAAACTCGTCTAAAAGAGCAAAAAGAGTCAAAAACAGTGCTGAAAGTAAAAAGGCTCTGCCCCTGGTCATCCTGTGGTTTATATGGGAAAAGGAGCGAAAGGTCAAAAACGCAAAAACGGCGTATTCTGCAAAGTGGGCCAGCTTATCAAAGAGCAGAAACCTGAATTCCGGTGCATTCAGGTTGGGAATTGAGGACATAAGGATAATGGCCGTGGCATAGGCGATGGCTGGTAGGTGGTACACTAAAAACCACCTTACCCGCCTATTTTGTTTATGAACTTCAGGCATTCACCGCATCGGTAAGGAAAATGCGGGTGTCGGTCAAGGAAAACATGCTCTTATAGTCGGCGACAGAGGACGGTAGGAATGCTCTCAGCCATCCCATCCCATTGCAATATAGGGACTTGAAGCGAGCAAGCGAGACCGGGACGTTTTTGGCGGTCCAGTTTCGATAAGACACTATCTTGCCCGGCGTTAGTGAGTTAATCTGTGTGCGGCGTCTGCCTGAGGCGGACGCCGCGTTGACGTGAACTTACTCTATCAGTCGCAGATCGGCTCAGGACCTTCAAAGAAGAGATAATCTACCAAGTACGTTAGGTCGGCCACGTTTATCCCGCCCTCGCCATCGATGTTGGCTGCTTCCAAGATAGGCGGAGGTGAACCTTCAAAGAACAGGTAGTCGACAAGATACGTGAGGTCAGCAACGTTAACCGCACCGCTGCTGTCGACGTCGCCGCAGATGTAGCTCGGAGGATATAAGATGTCTGGCTCAATCACACGGTCCACTGTGCTGTCGCCATCATCGTCAAAGTAGATATTGAAATCAACAGAATCGGCAAGCACATACAGCTTACCTACACTATTCTCGAATACGAAGACACTATCGTAGTACGCGCTGTTGAAATCTCCTTCTGTTGTGATCTTATCCAGCGATATAGAAACTGCCCCTTCGGCAGTAGCACGAATCTCGAATGTGAATCCATTGGGATCAATGAAAGCTGAAATCTCTTCAACCGACTTGTCCCAAGATACTGAGTCCGGATTCGGTGTTTCACCAAGTGGTAATAGCGAATAAACTGCGTCTTCAATTTCCAGGTCAACTCCCAAGGTTTCGTTGACACCGACGTGATTTCCCACGACATCGAAAAGATGCAGCCTCGCCGGGCAGCCAATTACGTCGTCCCCCGTTCTGAGATGAGCCGAGGAGGATCCTCCCACTACTGCCATTTTGACGTTGTCCTCTATGGTGACATCTGGATACACCACTAAGTGGTCGGCGTGTACTTCAACCTTTCGGTAATAGCCATCTTTAGCAGCTGAGGTCTGTATGTATAGAGTCCCGTCTGATGTAGACATAGGCAGGTTATCAGGATCGTAGCCCAGCTTGTGGTCTGTGTCATTATCCATCCAGCTTCGGTAGACGCGCGAGTTGTGCGTGTGGCCCGCGCACACTAGGTCAACACCATAGTGTTCGCAGGTGTCTTTTAGATCCTCTCTATGTGAGATAATCGTGCCCACGTCCCAGCCAATGGGAGGTGTAATCGAATTCCGGTAGTTAATTACAGGATGATGCATCATTAACACCTTAGTGAAATCGCTCTCGTCAGTCTGGTTGTTCGGATCACCATCAAGCGCATCGAGGTGATCGGCAATCCACTGAAGTGTGTCGGCAGATAAGCCAGATGACCGTGGGCAAGGGCTAAAGTTGGGATTGTTTAAATCTTGGCCTGAATTGATGGAGAGAAGACACAAACTGCCAATCACTGTATCTGAAGCCAGCGGCCCGAATTCGTCTTGAGCTTGATACTCGTCAAGGTTTTCCGATACTCCCCAAAAGGAATAGTAATCGTGATTCCCGGGAGCTACGATGTAGGAGATGCCATTCGCACCCAGCTTATCCTCTAGGTCGTTTGCGAATAAAGCGTAGTCGTTTTCAGAAAAATCCAAAAGGTGGCAGAGCCAGCTATAAGGCCACGACCACGGGCATTCTTCACCCGAACGCGCACCTAAGTCAAGAATGTCTCCGCTGATGACAACAAACTTGGGTTTCTGTTCCCACAAGATGATTTCGTCAAGTATACGACCTACTTTGTCTTTCGCGTTCAACATGCCATAATGCGTGTCCGTGATGTGAACGAAATAGAAAGGTTCGACATTGCTCAGATTAATGAGGATGGAGATGTTGTCGGAAACATGGTTGGCCACGGCTAGGTCAATGTCGCTGTCCCCATCCAGATCAGCCGCAAAGACAGAAATAGGTAGATCATCGACCCCGTAGTTGACCGCCGCCTGAAAGGTCCCGTCCCCATTGTTTTTCAGGATGGAGACGTTGTCGGAACCAGCGTTAGCCACGGCCAGGTCATAATCGGTATCCCCGTCCAGATCAGCCGCAAAGACAGACGTAGGAGCATAACCGGCCCCATAGTTGACCGGTGTCTGAAATGTCCCGTCCCCGTTGTTGGTCAGGATGGAGACGTTGTTGGAAGTGATGTTTGCTACGGCCAGGTCATAATCGCTGTCCCCATCCAGATCAGCCGCAGAGACAGAACCAGGATAATAACCGACCCCGTAGCTGACCGCCGGGGCAAATGTCCCGTCCCCGTTATTTTTCAGGATGGAGACGTTGTCGGAAATCCCGTTTGCCACGGCCAGGTCATAATCGCCATCACCATCCAGATCAGCCGCAAAGACTGATGTAGGACCATCACCGGCCCCGTAGTTGACCGCCGGAGCAAACAGGGGGTCAACGGCATAAACGCTGCCCGCAGTTAGGGCCAGACAGATTGGAGCCAAGACCAAGCTTACGCTGGACAAGACTGTTGATCGTCTTTTCATTATATTCTCCCTACTAATTGTATTTCTACTGGAAGCAGTATACTCACTGATCCACCCTTTGTCAAGGAGAATTCTTTGTAGGATGTGTACCATGTCAGGGAGGTGGCCTCCTCCTCAGGCTTTTCCCTGAAACCCACCGCCTGTCAAAGGCCCGGCCCGCGACGGGCAAGCGGTAGGGCACCCCCGGCAGATGTGGACATCTGCCGCCCACGGAGTTACAGGACGCCGCCCACGAATGTCAAGACTGCAGGAACTCTAACCTACAGACTAAGAAGGATTGTAAGCACTCAAATAGTTGTCATTTTTTGTCGCAACTG
>Ga0209986_10000461_pt1 | contig 38882 bp, 38 predicted proteins | sample BlataG_FD_183168 | JGI IMG/M metagenome (GOLD analysis project Ga0209986, IMG submission 183168) | Deep subsurface microbial communities from Black Sea to uncover new lineages of life (NeLLi) - Black_00105 metaG (SPAdes) (version 2) | ecosystem: Environmental > Aquatic > Marine > Oceanic >... | reverse complement strand
TACTGAAGGAAGCAGGGGTGGAGATCGAAAAGGTAGTTTGATGTATTTTATACATGAGTTCGATCCATGGAAAAACAAATTCTGCATGTGCCCGAAAAAATATTCATTGAATCCGTATACAGGATGCGATCATCGCTGCATTTACTGTTATTCTACTTATATCCTCAATTTTTATAACTGCAGGAGAAAGAAAGATCTTTTTAGAAAAATAGAGAAAGATCTGCAAAAAATACCTGAAAAATCTATAATAAGTATGTCAAACAGTTCTGATCCTTACCCAACAATAGAAAAAAAATACGGAGACACGAGAAAAGTTCTTGAGATTTTAAAAAAGTACGATATGCAGGTATTGATAGTTACAAAAAGTGATCTCGTGGCAAGAGATGCAGATCTTCTCGCAAAGATGAAAGCAGTTATTACTATGACGGTAACTACTTTTGAATCAAAAAAACTCGAGCCGAACGCTCCTTCTCCCGAAAAAAGATTTGAAGCCATGAAAATATTGAATGATCATGATATTCCGACAGCATTAAGATTAGATCCTGTTTTTTTGTATCTGTCGAAGGATTACAAAAAAGTTATAGAAGAAGGAATAAAAGCTGGAATAAAACATATTACATCCTCAACTTACAAAGCGAAAAAAGATAACTGGGAAAGATTCTCCAAAATATACCCTGAGATAGCGAAAAAAACGTACGATCTCTATTTTAAAAAAGGAACTAGAGTAGGAAGGAGTTATTATCTTCCTGAAAATATAAGAAGAGAAATGATGGAGAAGGTAAAAAACGTATGCGATAATTATGGTATAAGTTTCGCTACGTGCAGAGAAAACCTGAACATGAACTCAAAGAGCTGCGATGGATCTCATTTGTTCTGAGCTTTCTTTATGAACTCTGTATATCCACATTTTCCACAGGTGAGTCTATCCTTATGTTCTGCCAGGAAAACACCCGCCCCACAACGAGGACACGTTTTTTTTCTTATAACTTTATTATCCTTGATCTGATATTTCTTGGAGATCATTGCTCTTCACCCATCAAGCCATTTCTTTTGAGTACATAATTTTCTTCAATAGATCTCATGTTTTTTTCGTCTTTGTATATCTTCAAAAATCCTCTGTACTCTTTTTTTCCAAACTGAGGTTTCATATACTGTATTACAAATGTATTCTTATCGAGATCCAGCATGGCAACTATCCTTTCCCTCACATCCTCATATTTTTCACTGCCAGTTTCTGGAATAACCTTAAAGTATACCTCTTTTCTTTCCAGCAGGAGATTTTCCTTTTCTTCCTGTATTTCTATCTTCATTTTTCCACTTCCATTTTTTTTATATCCTCATTAACTCTTTTTTTATTCTTTTCATTTGCCTCTATTACTTCTATACCTTCTTCCGGTATACCATAAACTATCAGAGCACCCAAAGGTGCGAATAAGATAGCCGGCAATGATGCTAAATCTTCTTCACCTTCTATAAAAATCTTTTGTTTTGATCTCATTTTTTTTATTGCATCCCAGAGTTCATCCGTAATGACACCGGGAGGATTTTTTACCTTTATCTCTCCATATCCCTCTATTATGAACTCTTCTTTTTTTGTTCTCATGCTTTTTCCATCTATGATGATAACATCGGGATTTATCCCTATTTTGATTAAATTTTTTGTTACCACATCCCCTATGGATATGAGAAACTCTTTCCTATAAGATTTTTTAAATTCTATATAAGGATACGGGATGTCTCCTCTAATCACTTTTCCTATATGTGTTTTAAAAAGATCTCTTGTCTCTTTTGTAAGTTTCAGCATTATCTTACCTTAAGTGCGTACTTCCCCCGTGTTTTTATCATGAGCTTTTCTGCTATGATAGATTTTTTAGGTTTTATTATAACAACGAGACCATGCCATTCATCAGAGAGACGGGAGGTCTTGCAGTTTGGACAGATTTCTGTTTTTGAACTCACGACCATGCCACAATCTTTGCATGCTTTCATTTCTTCTCCTCCTTCTTTTTCTCCTCGCTTATCCATTCAAACTTACCGAGATAAGGCTGTCTCATCGTCAGTCCCACCTTCACGACTTCTTCTTTTGTGCCGAGAGTAACGATCCTTGCTCTTACGTAATCTCCCTCTTTTATTATCTGTTTTGTTTCCTTTCCTGTGAGAGTATGCTGTTTTTTATCATAACTTATATAATCATTTGTGATCTGGGAAACATGGCTCAACGCATCTACAGGCCCTATCCTCACAAAGACTCCAAACTCGACAATTTCAACAACATGCCCCTCAATGATCTCATGGAGTTTCGGCAAAAATGTAAGGACATCAAAAATGACATTATTATAAGAAGCACCATCCCCATGGATCACTCTTCCTTCTCCTATCTCTATAATATTCTGAACACAGAGCATCATTCCCAACTCTTTGTCCCATTTGCCTTCATACTGTTCTCTTAAAATATCGAGAACTACCTCTTTCTGATCCTCACTGAATCTATCTGGGGGAATTCTCACTATATCTTCCAACTTCACGAGCTTGTACATTACAAAGCCTCCATAGTCTACACAACTCTCACATTTAAAAAGGTTTACCTCTTCAAAATGATGACCAATGTTTTATCTTTGGTCTCCATTTTTATAAGTTCGCCCTCAGAAATATACATGAAGTATTTCATCTCTGGAAAATCTAATTTGTAACAGTCATGTCCCTCTATTTTTTCTATTTCCCCGACTTTCATCTCTATCTTCAGAGCTTTCATGGGCTGGGCTGCAAACATTGGTATAACGTAGCTATCTCCAGTTTTTAGTTCCATCGTTTTAAACATGAGCGCCCACTGTCCGATCATATTATTATCGAGAAGATACGTGCCCTCTTCAAGTTTTATATCCTTTTCAAATTTTTGATCTCCCTTTGTTGCAGCTTCATAAACGTTTCCTTCTGTGAACTCACAAGAAACTGTCTGTTTTTCATTGTTCACATAAGCCACAAACTCGTAATGCACTGGCATACATTCTTTTGTGATCGTATATTTTGCATCTATTTTTAAATCTATATTTGCTTGGCTTATATTTACCTCAGACTCTATGAGGTAGTTCTCTCCTTCTTTTCCGACAACTTTGTATTTATTGTGTCCTATGTAACTTCCGTTTGAGTAAAACTCGTACGTATATTCCTCTCCTATTTCCAGGTCAAGCTCTTTTGTTTTTGTTTCTTCTTCCTCCGATATGCATCCAGAAAAAACAATAGATATCACTAGCAATACCAAAATTTTTCTCATTCCATCACCTCTTTTAATTTTATTATTCCGATGAGCCCTATTATCCCAAATATTACAACAGGTATCTCCATCATATATACCCCTTTTGCTGTTTGAGGGATGTTGTGCTGCATCCATGGGATAATCCCATCTATAAGACTCTTATATATTACGGAATAAAGGAAATATCTAATTTTTTTAGTTTTTACCGAGTATACAACGAGAACACAGGAAAATATATGACCGAATAAAACAAATAATCTTTCGATTATGGGAGCAAAGAGTATACTCGGATCTTCGTATGTGGAAGCTTTCGTAAGAATAAGATTTAGAACACTGACAAAAGAGAAGATCCCCAAAATGAGAGCCTCACATCCACCGAAACCTATCCCAAATCCTACGGCATCTTTGAAGTTCATCTCAATTTTCTTTGAGGCTATATATGTAAAACCGTTCTCAAGGATTCCAGTTCTCAGACCTACATATATCCCAAAAATTATAATAAAAGTAGATATGGTAAATTTTCTCATTAAAAAATCGTTTAAAGGCGTAAGATCCATTAAAACTTTCACTGCTATAGCTGCAGCCCATGTTAAGGCTCCGAATAAGAAATATTTCAATTTTACATCTTTTCTCCACCAGTAGATTACCGGAAGAATACCTACAAGCATCATTCCTATACCCGCAAGTAAAAGATAAGGGCTAGTCATTTGTACCTCCTATTTTTACTTTCATTTTTCTTTATATGCAGAGATATTTTAAATTTGTTTTGTTCTACTAAGTCATGATTGGATAGTTTTAAATTCCTTTTTAAGAATCTACATTCTGGGAAGATAAGCTATTTGCATTCTTGTTTTCAAATCCTTCTGTAACTTTCTTTGAATATTTGAAAACGAAGACTAATATCACGAGGAGTGAAATTGTTACCACTGTAAGAGCAATTATATGTGCAGGGACCAGATCTAATAAAATGCCCATTATACCAAAACCTATTGGAACAATTCCCTGAGCAGCAACTTCTATAACTGAAAACACTCTAGCCCTGAACTCTGGTGGTGTAAGTTTCTGGAGTTCGACCATTATTGGAGTATTAACAAAGGCATTGAACAGTCCCATAAAAACAAAAGTAAGAGATAACGCAAAAAACAGAGTCCAGCTGGCATAACCTAATCTTCCAACAATTTGTGGGAAGATCAAGGCTACAAAGACGAACGTGAATCCCATTTGAGCAAGTAATCCTCTGTTTAGCATTTTTTCTACTTTGCTCTTTGCTAATAAAGTACCGATTATAATATTTCCAATCAATATTCCCGCCATGAACGAAGTTTGAAGCATCCCAAACTGCTCCGAAGAAAATTTTATCACAATTCTCGAGACGTATGGAAGAAGAACGGCAAAAAGGGGACTGTAGAGGAAATTTATTACTAATGCAAAAATCATGAGAACTAAAAGACCTCTGTGAACTTTTATAAAGCAGATACCTTCCTTCAAATCCTCTATAACTTCATGTATCTTTCCAAGTTTTTTCGTTTTCTGATGGTATTTAATGAAAAGCTCACTCACTCCCGAGGCGATAAATGAAACGCCGTTTATCAAGAAAGCTATCTTTATTCCGCCTAAACCGTATATTATTCCTCCCAATGCGGGACCAACGATATATGACATACTATTAATAGCTCCCATGGTAGAGTTAGCTCGTGTAAGGTCATTTTCTTCTACTATATCCGGCAACATTGCCATTGTTGCAGGACCAAAGAGTGCATTCATAAGCGATACTACGAACTGGGCGCCAAATAGTAAAGGAATTGTAATAAGATCCCTCGTCGCCAGTAATGCCAAAATCAAAATTACTGCTCCCCTTCCAAAATCCGTCCATACCATGATCAACTTTCTATTCACTCTATCTCCCACCACTCCTGCAATAGGATAGAGAATGAGCCTGGGTGCTATTGTGATGATCATGAAAGTTCCCATGATTGTTCCCGAGCCAGTCAGGTCGAGAATAAATAACGGCAGTGCAATATCTTGTATTCCTGTGCCTGTTAATGATACTAACCTTCCAATAGCATAGAGCCAGAAATTCCTCTTATCTTTCATTCTCTATCCTCCTTTTTGTGCGAGTTGTGGAAATCTTCATTTATGATATCAATTATCACACTTCCTTTATAAAGTTTACTGTTGAATACTTCAAAAATATAAAATTGTACTATAAGTTTATTTAATTATACACTTATCTGGAAAATGAATTTTTCATGTCCTCAGCCTCTCTGTCCTCGTTTCGTTTTCTCAATACATGCATTGATGCAAAAGTTTAAAAATAATAGAAACATATACTTATAACACCAATTTGGAACAATACACGTATTTTGTCACTACGGTTTTTAAAAGGTAGGAAAAATGGGAATTTTTAGAGATCCTGATATCGAAAAACTTCAAGCGAAGAGGGATGTTAAAGGGCTGATAAAGGCTTTGAAGGACGAGCATGTTCGATGGAAAGCAATAGAGGCTCTTAGAGATATAGGAGAACCTGCGGTAGAATCACTCACTCATGTCTTGGAGAGCGGAGACAAAGATATCCGACGGGAAGTAACGAGGGCTCTTGGTATGATAGGTGACTCAGATGCAGTAGGGCCACTAATTCAAGCCTTGAAGGATGAAGATTGGCATGTTCGGGGGGAAGCGGCAAAGGCTCTCGAAGAAATAGGAGATGTAAGAGTTATAGAACCCCTCACCCAAGCATTGGATGACGAAAACTCGTTTGTTCAGAGAGCTGCGAAAACGGCTTTAGAGAGTATTAGAGCTAAGAAAGGCTGAAAATAAAAAAAGAAAAAAAATTAAAATAGCGGCGCGAAAATGATCGCCACTATGGACATCAGTTTTATAAGAATGTTTAAAGATGGTCCTGATGTATCTTTAAAAGGATCTCCTACCGTATCGCCGACGACGGACGCTTTATGTGCATCACTGCCTTTTCCTCCGAAGTTTCCAAGTTCGATATACTTTTTGGCGTTGTCCATTGCTCCTCCTGCGTTTGCCATGAATACAGCGAGTAAAAATCCTGTCAGCACAGCACCTGCTAACAGTCCACCAAGAGCTTCAGGTCCGAGAAGAAGACCTACAACTATAGGCACGATCACAGCTAATGCTCCTGGAAGCACCATCTCTCTCAATGCAGCATCTGTAGAGATCTCTATGCATTTCTCGTAATCTGGTTTAGCCGTTCCTTTCATCAACCCAGGTATCTCCTTGAACTGTCTTCTCACCTCATTTACCATTTTATAAGCTGTTTTTCCAACTGCGCTCATTGTAAACGCTGAAAATAGGAACGGTAAAAGCCCTCCTATGAAGAGTCCTGCTATAACGTAAGGATCGGTGATTTTCATCTCTGTAGTCTCTGAAATTTTTGATGTATACGCTGAAAATAGAGCCAATGCAGTTAAAGCTGCAGAACCTATTGCAAATCCTTTTCCCATTGCCGCAGTGGTGTTGCCTACCGCGTCAAGCGCTTCTGTTCTTGCTCTCACCTCTTTTCCAAGGCCTGCCATCTCGGAGATACCGGCGGCGTTGTCAGCTACAGGCCCGTATGTGTCCGTGGCGAGCGTTATTCCAAGTGTGGAAAGCATTCCTACAGCTGCTATTGCGATTCCGTAGAGACCTGCAAAATGGTAAGCGGCTATTATCGCGGCAGAGACAGCTACTATGGGTACCGCTGTGGATAACATACCCACCGCTATCCCCTCTATAATAACGGTAGCAGCCCCTGTCTTTGCGGCTTCAGAGATGCCCCTCGTAGGACTGTAGTCATGAGATGTATAATACTCGGTAATTAAACCTATAACTATACCCACGACTAATCCCGACAGCATAGCATAAAATATCTCCAGTGTATGCGTGAGATAGTAAATAGCTATCCCCGAAAAAATCGCGGTGAGAATGGAAGCAGCAAAAACACCGTTGTTGAGGGAAGAATGCAGTTTCTTTTCATTTCCTCCTCTTACAAAGAATGTCCCTATGATCGAGCAGAGTATCCCTATGCCTGCTATCAGCATAGGCAGAATCACGAGATCTTCACTCAGATATTTTCCACCAATATTTAATCCAACAATACCAATAGCCATTGCAACTATAATTGAATCCACATAACTCTCAAACAGATCGGCACCCATCCCTGCAACGTCGCCTACATTGTCTCCAACGTTATCCGCTATTACAGCCGGGTTCCTCGGATCGTCTTCAGGTATTCCAGCCTCTACTTTTCCGACAAGATCAGCACCTACATCTGCACCTTTTGTATAGATTCCTCCTCCAACTCTTGCAAATAAAGCTATCGAAGAAGCTCCAAATCCGAAGCCGTATATTATGTTCGGATCTCCCAGTACAATGTACAGAGTTGAAACACCCAGAAGTCCAAGGCTCACAACACAGAGCCCCATAACAGCCCCGCTGGAGAATGCCACCTTCAAACCTCTGCCTATATTCTCCTTTGCAGCCTGGGCTGTTCGTGCGTTAGATGCAGTAGCGATTCTCATCCCGATATTTCCTGAAAGGGCCGAGAATATAGCTCCAACAACAAAAGCACCTGCTATTTTTGGATCTATGGCCAATGCCAGAACAGCACCAACTATTATAACAAAGAAAATAAGTACTCTATACTCCTTGTTCAAAAAAGTCATTGCCCCCTTGTAAATAGCATCAGAAATCTCTTTCATCTTTTCAGTACCTCTGTCATACTTGAAAATCTTTTTACTTAAATATCCAGCAAATAGAAGCCCTATACAACTAATTGCTGGTCCCAATATCAGTAGTTTATCCATGATATCATCTCCTTGTCATTACCTAATTTCTCGAACATTTTAAAAACCTTTCTCATGAGAGTTTTATAAAGTTTCTTCCTTTAAAATATAAGGGTACCCCGTACCACCCCTGATTTTTATACTATTCTTGGGGTATCCTGTTTATCTTTGATCCTCCTGAAGGCAGTACCTGAATTATATCATCTAAATTATCATAAGTCATAATTTTAGAGATTTTTTTTGCAAGAGCTTCTTTTTTTTCATCTCCCTGAACTATCTCAACATATCTGTCACAATTCTCCTTTATGGCGGAAACAGGTCCGCACATTGGCTTATTCTCAAAAACACCCAATGCCAGAGATAGTGATACATTCTTAATAAAATTCTTTTCTCCCTTTATAAAAAATGCCCCCGTAGGTAAGTACTCTCCAGAGGGGGGGGATTTTGTAACCTGCTCTGGATTTACCCAGTAAACATCTATTCCCGCTATTTTTTCTTTCCATGCCCTTGAAAAAGAAGCTGCAAAGATAGCTGCTTCGTTTAATGTCTTTTCAGACGATTCCTGTCCATTTTTTATGATAATATGGGGGGCTCCCTGGATATCTGCGTGCAAATACAAATCCTTAGGCTCCATGTGTTTCTTTATCAGTACTTCATTTGTTTTTTTATCTTTTCCTCCGAGTATAAGAAAATTTTCACTGGAAAAACACCATCTGAATTTTTCGTACCATTCTCTTTTCCTTTTCTTTCTAACAACTATCTCTTCTATCTCACTCTCTCCTTTTTTTAATGTCCCTATATGCTCCAAATTCTTTTGCAGAGCAGATTTGGCACCTTCTAACTTCTTTTTTGCAGTTTTTGATCTTTCGTAATATATTCCAGCGTTTTCAGACAGTGTTTTCGATATATCTATAACTATTTTTTTTTCGAAGTTGAGTTTCAAATTTTTTGGATCTATACTCTCTATGTATCTATTCCCCTTTGCCTTTTCTATTATATCCTTCCAATTAAATTTCTCTTTTGCTTTCTTTATAATCTCTAAGATTTTTTCTATCTCCTGATAATGTAGATAGATCAGATCGCCGAGTTCTTTGTTTTTGGTTATGTCATCTTCAAATTTTTTAACAGCTTCTTTTTGCGAAGCTGCTATCCTCTCATATTTCGCTATTTTTTCTTCCAGATTCTTTTTTTCTATTGATTTTTCCTCTATAAGTTCTTCTTTTCCATAAATCTCGTCCAGAGCTTCATTTAAGCTGTTATAGTATTTTTTTTCTTTGTCTTTAAACCTTGATAATTCATACGGATATATCTCTCCCTCCACAACATTCACTTTCTTTTCCATGTTTTCAAGCTTTTTTACTCCATCTTTTAATTTTTCGGTATCGACTTCTTTAGAGTTTTTGTCTATTCCCGACAGTAAACACAGCTCTTCGGCATAAATTCCTCCGAGGTTATAATCAACAGCCAAAACCTTTACTATCCCTTTATCCTTTTTTTCCAGCTTGAACTCAGTGAAAATATTTTCGCTCTCTGGAAATTCATAGTAGTTTCCTACGTATACTTCTCTTTTATGATGCTTTTTCCATAAACTGAGAATCTTATAATCCTTATCTGTCAAAATCATGTTTCCCTGACCGAAAAATTCGATTATAAGTCTATACATAGCCTCTCTAATCCCCAAAGTTATCTCCACAATCCTATCAAATTTTATCTGCTTTATATCCAGTATCTCCAGAGTATGCAGTTTTTTCCTGAGAAACATGGCAAATCCTGAGGGATTTTTCGGAGCTGATTTTGGATACCCGGTTACATAGATGCATACTCCAGGCTTAATAACCAAATCTTTTCTTCCATTTCCGTATAATTTAAATCTAAATTCTCCATTCCTCTGGTATATTTTTTCTATTTTCATATTTATTATTGATAATTCTTTTAATTCCTGAGTAATTACCTTAATATCAAAGGAAAACATATGGGTATTACATACAAAAACTTTTTAAAGCTTGTCATGAAAAAGAATTCGGTGAAATAATGGATGAAAAAAACAAGTCAGCACTGGTATTTTGTTTGACAGGAGGAATAACAGGAACGGTTGCAGGATCCGTTCTGAAGGGTACGGCAAGTGAGCTAATACTTCTTATAGCAATAATGATCATATACCTCACCACATATATTGTTCCCATAGTTGGAGTTAACATAGAAAGGTTGGGGGGAAGAAGAAAGGTTATAACATCAGGAATGTTTTCATTTCTTATGTGGTGGCTCAGTTTGTGGTTTTTGATTTACAACATTGCTTAACAATAATGACCATTTTTATAGAAAACTTTTTATAGTTCCTCTGTCATATATATGAAAGAGGTTTTAATATGGCAGAAGAAAAAAAAGAAGATTACTGGAAGTTACTTGCCAGAAAACAGAAAGAGGAAATAGACAGATTAAAGAGAAAAACGTCAAAAGGTAACGATATATGGCCAATAATGGCCATTATACTTTCGATATTTCTTGTTGCCGCAATCTTTGGAGCTGGATACTTTGCAATGCAGTACACCAGCGTAAATTCCAGTTATCAATCGCTAAAAACAAGTTTTGAAACTTTAGAGGATCAGAAAGACTCTCTTCTACTGGAAAAAGACAGTCTAACTACTCAGATAAATACTCTAAATAGCAAGGTGACGGATCTGGAGAGCGAAAAATCACAGTTATCTTCGCAGGTGACGGATCTGGAGAAAGATCTTGACGACGCAAAAAAGGAAAAGGAAGATGCCTTGGAAGAAAAAGATGCCGAGATAGAAGACTTAAATGCTGAAATAGCTTCATTAAATAATTCTATAGAAAGATACGAGGCATGGATCGAACAGTACAAAGCAACAATAGACGCACTGAATAAGCAACTTGGAGAAACAACAGGAGAGATGAGCGACCTGGAAGACGTACTCGCTCAGTGTTTAGGCTGCGGAATTTGCTCCGTAGATATAGAAGCTTATGGAGATCCTGTATACGATGGAGGTACAAACTCGACGTCACAACTTTATGACTTATACATATACTTCGACACAGACTGTACTACCTGCGGGACATGTGGATCATACTGCAGCACTTCCTGCTGCGATCCGTGTTGTCCCCCCTGCCTGCCGTATATACGGGTAAGGTTGAGAGTCGTATATGACCTCGATACTGATACTTTTGCAACGACGATCCTGAGCTGGTACTGGTACCATTAATCTTTTTTTCTTTTTTTAGGTGAAGAGATGAGGATAGCTGTTATCGAGTTTGATAAGTGTAAACCAAAAAAATGCAATTATATGTGTATAAAATACTGCCCAAGAGTGAGGATGGGCGATGAAACTATCACTATCAACAAGGAAACAAAAAAAACTATAATATCAGAGGAATTATGCGTTGGATGCGGTATCTGTGTACACAAATGCCCTTTTGGTGCCATTCATATAGTGAATCTCCCTGAAGAATTGAAAACTCCGGTGTACCAGTATGGTGAAAACTCTTTCAGGCTTTACAGGTTACCTATGCCAAAAGAAAATCATGTTCTTGGGATTATAGGGAGTAATGGAATAGGAAAAACGACAGCTCTGAGGATTCTCTCATCCGAGGTAGTACCAAACTTTGGAGACTGGAACTTAAAAACACTTGATAAAGAAAAGGTACTTGAGTATTTTAGAGGAAGTGAACTTCAGACATACTTTGAAAAGCTGGAAACTGGAATAAAAGCTATAATGAAGCCTCAGTACATAGATAAAATTCCGAAAGCGATCTCGGGAACTGTGAACGAAATTTTAGAGAGAAAGGATGAGAGAGGAGTCTCTGAGGCACTTATAAAAAGATTGGGAATAGAAAACTGTCTGGAAAGGGATGTAAAAAATCTTTCTGGTGGAGAGCTTCAAAGGCTTGCCATTATTGTTGCCATGTCAAGAGAGGGAGATATCTACTACTTTGACGAGCCTTCTTCTTATCTGGACATATACCAGAGGCTAAACGTTGCAAGAAGTATAAGAGAACTCGCAAAGGAAAAAACTGTAATTGTTGTAGAACACGACCTTGCTGTTCTCGATTATCTCAGTGATTATGTTCATATCCTCTATGGTGTTTCAGGTGTATATGGGATAGTTTCGTCTCCAATGGGGGTAAGAGTGGGGATAAACACGTATCTTGATGGTTATTTAAAAGATGAAAACGTCAGGTTCAGGTCAAGGAGGATAGAGTTTGATGTTTTGAGTGAACGTCAAAAACCTGTTGGAAAAACGATCTTAAAATATCCCGAACTTGTAAAAAAATTCAGCGGATTTGATTTGCATACGGACAGTGGTATCCTTCACGAGCGAGAGATCATAGGAATTATAGGCCCAAACGCCACAGGAAAATCAACGTTTGTAAAGATGCTTGCAGGGATTGAGACCCCTGACAATGTAGAGATAGAAACAGAGTCGAAAATAGCATACAAACCTCAGTACATAAAAAAAGATTTTGACGGAACTATAAGAGAGCTTTTGAGAAGCGTCGGGGGAGACGAGTCTGGATATTACCGAAGTGAGATCATAGAGCCTTTAGAGCTTGAAAGAATCCTTGACAGTAACATTGAAAACATATCCGGTGGGGAACTGCAGAGAGTCGCGATAGCTGTCTGTCTCACTCAGGAAGCGGACATATATCTTTTAGACGAGCCTTCGGCTTATTTAGATATAGAACAAAGACTGAATATGACAAAACTCGTCAGGAAAAAGATAGAGAACTCGGAAAAGTGTGCTTTAGTCGTTGAACACGATATTGTAAGTGTAGATTATATATCTGATAAAACTATCGTATTTTCGGGTGAACCTGGAGTAGAGGGCTTTGCTTCTCAGCCTTTAAGTATGAGAGAAGGAATGAACAGATTTCTGAAAGATGTAGGAGTAACATTCAGAAGGGATCACGATACAAAAAGACCGAGAGCAAATAAGATAGATTCACAGTTGGATAGAAAGCAGAAAAGTATTGGGGAGTATTATTATATTAAAAAATAAAAAAGATTGCAAATAACTTCCTCTCTTCTTTGTCTTCAGGGATGAAGCCCATACACTCACTCCAACATATAACTTAAATTCTCTTTCTCCGTTCTCATAGGTTCATCTCTTTTTTGAACGTTTTTCTCGATGTTGTGCTCCATAGTAACTCCCGAGACCACAAAAAACTACTGGAATTAACAAGATGAGAAAATAAAAAATAAGACCAAATATTGCCATGTAAGTTGCCAATAATAAAATCCATTTTGGATTTAAAATAAATGGGATTAAGAGCAAGAGCTCTATGAAGAGACCTCCTTTCAAACAGAGATCTCTGCTTTTAGTAGCTTGGAAAGGCATCCATTTACCATATAGAAACCCGAGAATGAACGGAACAATAAAAAGACAAGTGGAAAATAATAAAAAAGCAGTCAACAAGTTAAGGGGTGTACTGATATAATAGAGATAAAAAAGGAAAAGACAAATAAAAAACAATCCGATACTGAGGAGGGATATACCGATTCTAATAAACCACTTCCTCTCTTCTCTATCTTCAGGAATAAAACCCATACACTCACTCCAGTGTATAACTTAAATTACCTTCCTCAGTCTTCACAATAACTAACACAAACCCTTCCCTTCTTTCTATTCCTCCTTTCGTAGTTATTATAGATTCATCTCTTCTTGCATTGTATACAACGTTAACGAACTCTCTATCTATTCTTAGAGTTTGTACCAAGTGTTTGAGTTTTCCTCTTTGATATATGGATACAATGCCGAAGGCGTTTCTCTGGAGTGTTTTTAGTTCGTTGTTATAATTTAATTGTAAATTTTCTACCATCATAAATCACTACTTATGTACCTTCTCAGTTTTGTTCCAATGACCGCTCCAATTCCAGCAGATAACGAGATTCCTAATAGTATAAAAATGGATTCGTTTATTGGGACTTGATCCATTCCCATTAAGAAAAAGAATGCATAAAATAATTGAGCAAAAAAAGAACCTTTAAGAGTAACGTAAAGATTTTCTTTTTCTTTGAATTTAGTCAATATTCCAATGAAGATACCTAATATCATATACAAAAGTACTAAGAGGAAACAGGAAGCATTGTAAATCCCTTTAGATAAGAAAAAATACATTTCTCGTTTATTCAGGAGATAATAAAGTAAAAAATTAAAGAGTAAATAAATTCCCAAAATCAGTATAGTCCATTCTCTACTGTTCAAACTGAGTTTACATTTGTTGTAATATTTCTTTTTCATTAAGGCACCGACTAATCCACTAACACAAAATAATGTAGAATATAATGCTGTGAAGTAGAAAAGAATAATAAAGATGCCTATAAGATCTTTTTCTACCTGACCTGGAGTTATATACACAGCAGCCCAAAAAAACTCGAGAAGTATTATAACCAAAAAGGCTTTTCGAAGAGTGTAAAAACATTCTAGGGGCTCTAATTTACATAATGTTCCTATGGTGGCTCCAAATAAGATGTATGGAAGGAATCCCTGAAGTGAACTGTGGAGATGCCACTTAAGACCGTGTACGAACAAAAAGATACCCATTCCCACAGTAGAAATTATTAGCCACTTCCATTCTTCTCTGCCTTGAGGAATGAAGCTCATTTTGATCACCCTAAAATATAGCTTAAATTCCCTTCCTTAGTTTTCATAACTACAAGCATCACTCCTTCTCTTCTTTCTATCCCTCCTTTTGTTGTTATTATAGATTCATCTCTTCTTGCATTGTATACAACGTTAACGAACTCTCTATCTATTCTCAGGTGCTGTACCAGATTTTTAAGTTCTCCTCTCCAATAGATAGATACAATACTGAAACTGTTTTTCTGGGGCGTTTTTAGTTCTCCATTATAGTTTAACTCTACTACCTTTGTATATATAACTTTCCGTAACTTTAGATAGAGCATTTTCATTTTCAATGTATTGCCGGAATCGTCTTCGAGTGTATAGATTCGATACGTTCTAAATCCTCTTTTCTTAAACTCTGTTTCCATGTCTTCAAAGAATTCATCAAGATCGTCTTCAGTTTCATCTTCGCCAGTAAACTTTTCCGTGTACTCTTCATACGAAACGTCCACATCTTCGTCGATATTATCTACTCCTATAACTTCGATATCCTCCGTTTCAGTATTGAATTTTATATTAGCTTCAGGTGGTGTTCTATCTATTGTGAATGTTTTAAAGATTGTATTGTTGTATTCTGATGTTTCTTCCATTGTATTATCTGGATCGATAACTGCATATATATTGTAGATTCCATCTTCTGTAATCCATGACACACTAACATTTTTAGTTTCTTCTGATGCTAAACTTATGGTCTGTTCTCCGATGAGATTGTTATTCTCTGGCTTTCCGTTGTAGAACTGAACTTTAATATTCTCAGCATCTAATAATCCTAAGTTAGAAGCGTCACAGGAGAGAATCACTTCGTTTTCATTATATGCCATACTTAAGTTTGATATGGTAAGCTCTGGCTTTGCCGATGCCATAAGAGTTATAAAGGCGTTCAATCCATTGTCAGAGAATGCAGTGATTCTCATTTCGTAGTCTTTTATTTCTACGTCTGGAACATTAACTAAGAATGTTATAGACTTAGTTTCTTTTGGTCCTAAAGTTACGATATCTTGTGAAAGTGTTCCTGTCCATCCATTTGGTAGATCGTACTCTAAATTGAACGTATTCTCTTGATCTCCTTCATTCTTTATTTCTATATCATAATTCAGAGTTGTATTCAATTTTAAAGGCTGGATTGCATTCGGGCTTGACAAAGATAAGCCTATATTTGGCGTTACCGTTTCGTCTATTACATTGTCTCCATCGTAATCTATCTCTAATGTGTATTCTGTCATATTTGGATCAATCTCCGAATAAGCTATTGTATTTGACGTTACTAGAGTATCAGTGAAACCAAAAACTCTGCTTTCATCCCAAGAGCTAAATTCTGGAATAAAGTTAAATTCTCCATCTCCAGTTCCGTGAATCTTTACAGTGTACGTATCATTTGCTAGAACTAAATATATCTCTTCCTCCCCTATGGAATTCACGTACGAATCTGGAATTTCTTGGATGAATTCACCATCTTTTATTCCAGTTATATATCCTTCTGAGTTCGTTATGAACATATCTGCAGGACAGTGAAGAGCGAGTATAAACCGTGAAGTTTCAATTTCTCCTACATATTTTCTTGTTAATCCCCAATCTGCAGGTTCATACCACTTTTCACCTTCAGCATTGTATTTTGGGCCAAAGGGTCCATCATCGCCCCAACCTCCTTGTTCTGTATATCCCCAATGTCCACCAAATTCGAGCCAAAGTTCATCTTTTATGGCGATTACATCGGTAGGTTTTTCCGGTTCTCCTGAACCACTAACAACATCGAATACTCCACCCGGCTGCCATCCGTATATACCTTTGTCAAAATAAGCAGCGTGTGATCCTCTGGCCACATATACAACTGGATGTGTCTCTTCTTCAATTTTTATAAGATCCGGATTCCACACCCTATATTCTCCTCCATGATGTCCAGCATATGCAGCTCCTACAGGGATCGTGGCTAGCCCATTTTCTTGGAATTTATCATAATCTAGTAAAACCTCGATCATCTCCCATTCCCCCTCGTGAGTGTTTACATAATCATTGTAAAAATAATGGAACCAATATTGGACAACGAGATACTTTTTCCCTTTGTATTCGTCAGGAGCCACATAAGCATAGAGAGTTCTATGTCTTTTAGACAGTTGAGCAAAGTAATCCCAGATTGTTGGCCCGTCGGGAGCTATATCAATATAATATTCGTCAGTCGTATATTGGCTAATTAACTCTTCTGTTACATTTTCAGATATTGTAATAACTCCACCATTTTCAAGTTTTTTTAGAGAACTACTAACAATTGTACCATCAACATAAGTAGGGAAGTATTCCTCATCCCCCCAAATTCCCTCATAAAAGTACATGTAAGGTGCATATCTCTCAGCTATCTCTTGGGCATCCAAGACCGCAAACTCTGTAGAAGCTTCTCCATCCTTGTATCCTACTTTTGATACAATGACTCCTACCATATATTCTCCACTCTGTGGTAGCTCTAAAGAAGACGTATAAGTCCCATCGTTGTTATCTGTCCATTCTAAAACATTTGATTGAGTTCCATCCGGATAATTTATTGTCTCGTTAATAATACATTCTGTTACTGGATTTTCCTTTTCATCCAATACCGTTGCTGTTAACTGAGCTATATCTCCCGGTAAGTATACCTCTTTGTCAGAGCTTAGCTCAGGAAATAGAGCTTTTCTTGGACATGTAGAACAGGCAGAATCGGTATATGAAACATCATCAAATTTTACATCTGTATACGCACAGTATATCAAATATTTAAGACGTGAGTTTCTACTCCATGTAGAGCCCTGAAATTTCCCATTAACATAATAGCTGCATGAACTACCATTCAGAATGAGATCTATACAGTAAGTACCGTAATCGAATATGCTTTCACCAGAAGAACCAAAAAGAGCCAATTTAAACTGAGTGGAAGAGTATGGAGATATTTTGAGATTTACCCAGTATGTTGGACCCCAGATATATAAAAGTGGTATCGATCCATCGACTGATTCTATTCGAGCAACACAGGACACTGAACATACGTTATCATTCAGTATACTGCTATTCTCAAACGTGATCCTGCCATCACTGTACCATCCATCGGAGATACTCCCCGAAGAAGAATGACTTTTCCAGCCTGAAGGCCAGTCTATATTTCCATCATCAAAATCCTCATACCAGCCAGAAGCATGGATGCTAGAAAAACTCACCAAAATCAAAAATAACAAAATTGAAATCAGTTTTTTATTGATCTTTATTATGCTATTCATTTTATCACCCTATATCTTATGATTTTTCTGCAATAAAAAACTTTCTATTGAAATTGTAGAGAATTTTTATCTATTATTAAAAAGAAATCTAAATTTTTTCTATGTCTTGATATCATTTTAATTGTCAAACTCTCTATTTTTGATTATATCCCAGAAATTTCTCTACGCATTTTACGATATCAGCGTGTGTTTCTTCTATACTCCTGTTCCCATCTATCTCCACTATATCATATCCTTTTTTCTTGAACAACTTTATGATTTTTATATAATTCTTCCTTATTCTCTCAAGTGTTTCCTGATTTTCAAATATCTCTATATGTTCCCTGTTTTCATCTATCCTTTTTTTGCAAACTTCAGCAGGCACGTCTAAAAATATTGTAAGATCAGGCTTCAGGAATCTTGAATTTATACGTATCAAATGATTAAGATCTACATTTAACATCTGGTAAGCAAAGTTTGAAAAATAGTAACGATCGCAGATAACAAAAGAATCTTTTAACTCCTTTTTTATAATATCCATGTGCATGCTTCTGTCAACAGCAAATAGCAAGGCCAATGCTTCCTGATCCGTTTTATACAAACCTCTTAAAGTCTTTCTAATGAGTCTTCCTATATGACTATTTGTAGGTTCTTTTGTCAGGAATACTTTATTCCCTTTTTCTTCTAAATAATCCTTTAAAATTTTTGACTGTGTTGTCAAACCTGATCCATCTATCCCTTCAAAGATTATGAACATATCTCTTCAACTCCTTTAAATCCAGACAGTTTAAAATATCTTTCTTTTCTGCCCATCCTCTTCTTGCATTGTAAACTCCAAAGATGAAGTTATCCATTTCTTCAACATTGTGTGAATCCGTACCTATGATAAATTTTACTCCATACTCTTTTGCTTTCTTGATATATATATCTTTCAGATCAAGTCTTTTTGGATAGGCATTTATTTCGAGAGCTGTGTTTGTTTCTGCAGCTTTTTCAAATATTTTTTCCATGTCCAGATCGTATCCATCCGTTACGCCGATAAATTTTCCGGTAGGATGCCCTATCGCATCTACATTTTCATTTTCCATAGCTTTCAGAATCGTTTCCGTTTTGGGCACGAACATGTGAACTGAGGCTATGACAAAATCAGCTTTCTCAAGAACTCTATCTTCATACGCCAACGCTCCGTTTTTCAGTATATCGCACTCTACGCCTTTCAAAACATTATCGTGACTCTCCAAGATATCCCATTGTTCCAGAAGTTTTTCTTCACTCAATCCGTTTCCCGCAGGGATTGTAGGAGAATGATCTGTAATCGCAATATATTCATAATTTAATTCTTTTGCTTTTTTTACAACATTTTCAATACTGTCCAGACCATCACTCCATTTCGTATGTATGTGCAGATCTCCTTTTATATCTTTAATATCTATGAGTTTAGGAAGTTTTCTTTCCAAAGCTGTCTCTATTTCTCCAGTGTTTTCTCTCAACTCGGGAGAAATCCACTCCATGCCAAGTTTTTCGTATATATCTTTTTCATTTATATTAATTCTATTATTTCCTTCAAATAATCCATATTCATTCAGTTTGTATCCTTTCTTCTGGGCAATTCTTCTTAGCCTTATATTATGCTCTTTATTGCCGGTAAAATACTGCAGAGAAGATCCCATTTCCTCGTTTTTTACTATCCTAAAATCTATATGGATATTTTTGTATATGGCTGTAATTTTTTTCTCTCCCCTTGCTAATATCTGGAAATCTTTTAAAGAAGCTTCGTCAATTTTCGTTAAAATAATATCAAGATCGCCTACAGTTTCTTTTCTTCTTCTAAAAGAGCCTGCAACTTCAAAATTTTTGATCATTCCTGAAAGTTCTTCTACGATTTCAAAGGCTTCACTCAAAAGTATCCTTTCCTTCTTCGTTTTCACAATTTTCAATCCTCTCTCTAAGTTCTTTTCCAGTTTTTCGCCTTTAATCTTCATTATTTCATGGTTTTTTATCGATTTTTCCAGATCGCTTAAAGATCTTATGTTGAGTTCTTTGTAAAGAAATAAGGCAGTTTTAGGACCTATTCCCGGTATGGTAAGAAGTCGATCCGTACCCTCGGGAAGCTCTTTTTTTATTTTTTCAAGATAGGAGATTTTTCCAGTTTCAAAATATTCTACTATCTTCTTAGCGAGATTTTTTCCTATTCCTGGGATTTTTTCAAGCTCATTTTTTTCATGATACTCTCTTAAATTCTTAATTTTTTCAAGTTTTCTTGCAGCCCTAAAGTAAGCCCTGCTTTTAAAATCCTCTCCCTGAAATCTTAATATTTCAGATATTTCATAGAATATTTTTGCTATTTCTCTGTTTTCCATTGTATCTCCTTTAAATCCAGGAATTCACAATTTATATTAAATTTCTTCTGTATATTATCCATCAAAGCCTTCAGTCCCCACACTTCTGTAGCGTAATGACCTCCGTAGATAATATTTATCTCATACTCTTTGATCGGATGATAATCAATATATCTCATCTCGCCCGTTATGAACGTATCGCATCCTTTATCTACTGCCTCTTTTATTCCCAATCCCCCGGATCCTGTAATGATCCCTACTTTTTTTGAGAGATTATTGAATTTCATATATTTTACAGGGAAATGCTTTTGGATTCTTTTTACAAGATCGTCAAAATCAGTATCATTTTTACATATTATGCCGACATCTATATTCCTGTATTTGCAAAATGTATTTTGAATCTCAAGATTGAGCAGTTTTGCCAGCTGAACATTGTTTCCAACTTCAGGGTGTACATCCAAAGGAAGATGTGCGGCATATAAAGCTATATCATTTTTTATAAGATGTTTAACTCTTTCATAAGTTATATCCGTGACATACTCAATATCACCCCAGAACATGCCGTGATGCACTATCAAAAGATCGCATTTAGCTGAAACAGCTTTTTGAAAACTTTCCAAACATGCATCTACACTAAATCCTATTTTCTTTATCTCGTCTTTTCCTTCAACCTCAAGCCCATTTTTGCAGGAATCCTGTATATTTTTAATATCTAAAAACTCGTCAAGATAATCCACAATCTCGTTCAACAACATGAAAGAGATTAAATTTAGAGTATAATAATTTTTCTGTTTACTGGCTTTGTTGTGCAGTACGGAAATTATTTCCTCGGGATCTTATTTCTCCTTTAATTTATGATAAACATCTTTTCTGTGCCCTATCGTAACTATGAAAACTTCTTCCTTTTCTTTATTGATCTCAAACAAAACTCTATATTTTCCTATCCTCAAGCTCCATAGATCAATGCCTTTCAAATGTTTTCCAAAAGATTCGGGCCATTCACTCAATTTCTTTATTTTGTTCCTTATTACTTTTTCATTTTCTTTATCTAAACTAACAAGAAATCTTACTGTTTCTTTTGATAGGAATATTTTATACATCTAAACACTTATTTTTAATATATTTTTCTTCATATTCCTCTAAAGAAATTATTCTACCTTCTTTGATATCTTTTTTACCCCTCGCTACACTTTCCATTAACTCTCTGTCAAAGATTATATTGATAATCTCTTCCATTTCTTCTACTTTCAATTTCAATTTTTCAAACTCTTCTTTTGTTATCTGCACAGACATAATACATACTTTCTATGATTATATTTAAATTTATCTCTGCTGAAGAAAATTAAAAAAAGAAAAAATTTAAAACAGAACTTGTCTCTGAGAAAACAAGACTATTCATATTTCAAGCAATTTTTCTACAGCTTCAATAAATTCTTCTGCATTTTCAATACTCATTTTTGCTTCTTTTTCTTTTATCAAAACTTCTAATCCATACTGTGCTGTATGTCTGTTTATTCTATACATGTCCAGAAGATTAACGTATTTTTCTGGGAATTTTTTACTTCTTAGATACTCAATAACACAGATATGACTTCTTTCTACGATCCCGTCTTTGAATAAGACTGCTCTCGCAGAGTGAAACATGGCATTATAAGATGAAATAAAAGCTAGATCATAAACTCCGATATTAAAAACCTCTTTAGCATTTTCTATGTGATGCTTAGCAATTTTGAGCGAACTTTCCATCTTTTCTCTTGAGGGTTTTGTTTTCCTTAATAAATTTTTTTCAAAACATTCATTCAGATTCAAACTACCAACTCCGATCCGTATATCAAGATATAGTTCTTTAAGACTTCTACATAGAATTCCTTGTCTTTTTTTGATAACTCCTGCCATTCAAAGGGTGTCAGAACTAGAGGAGATACAGAAATACGTAATTTATCCTCAATTTTTTTGTATATCCCCGGATAATCCTTTTTTTCTGAAGAGATTATCAATAGATCAAAATCAGATTTTTCATCGAACTCTCCAGAAACATAGCTGCCATATATCGCAATTGAAACAATATCACTGCTAAATCTAAATGAAATAGAGTTTATTTTGGATAGAATGTAAGTCACTTTTAGATGTCTTACAAACCAAGAATCATTTTTTAATCTGTAAAAATGTGCTCTCCCTTTTTTGTTAAGTTCTAATAAATTTTCTTTATAAAATGTCTTAAGAGCGTTATTTGAAGTATATGGACTTACCTTCAATATTTTTGAAAGCTCTCTGACATAAACTTCTTTTGTCGGATTTTCCAAAAAATAACAAAGTACCCTAAAATATGCATACTTCGGCAACATAAAAATAATACCATCGTATGGTATATAAAACTATCGTATGATTTATAGTACTATGAGTTTGCGAATTGTAAAAATTATAAAAGAAATTAAAAAAATAAGAAAAGAAAATCAAAGTGGACACGTAATGCCCAATTTTTCCTGGATATCTTCAGCACATTTCAAAGCTTTCAGAAGTTCATTGTTTGCGTAAATAGAGTTGCCAGTTGTATTTGCATTATCTATGTGTTCCTGCATTTCGTCTAACAGTGTTTGTACATCTTCAGGCACATCTTCCGGTAAGCTTTCCTCAATGCATTCCAGACATGTGTTGACCTGTCTTAAATGGTAGTTTTTCACAGGAATGAAGGCTGCGATGGGGTTTGCAAATACTCTTTTTCCTTGTGCCGCCCATTTTATTGCATTTTCCCATAAGGTATAGAAATCGCCACCAAAATCTACACCATATATCCAAAAAGCTCCATAGTGTGGGATAATACTAATATGAACAAGTCTACTGGAACCCACAAATTTGAAACCTACAAGAGGATCTGGCTGACCAAGAAAGTTTGGATTTGTCCAATATGCAAGTACTGTTGTTCCAGGTTTTGGAGAATTTCCGCCACCGTAGCTCATCATCCACAAGCTGGAGACCCCATACATTATAGGATGTGAAACTATCGTGGTAGGATCCATTGAATCAGCGGTATATTTACAGCCAACTGTATCAGTTGTAAATGGATCTATTGTCTCCAAATTTCCCCATCCAACGCCTCCAGAATCGCTTCTATCCTGTTCATAAAAAGTTCCAATTACCAAGTTTCCTCCACCCAATACGTAATTATAGACAACATTCCCGATATTGGGAGCATTAGGGAAGTTTCCATCCTCAAAAAGCAAAACTACATCGTATCCTTGGAGAAGAGATAGACTTGGAGTGGTATCTGCATCCCAACTGTCAAAAATTATGCCCTGTGTGGTACTCTGTAGATCTGTTGCACATCCTGGAGCATATTTATTGCTAATAACAAGGCAATTTATATTCTGTGCACTCACTGGATTAATCACCGCTAACAAAGACACCAAAAACATTGTTGTTATTATTAAACTTTTAATTTTCTTCATTTTATCACTCTCATAAATATTCTACATTTTATAACTTATACTTATATAAAAAGCTTTCGGTTTTATCTCATAAATTGGGTAGGAGAGACTCGTGGGAGGTGGTGAATAGAAGAGTAATAATTGCCCCTCCTGCCCATTACTATTTTACGTCTTGAATTTAAATACCTTACTATTAAATCCTGTGTCTTATCATGTTTTTTGTATACTCATCCTTCTGACCATATACGCCGTCGAAAACCTCCACCCTCGGTTTTTCTCCTTTGTAGTAAACGATCCAGTAAGGATAATAAAGCCTCTCAATTTTCCATATTTTGGCTTTCCCCCATATTTTTAAAGCCTTTGATATCTCATTTTCCGTAATCGTTTCATGTATTATAGTGTCGACATCCAAGAACTCCTCTTCCACAGCATACTCGAAGTTTATCTTCTTATCTTTCGGGTTCCACACTATCTTATAATCTCCTAGAGGTTTTATCTCTTCAAATTTGCCCTTTTTATCAATTTTCACGAGCCCCTTCTGCATTGTAGAGCTTAAAAGCGATTTTATCTTATTTGTATTTAGTTTCATCTCATTTTTTATCTCTATCTGGGTAACATTTTCTCTTTTTATCAGGTATATCATGAAGTTCATTTCATCTTCTTTTAATGGTATTAAATCTCTCAAGCCCCTTGTTCTCTCTATTTTTTTGTTTTTTCTTAGAATTTCACCAGTAAGGCCATCTATCAGGCAGGACAAATTGACATAATCTCCCTTTTCAGGAAAATAATCAAAAAGAACTCTGAATATTGGATAATATAATTTATGACACGTCTCTAGTTTTTCTCCCTCTTTAAAAAGTCTTTTTTTCCTGTTTTTGTTAGCTATCTCATAGATCTTTTCTCTATCTACATCCCCATAGATTATCAAAGCTTTCCTGAAATTAAGTTCCTTCAATTTTGGTTCTACTTTGGGTTTTATCTCTTTTTCCTTAGGAATTTCTACGATCTCTGTAAATTCTTCTATTGAATACTTCTTTGTTTCTCTATCTACCATTATTTCCTCTTTATCTTCTATCCTTCTTTCTTCCCTGAGTTCCTGTAAAATATCTTCAAGATGAAAATTTAAATTATAATCTTCATTCACCATCTCCACTATCTTTTCAAGTGCATCTTTGCTCTCCTTTTTATATTTCTCACAGATTATGTTTTTTACATTTTCTTTCATGACATCTGGATCTATCTCAAAGATAGGCTGTCTCTCTCTGCCCTCATGCTGCGAAATTCTTGGTCTTATAGACGATAAAAAGGATCTTGACGTCTCTTCCTGTTTGTCACCTATAACAGCCATACCTATGGGTAAATTCTGGATAAATTCCCTGTTTTTAAACATCCGTGGCATTTCTGAGGGCATTCTCCTCACAACGGCATTTATATCATCACCATATACTAATTTATGACAAAAAAGAATATCCGTCTGAGAAAGAATTCTGGAATCCACTGCAGAAGGCTGCTGTGTGGCAAGAACTATTGAACAACCGGGCTGCCTCCCCTGCCTTACATACTCCAACAGAGCATCAGATGCTGCTGTTTTTCTTCCTCCACCCGGAACTAATATGTGTGCCTCATCAATCAGGAGCCACGTAACTGGAATGCCTCCTATCATGCTTGATAACATGCCAGAGGCTTCCTGCCTCGAAACTATCTTTCTCGTATTTAAAATGTTCCTCGCAAGGATTCCAACTACAAGAGCCCTGACGTTATCCTCTAAAAATGATATGTCTATAACTGAGATCTGGCCTCTTTTCGATAGATCTTTCAACTCTGTTCCTCTCTCATCAAATATCCCCCAGTTCTTTGCGCCTTTTAATCTTGCTGTCAGAGCTCTCCTTGTAGCACTCTTAAATCCTTTTTCATGAGAAAGAATGGATTTTTCATCTTCTATTACATGCACCATGTCCTCTACACTGTAACCCTTCGCTTTTCCTTCTACAAACTTACCTTTTTTTGTCACATAACCATTTTTGAGACATTCTATAGTTCTGTCCAGGAGTATTCCCATGACATCAAAACGATCAACATCAAAAGTGAGACACCAGTCCTCGACTGTCAGTTCAGATGGTCTTATCGTAAAAATTTTATCCCATGTTTCTTCGGGAGCCTCTTTTGTCTGTCCCTTTGGAATAAAAACCCTCACAGATTTTATGCCCTGCGGAGTAAGTCCCCATTCCTCAAGAGTAAGTTTTTCAGTTTCTACTTTGTTTTTTTGCTTCATTGACCAGAAGATCCCCATCGGGTCTATAACTATTACACCAACAGCGTCATTTTTCAATGCGATCTCTTCCGCTATTACTCCTAAAGTATAGGATTTGCCTGATCCTCTCATTCCGCAGATGAATATAGCGTGAGGCGATATAGAATCCACAAGTACTCTTTTTCCAAAATAATCACTATTTTCAGGGATCTCTGCAACTTTCCCGATATACATTCCGGCTCTCTCTCTATATTTTTTAAAAACACTCGATTTTCTACCTACAAATACGTAATCATCCGAGGATAGTAAACTTAACTCCTTATCCACTACTATTCTATCCATTTTTTCACCTGCAGAACTTTTTCAACTCCTCCTATTCCTTTTGATCTTCCTTCTCTAAAAATAAATTTTTCTCCTTCTTCTATATGGTACGAATTGTATTTAAATCTCATCCTCACTTTAGCACGATCCCCTACACTGAGATACTCTTTCCCATATATCTCTTCAAATCGTACACTCTCAGAGATAGTTTCTAAGTGCAATACTGGCTCGTAACCTTCCTTTATTGTTGTTGGGTGTGAGAGTATGAAAACATCTCCTATAAACTCCCTAATTCTTCTACCCTCTTTCTCTGCAAGTACCATGCCCCTCCTTATCTCTTCTTTTTTTACATTCTTCAATGCTATCCCTATAACGTCCCCAACCTCAGCTTTATTTAGATAATGATAATGCTCCATTATTGTCTGTCCCTTTATTCTTCTGTATCCCTCTTCAAAAGGTCCTAAATAAAGATCTCTATTGTTTTCTACGACTCCCTGCATCACTCTCCCGGTAACCACAGTTCCCACACCTTTTATAGAATAAACTTTGTCAATATACATCAAAAACGGTTTTTCTAATGTTTCAGGCTTTTTGGATCTGTCTGGAAGGTTAAAAAGGAGCTTATCTAGAAGATCAAATCCCTCTTTTGTAACAGCTGAACACTTTACTATAGGAACAATTTTTTCATTCTCTATATTTATATTAGGATTTTTTATTTTGTACGGCACTCTACCTAACTTTTTTAACAAAATACTTAGGTTTTCCTCTACATTTTTTGATTCCTCGTTGTTTACCTTGTCCATCTTTGTGAGAGCTATTATCATAGGCATATCCATAGCTATTGCTATCCCCATGTGCTCCTTAGTTATCGAGGTCGCACCTTCAGAAGCATCTATTACCAGAAGTGCATAATCAACTTTCTGACCTAAAATGCCCCTTATCGTCGTTCTGAGCCATGGTGCATGTCCCGGACAGTCAACGAACGAGATTAATCTTCTCGCTTTATCCACAACTTCAGCAACTTCTTTTTTATTTAACGGATTTCTGAGCTTCATTGGATTCCCTTTTTCGTCAAAACCGTAAACAGCATAAGCTATCTCGGCAGTTAATCCTCTCTCTATCTCATGCGGCAGAAAATCCAGAAATATTCTAGTTTTTCCTGATCCGTCATCTTCCTGATCTGTTATCAGACTACCAATAAGTGTAGATTTTCCATGATCTACATGTCCTATTGTTCCGATCACTACATGACTTTTATTCCGCATATTATGATTATTCTCTATTGTAATCCTTGCAAAAACGCCATTTTTATCAAATCTCTCCACTCTTTTTATTTCTGCTCCCACTTCCTTTGAAATCTCCTTTATAACGTTTAAAGTTTCCAAAAACTTCTTTTCTGTCAAACTACAAACACTTCCATCATCATAAACGCCTATAATATAATATGCAGTACCGTTTCCTCTTTCTAGTCTAAACTTCATCTGAGAAACCAGCCTCTGCTTCCTCTCCTTAGAAAGATGGCCGCCATTCAGATAGGATTTGAACTCTATATTATGCTTTTCGCCCTCGGTCAGGATCTTCTCAATGCTCATTATTAAAGTAGTATAAGGTTGATAATAAATATCTTCTGTTCGAAAAAATAAAAAAGAAAAAAAGAGAATCTTATCTCTTTACTGCCAGAACAACGTCTTCTTTTTTCACAGTCTTTCTTCCTGCGTGTTCAGCGAGGGATACAGCCTCTCTTGCAAGGTCAATACCCTCCTGCTCCAGTATTTTCGCTAATTCCTTTGATGCGTCTTCACTAACTCTTTCCGCACCTGCTTTTCTAATAAGCTTATCTACCGAAGCCTTTGCTATTATAGCCATTTATTTCACCTCTTATTTTTTTTATTCTGTGAGATTTCTAATCTAAGAGTATTTAAAGCTTTCGGTATAATCCAACAGAAGGACACGATTTGTTATATGAAACATTAGATAGATGGAATATTTGCAAAGTTCAAAAATATGAGAATACTTATTTACTATATCTAATTTGAGATCAATATTTTGATAAAAGTATGATGTATTCATTGATACTCAAAGCTTTTTAAAGAAAATTCGAAAATTAAGAATTGATTAAAAATTTTTTATAAAGTATATATAGAGGAATACGAAAAATTTAAATATGTACATTGTAATAAATATGGTGAAAATGAAAAACATGAAAGTGAAATACAGAAGAGGAAACTTAAAAGATATTATTGATTCTCTCCTAAAAGATCGTTTTACAGGTAGTCTTAAACTTGAGAGAGGAGAAATACTATTTTCAGAGGGTAAATTAATTTTTGTCGTTTATGATAATAAGTTAGGAAAAAAGAACCTGAAATCCATCGACGAAACATTTGATTACAAAGTAGAAGAACTGGAAAATGAAGAGCTTCAATTGAGAATCAGATGGTACGTGCTTATAAGTGGGATAGAGGGGGGTAAAAATAGAAAAGAAATGATAGAAGATCTCGGTATCCGGAATGTAGATAAGAAATACATGATGAAAATTTTAGAAAAAGAGGATCTTTTATATCTTTTAAAAGAGAGTGGTGATAATGCTTCTTCTAAGGAATAAACCTTTAGTTCAGAATCTAAAATCGAACTATGTCAGAATAGAGGAATTGATACTCGAAATGAAGGAAAAGAAGCTTACTGGGTTTATTGAGGTCAAGCTTAGAAATAGTAAAGATATTCTTCTCTACAACTCTGGCAAAGTTGTGAAAGTACTGAGAATCGACCCGGATGTGCGTATCACGGATAAGAATAGTGTTGTATTTGATCTGGTGAGGGTAGGTGCTGTATTCAGTGTTTATGAGATGAAAGAAAACTTTGTTAAGATGATCTTGTTTTCTATTGAAAATGAACTTTTGTATAAAAATCTCACCACTGAGTTCATAGACATAAGGAAACTAATGAAAAAACTTCAGAAAGATGAGTTCAGTGGAGTTATCCATGTATGTCATGGGGATTGTGAAGGTGGTATCCTCATGGAATCTGGGCTTCCTTCTGAATCAGTATATGTGGAGAAAGATATAATAGAAGAAGGAGCCGAAGCGTTAGAAAATATAGTCCGAGAATCAGAAAGAAAAATTACAAATGTGGATGTTTTCACCGATAAAAAAAGATCTAGATGAGCAGTCTAATTATAAAAGGATGCACGGAGGAATAATAAGGTAGAGTTCAATTCCTTTAATCCTATAAGTTTTTAAAAAAAGATAAAAAATTAAATTATCTCCTATCTCTGCTTTAATGTAAGTAAAGTCTTCATGAAATATTTGAAGAGTGTCAAGATCTCTGTCTCGTCATCAATTATTAGTATTCTCATCGTCCCCTCCGCTCATTTCGTTTATAGCTCCGTTGAGGATGTACGTTCCTGGCGGAACCTCCATTTTGCCCCACCACCGGGAGAGTGACAACTATCTCTGTTCCTTTTTCTACATCCATTATCTCGAATTTTCCGTTGAATCTCTCGAGAATTTTTTTTGCAAGATACAGTCCCATCCCCGTTCTTTTTGATAATGTTTCAAGATTCTCAAGGATATCTCCTCTTTTTTCCTTTGAAATTCCGAAACTATTATCGTGTATACGTATATTACAAAAGCCATCTTTTTCCTCTGTTTTTATATCTATAATTACTTTATCCTGAAAAGTGAACTCTACAGAATTTTCAAGAATGTTGAAGAATACTTTATCAAGAAAATCGTTAGCTTTGACATAATAGTGCTTATTCATGTCAAGATTTACTTTTATTTCTTTATCAAAGTACGCTTTTATTTTCTCTACGGATCGTTCTATAGATTTATTCAGATCGAACTTCTCTGTTTTTGTGTCTTCTATTTCCTTCAATGCCTTTATACGTCCTGTGAGTATACCTGATTTCATTACGGATCTTCTTATACTATCTACATTTTTTTCTTTTGTTTTCTCATCTTTCGCTTTCTGGAGGAGATATAGATATCCTAAGGTAATCTGATTGATGTTTCCTATATCATGTGCCAGGACATCTGCATAGAACTCTGCTTCCTTTCGTGCTTTTTCTCTTTGTTGCTCTGCTTTTTTACGTTTGGTGATATCTCTTGCAATTCCTTGAACGCCAATAATTACCCCCTTTTCTCGAATTGGCCTCGTCCTCAACGTAAAGATCCTTGTATTCCCATTTTTTGTCTTGATTTTCAACTCGTATGACTGTGGTTCTCCATCCAAAGTTTTTTCATATATTTGTATAGATTTTCTTCGATCTTCTTCAGCCACAAGTTTCAACGACTGTTTTCCAATCAGATCCCCCCTCTTATATCCAAGACTTTTCTCGAACATTTTATTTATCGACGTGTATCTCCCTACCGCATCAGCAGTCCAAATTACGTCATAGGCATTTTCAAATAAATCCCTATACTTTTCTTCCGATACTTTCAACATTTCCTCTGCCCGCTTGCGCTTAGTTATATCTCTCAGGATACTTATACTCCCAACAATCTCTCCGTTTTCTTCCACTGGAGAAATGTAAATTTCAAGATATAATTTTTTGCCGTCTTTTGTTTTTAATTCAACTTCAAACGGAGGGACTTCAATGTATACCATTATTTTAGCAAAGGCAACTGTCATCTTTGATAAACTCTCTGAAGTAAAAAATTTTAAAGTGTTAAAACGTTTTCCAATGACATCTTTTCCAGCATATCCCCCAATTTCAGCAATTTCTTTATTCATTTTAATGATTTTGCCTGTTCTGTCCAGTAATAATACTCCATCTTTTGTGCTATTAAAAATAGCTGACAATTCCCTTTCAGATTCTCTGAGCGCCTCCTCTACCCTGTTATGCTCAGTTTCTAATTTTTCCAATTCTTCAATTCTTTGACGTAACTCCTTTATAAGTTGATCTTTTGATCTCTCTTCATCACTCATTTATTTGCCTCATAACTCTCTGTTATCTTATGCACTTATATCAAAAGATATTTAAAAATCTTTTCTATCTAAAAAATTAACAAAGAAACAATTAACAATAGTTAGAAAACCGCTCCACATGCACCTTTTTTTCGTACACAGATCGATGTAAAACCTTCAGGTTTACATCTAAGTGATTGCGAAAAAAATGCGCCCGAAAAAAAGAAAGGGGTAACCATATTTTTAAATCACTCATTCATATTGCTCCATTTTTACAGCGTAAAAAATCATATGAAAGGGGAGAAAAGACATAATCTTATTCGCGAAAACGAGCACTTTTCTTCCAATAAACAACTTTTATGAGGAGACATCTATGTTTTTTCCTCTTCCTTTTGGAATAATTGTCTTTTTTCTTTCCAGAACGGTTTCACTAACACGTGGATGTAGGTTAAAGACCTACATCGATCTGTTGATAAATAGATTTTACTTATATTCTACACTTTTTAAATAATTTATTTTCTTTTTTCCAGAACACTTTTCAGAAGATATAATTAAGTTTTTTTATACTCTCTCTTAAATAATCGTTCTTTCTTTTTTGGAGAACCGTTTTTTCTTTACAACACTAACTCGGTTAACGAATCTTTCTTGAAGAGAAAGATTTGCCAATCTTCCAAAGGGAGATTGGTTTTCAGAAACATCATCGTTGATGATGTTGTTTCTAAAAAAAGATCATTTTAAATAATTTTTCTATACTATCTCTTAAATAATTGTTTTTTTCTTTTGATACAACATTTTCTTTTTTGAAAAAAGAAAAGATTGATGCCGCGGGCCGGATTTGAACCGGCGAGATACCAGATCTTCAGTCTGGCGCCCTCCCAGGCTAGGCGACCGCGGCACAATACGATCTTGGAGATTACTGTTTAAAAGTTTTTCGTACTCTACAATAGAAAGCTATTTAAATAAACCATGCTTTTACACTTTATGAAAATTGGGCTAGAAACCGGTGAATATTTTTGGAAAAATTAAGGTAGCATACTTCAGCTCAAAGATACTTTTCTTATGGCGTTGATTCGCTTTATTCTTTTAGATTGAATTTTTAGATTAAATAATAATTTAAAGAGGTGATATTATGGAATTACCAAAAAAATGGTATAATATACTAGCTGATTTACCAAGAGACTTGGATCCACCATTGAATCCAATGACAAAGGATCCTATAAATCCCAAGGATCTTGAGGTAATATTTGCTAAGGAACTCGTGAAACAAGAAATGAGTAAAGAAAAATATATAAAAATTCCGAAAGATGTTCTGGAAGCGTATGAGAAAATAGGAAGGCCGACACCTTTAAAAAGAGCAAAGAATCTTGAGAAATTTTTAAAAACGCCTACAAAGATATATTATAAGGCAGAAGCGTACACGGCAACGGGCAGCCATAAGATAAACACAGCGCTGGCACAGGCATACTACAATAAAAAAGAAGGTGTAGAAAAGATTACTACGGAAACGGGAGCAGGACAATGGGGATCGGCACTGGCTGTAGCATGCTGCTTCTTCGAGATGGATCTGAAAGTCTTTATGGTCAGATCTAGCTATTTTCAAAAACCGTACAGAAAAACTATAATAGAGACATTTGGAGCAGAGATCTATCCTTCCCCAAGTACAGTTACAAAATTTGGAAAGGAAATTTTAAAAAAAGATGGAGATCATCCTGGAACATTAGGAATAGCAATAAGCGAAGCTTTGGAGTTAGCTCTGGAAGATGAAAATGCTAAATACTGTTTGGGAAGTGTTTTGAATCACGTGCTTATGCACCAGACTGTAATAGGTCAGGAAACTAAAGAGCAGTTCAAAGAAATTGGAGAAGAACCCGATACACTCATAGGATGTGTAGGTGGTGGATCGAACTTTGCTGGTTTTATGTTCCCATTTTTCAACGATGGAAAGGAATTCATAGCTGTTGAACCTAAACCTGTGCCCACGATCACAAAAGGAGATTACAGATATGACTATGGCGACACGGCAGGAATGACTCCTCTGTTAAAAATGTTTACACTGGGGAAAGATTTTCAAGTTCCAAGACTGCACGCAGGAGGACTCAGGTATCACGGCATGGCACCATTGATAAGTTTATTGGTGAAAGAAGGATTCATAAAGCCTAAGGCATACGAACAGAAGGAGATATTCGAAGCTGCCTTGATTTTTGCCAAAACTGAAGGAATAATTCCTGCCCCAGAATCCTCATATGCTATAAAAGCTACAATAGATGAAGCCTTGAAAAAAGAAGACAAAACGATAGCCTTTAATCTCAGCGGACATGGATTATTGGATCTTCAAGGTTACCAGGATTTCTTGGACGGAAAACTAAGCTAAGTATTTTTTAGAGAGGTTATACCTCTTTTTATTTTTCTATATCCAAAATCTTTTAATACACAAAAACTATAATATCTCAGGTGATCTCATGAGTTTTGAAAAGATAAAAGATTATATAGAAAAACAGGAAAACTGGAGAAGACATACTATAAATCTAATAGCCAGCGAGAATATAACATCTCCGGCTGCTAAGAAAGCTATAGCATCAGGTTTTATGCACAAATACGCTGAAGGCTGGCCAAAACAAAGATACTACCAGGGATGCAAATATATAGATGAGGTAGAACTTCTTGGAAACTCAGCGTTTTACAAATTGTTTAACGCAGATTACGTGGATCTAAGACCTGTTTCTGGAGCCGTAGCAAATATTTCCATGTTTTTTGGTTTGACAAGACCAGGAGATACGATAATATCCTTAGGTACTAGTGATGGGGGCCATATAACACATGCCAAGTTTGGAGCGGCTGGATTGCGAGGATTGAATGTTGTTGAGTTTCCTTATAATGAAGAAGAGATGAATATAGACACAAACAAGACTATAAAACTTATAAATGAAGTAAATCCCAAACTGATTCTCTTTGGCGCTTCTGTTTTCCTGTTTCCTCATCCTGTCAAAGAGATTGCAGAAAACTCGGATGCGATCGTAGTGTACGATGCCGCTCACGTCTTGGGACTCATAGCTGGAAAACAGTTTCAAAATCCGTTTAAAGAAGGCGCCAGGGTAATGACAGCCTCAACGCACAAAACATTTCCGGGTCCGCAGGGGGGTGTACTGATGACTAAAAACCTGGATCGAGAGAATATGGCGAATGTTCAATGGGCAATATTTCCTGGATGCATGTCGAATCATCACTTACACCACGTAGCAGGAAAAGCCATTACGGCGTATGAGATGCTGGAATATGGAGAAGATTATGCAAAACAGACGATTAAAAATGCACAAAAATTCGGGGAGGCGATGACAGAAAACGGATTTGCAGTAGCAGCAGAAAATAAGGGATTCACAAAAAGTCATCAGATAGTTTTGGACTTCAAGAAATATATAGGAAAATGGGCCGCCGAGACACTCGAAGAGGCAAATATAATCACGAACAAAAATCTTTTGCCGTGGGATCCCGTAGAAAACAGCAACAATCCCTCCGGAATGAGGCTGGGAACTCAGGAAATGACGAGAATGGGAATGAAAGAGAGTGGGATGAAGTATATAGCAGAACTGTTTAAAAAGGTGCTTCTGGATAAAAAGGATCCGAAAGAAATAAGAAAAGAAGTTTCAGAGTTCAGGGAAGATTATCAAGAGGTACATTATGGATTCAGCTGGTAAATCTTTTATTTAATTTTTTTCATATATTCTTCGGCTTTTTCACCGGGGTTTTTATCGTACATTATGCTTCTCCCTACATTCACGAGTGTATTCTTGAATATTTTCAGAATGTCCATGCTTCCTTTTTGAACACCGATGCCGGGAACGAGTACGAATCTGTCTTTTTTAAGTATAGAAGCTATTTTCAGGAGGTCCTGCCTTTCACAGGTGGCCCCTATGATGGCATTTCCGTCTATTTCATTTATCTTTTCTGATATAAATTCATAAGCCAATTTTCCTTTTACTGTCGATTTCATGAAAAAGTTTGCCTCCGGGTTGCTCATTAACGTCAGAACAAAAACTCCCAGGTCGTACATCTTTGCATTTTTTCCCGTTTCATCTATGTTTCCTGGAAACGGAGAGTACGTAAACCCGTCAAAACCCAGTTTTTTCAGCCAGTACAGCGAAGCTGAGTTTGTCGATCCGATATCGCCCAATTTAAGATCTAATATTGACAGAGCATCGTTTTCATGGATTTTTTTATTGAGTTTCCTCATCTCTCTTTCACTCAACGGCAGGATGTACTGAAGGTTTGGTTTATAGGCAACCGCATACTCCGAGGTTTCTTCAAGTATCTCCAAGCAAAACTCCAGAAGATTTTTATCTGTGGTATAATTTTTTCTCATTTCTCCCGGTGCGGGATCGAGTCCTACGCACAATCGAGATTTTTTGTCGCTGATTAATATTTGAAGATTCTCGTTGAACATGAATATTATATGGTCAGAAGTTTAAAATTATTTTGGATGATGGGAAATCTTTTTATCTCTTTACAGAGTTGATAAAACAATGAAATATAAAATAATCCATGATCCAGTTCACGGGAGTATAAAGGTAAAAGGAGTAATCCTGGAACTTCTGCATTCTCCGCAGGTACAGCGACTGAGAGATATAAAACAGTTGGGGTTAACTAATCTCGTATTTCCAGGAGCTAACCACACAAGGTTTGAACACTCTTTAGGCGTTTATTATCTCACAAACAAGATCTGTGCAGAATTAAATCTTGAGAAAGATGTATTAAATGCTGCTTCAGTTCTTCACGATTCTGGACATCTTCCCTTTTCCCATACCTTTGAGTATCTATCAAGAATTTATCTTAAAAAGGATCATGTCGATCTCGCGTGCGAAAATGTTTTAAAACTTGAAGATCTGCTTGAAAAGTACAATATAGATCCGAAAGAAGTTATAAGGGTCATAAAATGCGAGGAGGAGGGATACAAATCTCAGATAATATCCGGGGATTTAGATGTGGACAGAATAGATTATCTCTTGAGAGACTCGCATTACACGGGAGTTGCGCACGGGATCATAGACGTGGAAAGGATCCTAAAAACTATAGAGATCAGAAATGGTGTTTTAGGAATAAATAAGAAGGGTGTTCTGGCTGTTGAAGGTATGCTTATAGCAAGAGATTTGATGTATACTTCTGTGTATTTCCATAAAACAGCGAGAATTTGTGAAAGTATGCTTGGAAGAGCTGTAGAAAGCATTCTGAAAGACGAAAAAATTGAAGAAATAGTAAAAATGACAGACTCCGAGCTTTTGTGTGTCTTGAAAAACTCTGAAGGATTTTCGAAAGACATCTATAGAAGATTAAAATATAGAGATCTGTTCAAAGTTGTGGCATATATAGATCTAGATTCAGATTTTGAAAAGAGAAAAGAGTTAGAAAGAGAAATCTGTGAAAAGGCAAAGATCCCTGAAAGATACTGTATTGTGGATGTTCCCAGCTTTAAAAATCCAGAAAAGTTAGAGATAAAGGTCTTTGATGAAGAAATCAAAAATTTTGAAGAGTACATGATTTTAAAGAAGTCAAAACCTATAAAATACCCCACAATAGTTTCTACCCCCAAAAAATACATAGAAAAAGTTAAAAGAGTTGTAAAAGATTATGAAAAAAATACTTGATTATTACGGAGTTAAGATGGATCTAAGTGATTACAAACCTATGAAAATAGAAAAAGAACTTTATATTGTTAAAAAAGATATGGTTCCATTTTTAAAGGGAGAAGTAAAAGCTGCAGGACTGAAAGTGAAGGATTCTGAAATATCTCTAGAGTTTGCCTTCAAAATAGCCAGATATGCTACAAAAAATAAAGTCATAATTAATGAGAAGGGAGAGAACCTCTTTTTGTATGGAAGAGACATTTTTAGAAACAACATAATAAAAGGAGATCTAAAAAAAGGTAAAAAGTTAACTTTGAACTCTAAAAATGAATGTCTGGGCATAGGATTCTGGGATGGAAAGATTTTAAAGAACGTAAAAGATAGAGGGATGTTCTTAAGAGTTCTGGATTAAGATTTTTTTCCGCCCATCGCTTTTACAAGCCCCATGAAAATGGGGGAAGGTCTCTCTACCCTCGAAGTAAACTCGGGATGGTACTGTGTTCCTATGAAGAAAGGGTGCCCATCGAGCTCCAGAATTTCCATTCTTCCATCTTCAGATTTGCCTGTGAATTTTACTCCATTTTTTGTGAGCATATCTATATGTTCTGGATTTACCTCATACCTGTGTCTGTGTCTTTCATATATTTCCCTGGATTTATACAGCCCGCATACCGTGCTTTTTTCGTCCAAAATTATTTTATATGCTCCCAATCTCATAGTTCCTCCCATATTTTTTATTTTTTTCTGTTCTGGCAAAAGATCTATTACTGGCTCGTTGGTATCGGCAAACTCTGTCGAGTTTGCATTTTTTAATCCTACACTTCTGGCATACTCTATTGTTGCAAGCTGAAATCCCAGGCATATCCCTAAGAAAGGTATTTTCTTCTCTCTTGCATAGGTTATCGCTTTTATTTTCTCCTCTGTCCCCCTAACACCAAATCCTCCAGGGACTAAAATACCGTCAACATCCCCAAGATCTTCCTTTTTAATACTCTCTGATTCCAGCCACTTTACATTTACATTTATTCCGGTATAATAATAGCAGTGCACCAATGCTTCTCTGATACTTATATAGGAATCATGAAGATCCATATACTTTCCTACCAATGCCAGAGTAACATCTTTATCACATTTTCTTGAGATTATTGATCTCCACCTCTTTAGGTCAGGAGTTCTTCTGAGACCGAATTTGTCCACTACCTTCTCTCCTATCTTCTGTTCATTCAACAAAAGAGGTACTTTATATATATCATCGACATCATGATTACTTATAACATGGTCCTCACTGACATTGCAAAACAGTGCTATTTTTCTTTTCGTTTTCTCCTGAAGTTTGCTCTTGGACCTGCATACTATAATGTGTGGAGATATCCCTGTTTCCATGAGCTTCTTTACAGAGTGTTGTGTTGGTTTTGTTTTCTGCTCTCCTACAACATCAAGAATTGGAACAAGTGTTACATGAACAAAAACAACGTCTTCCTCCCACGATAGTTGTCTGGATGCTTCCAAAAATGGCATGCTTTCTATGTCTCCCACTGTTCCTCCTACCTCAATGACCGTGAAATCATATTTCTCTCCCACGCTCCGTATCTCTGACTTTATCTCGTCTGTAAGGTGAGGTATGGGCTGAACAGTTTTTCCCAGATAATCTCCTCTCCTTTCTTTTTCAATGACTCTTTTGTATATCTTTCCTGTAGTTATATTATGATCTCTCGTAAGATCAACATTCAAGAACCTCTCATAATTTCCCAAATCAAGATCCACTTCTCCTCCATCATGGAGAACAAAAACTTCTCCATGCTCAAAGGGGCTCATCGTTCCTGCATCCACATTTAGATACGGATCTATTTTAATTACTGTAACTTTGTACCCCATGCTTTGAAGAATTTTGGCAATGGAAGCTGTTGTAACTCCTTTTCCCAAACCTGAAAGTACTCCACCTGTAACAATTATGTATCTCATGTGAAGAATAATCCGTACTACTTTATAAGGTTTAGGTTTTGGTGCATTCATCGTACTCTAGCCTTGTTGAATATTTGATTTCAACGAACTGACACAAGGTTTAAAAATAAAAGAGGGAATGTAAAAATGATAATCGAATATAAACGAGATAAATTTGTAAGG